>Ga0302132_10000511_pt1 | contig 21802 bp, 12 predicted proteins | sample CB9_321_MG_FD_203113 | JGI IMG/M metagenome (GOLD analysis project Ga0302132, IMG submission 203113) | Marine microbial communities from Western Arctic Ocean, Canada - CB9_32.1 | ecosystem: Environmental > Aquatic > Marine > Oceanic | place: Canada: Western Arctic Ocean | collected 2017-09-19
ACGGGCCTTAGCGCGCGGCGCCTAGTGTGCGGCTCGAGCCAGCGCCAGGGTGTGAATCGCTGAAGCTTCTCGTCTTCCCAGAGGTTCGACTCCTGGTAGAAGAACTCCTCCCCCCATGGCCCTGCACCGCCCACGACGAGGGTAGCGGAGTAGAAGAAGTTGGCTTGCCCGAGAAAACGAGCGACGTCCGAGTACAAGGGCAGATTCAGGATCGGGTGCTCGATTCCCGTGTGCCCATCCATGGCGATCCCGATGGCCGACAAGTGATCGGTGTCCCCCTCACTCGTAACCATGATACCGGCCTCTCGGGCGGCTTCGACGACCCATTGGCGTTGGTCACGCCTCGGCTGCCAGTACTGCTTGATGGACTTCGCGCCGTAACTGACCATCCGATTGACTTCGTCACGCGCGTCCTCGGGAGAGTCCACGGGACCATGTCGGGTGCGAGTCCCGCCAGAGATCGAGGAGCCCGTACTGTACATGCGTGTTCCTGTTCGTACCCCCGCCTCGACGCCTTCCGCCATCGTAAAGACCGCTTCGTGCCACCCGGATGGCTCGAGTCCCGTGGTAATGCCGTAGGCGAGGTTCGCGGCGAGTTCCCACGAACGCTGGGATAGTACGCCGCCGGCCTCGCGCGTCGCGTGTTTGTGGGTATCGACCATGCCGGGGATAATCGTCGAGCCGGACACGTCGATCTGCTCGGCCCCGGAAGGGATGGAAACGCTACCGCTCGGCCCCAACTCTACGATGCGCCCATCGCTCATGACGATGTCACCGCGCTCGATGACTTCGTCACCGTTCATCGTGACGAGTCGAGCACCGGTCAGCGCGATCACACCCTGAGCCATGCGCCGCGGGACCTCCAGGCGGATCTCAACCGTGTCGGTCGTGCCGGCTGTGACGTTGTGTCGGAAGTACGCATTGGCACTGCCCCACTCGAGTACGTCCGGACCGGACCAGTTCGGGAAGTTCCCACCTTCCCAGCTGAGACGGGTCACGGGTAAAGCAGGCGACTCGACCGAGATCTCGACCGGATCGCCCCCCGCGCCTGGCCACGTCATGGGCGTCAGATGCATATTGTCGCCGCGACTGAACCCCATCCACCGTCCGTCCGGTGAGGGAGAGGCCTCGTCGCTTGCCTCGATGACTGCGTGAGTCCGGGCATCCGTGCCGTCTGGCTGGATCGATCGGAATCCCGTGCCCGACTCCACGAAGAAGATGCGCCCGTCAGGACCGAACTTCGGAGCCACGACGTGCGATCCGCGGCCCGCGAGGACCTCAACGAGCGGCGTGGTCGCCCCTCCGCCAGACGGTACCGACTCGAGCATGAACCACGGCTCGTCGGAAGGGAGTCTCCCGCGCAACATCTCGCCGGAGCCACGCGCCACGACGATGGAGCCGCCGTCGGGGGACCAGGTCGGATTGAGATACATGCCGTCGAGCGTGGTAAGCCTCGTCGGGGCTCCTCCAGAGGCGCCGACTGTCCAGAGGGCGCCCCCGTCGTCATCGGACCACGTCGTGAACGCGATCGAGCGCCCGTCTGGGGACCATGCCGGGCTGTATTCCTGAGCGCCGGACGACTCGTCGGTGAGGCGTCGCGGCGTACCGGCGGGTAATTCCATCATCCAGATCCGGTCGAGCGCGACGAACGCGAGCGTTGCTCCGTCGGGTGAGGCTGTATGCCACCTCATCAACTTCACGTCCAGAGGGCCGTCATCGACAGGGAATGGATTGTACACCTGTTGAGTGATCGTCTCCTGCACCTGCGCGGTGAACGGGATCTCGTCGACCCGACCGTCCTCGACCCAGAGGCGCTTGAGCTTGCCGCCCTCGGTAAGCACGATCGAGCGCCCATCGGGGTGCCAGGCGTGACGGGGAAGCGCGCCCGCGTTGTTCCTCTCCGCGACGTCTGGCGTGATCGGATCGAGCACGATCCGCTCCGATCCGTCTCGTAGGTCCCGAAGCCAGAGAGCAGTACGCGGACCGTACTCGTGACCCTTGATGACCTGCGTTCCGTCCGCGATGCGACGCCCAAATGCGATCCACCGTCCGTCTGGTGATACCGCCGGGGCGTTCGCTCCTCCGCTCGACCTCCGACCACCACCACCGTCCCGCGGAGGGCCTACGCCGCTCGTGATTTCCAGGATCCGCCCGGTCGTCCGATCCAGCCGGCGCAGTTGATAGATCGCCTTCGCGGGGTTCGGGTCGCCGAAGCCGGTCGCCACGCGCTCCTCGTAGTAGAGGTAGCGCCCGTCGGGCGAAGGCTCGGGCCACGAAGCGTTCACGTCTTCTTCCGTGAGTCGAAGGCCGGAACCGCCGTCGACGTGCCACATCCAGAGCGAGCCCTGGCCGTTCACGTTCGAATCGCCGCCCACCCGGGCGACGATGTATTCACTGTCCGGTGTCCATACCGGCAGGGCCATCCGATCCGTGCGCTGGTTCGATACCTGGCGGGGGTTCGAGCCGTCGGCGTCGGCGAGCCACACGTTGTCCTGGCCGTCCCGGTCCGAGATGAACGCGATGCGGGTGCCGTCCGGTGAGAACGAGGGATGGAAGTTGAGCGCCATGCCGCTTTCGCGGGTGATGGCCCGGGCCTCCCCACCTCCGATGGGCAGGAGCCAGATCTCGCCGACTAGGTCCATCGCGATAGTCCCGCCGTCGGGGGCGACATCGACCGACATCCAGGTGCCCTCATCCGTGGTGAAGCTGATGGTCCGCGTCGCCCCTCGCGGAGTAGAGATGTCCCAATCGACGGCTTGAGCGTTCAGCTGCGGCGCGACCATCGCTGTTAGAGCGGCTAAAAGTGGGCCGACGGCCCTGGACGAGAGAGGCATTGTTGACTCCGGGATCGGAAGTGGCGTTCAGTGTGTCTTGGTCGGGCTCAGGGCTGGCGATCCTGAGGATCGTTGCCCCACCACCATTGCCGGTCGAGGCCTCTCCTCTCCGGCCACAGTTGGTTCATCGTCTCGGTATCGTAGAGTCTACCGTTGATCATCACGCGTTCGATGGAGAGACTGTTGCGGATGTCGTCGAGCGGATTGTCATCGAGAATCTGGAGGTCAGCCAGCTTTCCGATCTCGAGGGAGCCGAAGTCCGACAGGTGCCCGATGGCGCGCGCGCCTTCGACCGTACCGACCCGCAGCGCGTCGTGGTTGGACATGCCGCCGCTCGCCAGGAGCCATAGCTCCCAGTGGACGCCCATTCCCTGAAGTTGGCCGTGCGCACCAAGACCGACGCTCCCGCCGGCTGCGAGCACTTTGGCCGCCTGGGCTGCCTCCGCCTCGAAGATCCACTGGCTCTCGTGCGGCAGCTGTGAGCGGCGCAGCGTGCGACGATCGAGCTCCGCGTGCGGAATGAAGCGGTTCAGCTTCGGATCGTCGTGGACGTTTTGATCCCGGTAGAAGTAGTTCTCCGCCTGGGGTCCACCGTAGTTGATGATGAACGTGGGTGTGTAGACGATGCCGCTCTCAGCGGCGAGTCGCACCACGTCCTCGTAGATGGGAAAGACCGGCCACGAGTGCTCCTGTCCCGCATAGCCATCCAGGGCCAGGGTGAGGTTCATCTTGAAGTCGCTGTTCGCCTCGGCTGTCGGAGTGAGCCCTTGCTCACGCGCAGCCTGGATCAGCCACTGCCGGTGTTTCCGGTCGCCGATGAGGTAGTTCTTGATCGTCTCGGTCTGGTAGTGCTCCGAATACCGGCGCAATGCGCTTCGGGCATCATCGAGGCTGTGGAAGTCCTCGGACGCGAAGACGCCCCGCGCCGTGCTGAAGATGCGCGGACCGAGAATGTCCCCGACCGCGACTCTGTCCGAGTACGTGATCACGTCCGCGGTCATCGTCTGCGGATCCCGCGTGGCCGTCACTCCATACGCCAGATTCGCGAGGTACTCCCACACCTGTTTGCGGTGCACTCCCCACGGTGCCCACATGTGTGCGTGGATATCCACATATCCGGGTATGATCGTCTTGCCGCTAACATCGATGACCTCGGCTTCCCCTGGGATCGACACCGATCCGCTTGCTCCGATACCAGTGATGCGATTGTCCGTTATGACGAGGTCTCCGTTCTCGATCACTTCGATGCCGTTCATCGTCACGATGCGAGCGCCTCTCAGGGCGATCACACCCCGAGGCAAATCTCTCGGCCGGGTGACCTCGGCCGTGTACTGCTCGGTGGGTCCGCCCCGTGCTGCGATCGTGATCGTACCTCCGAGACTCCAGAACGCAGAAGTCCCGTCAGCAGTCCACCCGATGTAATCCGCGCCCACAGTCGTCAGCCGATGAACGGGAAGCGCGGAGCCTGCGGTATCTGACAGAGAAATCGTTGGCACCCGGGCCCCACCCGGAGGCAGGTCGATCATGTAGACCTGATTGTTCGCGAGCGCGAGTGCCCGGTCACCGCGGGGTGAAAGCAGCAACTCGTCCGCCGGTACCTGAGGACTGTAGGTCCACTCCCAGCCCTGCACGTCCAGGACCTCTCGGCGGTCCGTGCCGTTCCACGCCACCGACACCAAGCCATCGAGCGGGTCGTGGAAAAACACGCGTGACCCGTCCTCCGTGAAGTGTGGCTGTCCGTAGTGCGCGTACGCCCAACGCGACGAGAGGTTGAGTCTGGTGATGGTCGTGGCGCTGCCGCCGGCCGCCGGGATCCAGATAAGCTCCGTGCTTTGCGGGCGGCCACGCACGAGCTCGTCTGCAAAGGTGATCCTCTGCGACCGAGCGCCTCGCCCTGCCACGATCCGTTGGCCATCGGGTGTGAAGGCGAGCCGCTCGTAGAATGCCTTTCGTTCCGTGACTCGCTGTAGATCGCTCCCGTCGGGCCGGACCCGATAGATGTCCCCGCCTTCCAAATCGTCCCAGCTGGCGAAGGCGATCCACTGTCCGTCGTGTGACCACGTCGGGAAGAACTGGTCCGTCTCGGTATCGACCAGCGGTTGCGGTTCGCCGTCTGGCAGGTCCTGCACCCAGATCCGGTCGAAGGCGCCGTACGCCGCACGGCGGGCGTCCGGTGAGATGCTCGGGTGCTCCACGCGGCGGGCGGTGACGGGATCGTCGTCGAGTGGGTAGTCGAAGCGCGTCGCCGGTCCCAGCGGAACGTCGACCTCGGCCTCAAACGGGATCTCCGTTACGCGACCCGTTCCCACGTCGACACTTTGGATTCCGCCGCCGTACGCGACGATCAGGGCGGCTCCGTCCGGGGTGAACGACGCGCCAGGGAAGAGATCGCGTGTCGGGAGACCTTCTTGTCCGTCACGGTCGACGCCCGTGACCAACCAACGCTCGTCGCCGCCGTCCAGCTCGATGAGCTTGAGGGCCGTTTCGCCATCACGCCGTGTCGCGTACACGAGGAACCGTCCATCGGGACTCACGATCGGACGCATCGCACTCTGGGGCTCGTGCGTCAGCTGGTAGATCCGGCCCGTTGTCCGGTCGAGTGCAGAGAGTTGCCAGTTCCCGTAGCCGCTGGTGGAGGCCGCCGACAGGTAGGCCGTTCGGTCGTCCGGCCCGAAAGCCACGCCCAGGTGAGCCTGTACTCGATAATCGTGCTCACCACCGTCCGGGGTCGCTCCGCCGGTCAGCTGGACGCCGGTCCCGCCACCGGTGTGATAGAGGAAAAGGTGGAACTCTTGTGGTCGATTGCTGAGGTCCGTCGTCTTGGTAACGACGATGGACTCCCCGTCGGACAGCCATTCCGGTGACACGAACATGCGTCGCTCGTCGCTCGTGAGAGCTCGTGCGTCCGAGCCGTCGGCACTTGCGACCCAGAGGTTGTCCGAGCCATTGCGATCACTTACGAACGCGATGCGTGCGCCGTCCGGGGAGTAGCGCGGCTGCTGATCGAACCCCTGTCCTGAAGTGATTCGGGACGCTCTGCCACCATCGATTGGCAGGGTGTAAAGGTCGCCAAGCAGTTCGAAGACGATCGTGTTTCCGTCGGGTGACACGTCGAGCGAGATCCAGGTGCCTTCGGTCGCCGTGTATTGGAGGCGCCGGGTCGTCTCTAGCGGGAGCGCCTCCTGACCGATCGCTGTCTGCGCACCCATCGTGAGGGACAGAGCTGAAGCAGCAAGAACGAGGCGTGCTAGCATGACGTTCACCTTAAGAGCAGTGGGCCGACCAAGGCGGAGTAAGATGCTCCTGGCCTCGCGCGGGGCAAGCGAACCGCCGGATCGCTGGCTGTGCGATTGCGATGGCGGTAAGCTCACCGCCTCGTCGCCGCAAAGGAGGATCGACCATGCCGAGGCACATCACGTTCCGTCCCATCGCCGTCCTGCTCGCCTTCGCTTTGATCGCGCCCGCGGCCTTGGTCGCGCAGAGCGCCATCGCGATCGTCGGCGCCACGATCATCGACGGAAATGGAGGTCCGCCCCTCGCGAATGGAACGATCGTCCTGACGGGCAACCGCATCAGCGCGGTCGGTCCCAGCGGGAGCGTGGACGTCCCTGATGGGGCCCAGGTCATCGACGGTAGGGGCAAATTCGTCACCCCGGGCTTCATCGACAGCAACGTCCATCTCTCGTTGTACGGGGCAGGAGAGACGATCGTCCGGTATGAAGACAGGAACGCAGACCTGACGCTCGAGTCGGCCCAGCTCCAGCTCAAGAACGGATTCACGACGGTGCGGGACAGCTACGGGTCGCTGCTTCCACTCATGGAGGTCCGAGACGCGATCGCTCGAGGAGAGGTGGTCGGTCCTCGTATGCTCGTGGCGGGGAACATCGTGGGGTGGGGTGGGCCGTACTCCATCACCTTCTCGCTCGTGCGCGGCACCGGTCTCACGCTTTTTCAGGAGCAGTTCAACGACTTCATTACGCAGGGGTCGGGTGAGGAATGGATGGAGATGGAGCCCGAGGATCTGCGTGTCGCCGTGAACGACTATCTCGATCTGGGACCGGACTTCATCAAGTTCGGGGGGACGAGTCACTTCTCGAACCCAATCATGATCGGCTTCAGCCCACGGGCCCAGGAGGTCATGGTCGAGGAGACACACAGGCGAGGCCTGGTGGCCGAGACGCACTCGACGAGCCCGGAAGGCCTGCGACTGTCTGTCGAGGCCGGCATCGATCTCATTCAGCACCCGGAGGTACTTCCGAGCGTCATGTCCGACGCGCTCGCCGAGGACATCGCCCGACGCGGGACGATCTGCGCCATGCTGTCGAACACGCTCACGGGTGAGCCCTGGGAACGACACCTGAAGCAGCAGGCGGATCGTGCCGAAAGCGAGGCAGAAGAGGAGGAGGAGGACGCGGGACAGGAGAGGGCGAGAACCTCGGCCGAACTGCGGGCCGAGGCGCGCGGGAGCGGCGAAGGCATGGACATCCGTCGCCAGAATGCGGAGAAGCTCATCGCGACCGGTTGTGTGACGACGATCGGCACGGACAACTACCTCGGGACTGCGCCTGAATTCCGGCGCGACCCCACAAAAGCGCTCAGTCAGTCCTTCGGGACGGGGAGTGTGCTCGCCACCGAGGGGCTCGTCGAATTAGGGATGACGCCGATGGAGGCGATCGTGGCAGTGACGAAGAATGGTGCGATGGCTTGTCTCATGCTCGACGAACTGGGGACCCTCGAGGAAGGGAAGTTCGCCGATGTGGTCATTCTGGGGGCGGATCCGCTCGAGGACATCCGCAACATTCGCGTGATCGAGACCGTCATCAGGGACGGAACAATCGTCGACCTCGGTGCTCTGCCGAACCAGCGGATCTTCTCGAATCCTGCAGACACGTTGCCGGACCCGGGGTCGATGTAAGCTCCAGGCCCTTCCCGGGACTGGCTACGCCGCACCGCCAACCCTAGTCTGACCACTTCGGGCAGGCCACCCTGGCCTCGCCTAGATCTCAGCGATGTGAGTCTCCATGTGGCGTGCGCACTGTTGCCGAATCTCTTTCGTCGTCCTGTTCATCCTCGGCGTCGCGTGGCCGGCCGCTCCGGCTGCCGCGCAGGAGGAGTCCGAGGACTGGGATGTGACGCTCGCGCGGGGTGAGACTCGCGAGATCGACTTCCAGACCGACGAGGGCACGTGGATGTCCGTCGACGTCTCACCGGATGGTCGGTGGGTCGTCTTCGATATGCTGGCTCATGTGTACCGCGTGCCGATGGGAGGTGGAGACGCCGAGAGCCTGACGCAGGAAAGCGGCGTCGCGCTCAATTATCATCCCAAGTACTCGCCGGACGGGACCCGGATCGCGTTCATCTCGGACCGGGGTGGTCAGGCCAATCTCTGGGTGATGGACTCCGACGGGTCGCACCCGCGTCAGGTTCAGACCAGCATGGACACGCGCGTCACCATGCCCGAATGGACCGCCGACGGAGAGTACATCCTTGTCGTCGAGGACGGCGGGATTTCGATGTACCACCAGGACGGCGGGACGGGCATCCAGCTGGTCGACACCGAAGGTGGAGCGCCTTCGTGGCCGTCGACTTCCGCGGATGGTCGTTATGTCTACTACCAGGTCCGAACCGGAGGGCAGGCGGTCCAATGGGCGGTCGATCACATCGATGACGAGACGGTCGCGGATGCGATGCAGGGTGCGAACAACCTCTCACGCATGGATCTCGCGACCGGCGCGGTGACCCGCGTCACCAGTGGTGTCCCTTCGCGTCAGTACCGACTGTCGTCGGGTGGCGCGATCGCCGGTGAGGTCTCCCCCGACGGGCGCTACATGGCGTTCGCTCGCCGGATGCCCGACGGCACGATCGAGTGGAAGGGGCATGAGTTCGGACCTTCCACCGCGCTCTGGGTCCGTGACCTGCGAAACGGCTCCGAGCGTATCGTCATGGATCCGATCAGCCAGGACATGACGGAGGGCATGAAGACGATTCGCCCACTTCCAGGTTACTCGTGGACGCCTGACGGAAGCGGCATCGTCATATCCCAAGGTGGCAAGATCCGCCGCCTCGACGTGGCGAGCGGCAACGTCGCGACGATCGACTTCGACGCGAGGGTCCATCGGACGATCTCGGAACAGGCGTATCGAGCCTTCCGCATCGACGACGGCCCCATGCCGGTGACGTACACCCGCTGGCAGACCGGATCGGCGGACGGATCGAGCCTCGCCTTCACGGCAGGGGGGCGCATCTATTTGATGAACCTGCCGAACGGAACACCGAGTCGCCTTACGTCGGACTCCGACCCGCACTTTGAGTACGCGCCGTCGTGGTCCCCGGATGGTGCCTGGATCGCGTACACGACCGTCGACGAGACGGGCGCAGGTCACGTCATGAAGATTCCGAGCGGTGGTGGGACGCCTCAGCAGGTCAGCCAAGAACACGGCGAATACTCACACACCCGCTGGAGCCTGGACGGCTCCGAGATCGTGGCGACGTGGGGTTCGGGCGCGACGGCTCGTCAACGCACGATGGCCCACAATCCCTGGTACGACATCACGGTTTTCCCGGCCGATGGCGGAGCGGGTGACCGGATCGTGCGCGTCGAAGGGCCGACGCTCTCCACACGGACCCAATTCCTGCGCCCATCCTTCGGCCCGGAGGGACGGATCTACTACCCCCAGTTGGGAACGAACCGGGCTGATTCGACCAGACTCATGTCAGTGGCCCGCGATGGTAGTGACCCACGCGTCCATCTGATACTTCCATTCGCTGATGAGGTCGTCATCTCGCCGGATGGCCGGCGGGTCGCGTTCAACGAGGGCGACAACGTTTACATGGTGCCCATCCCGTCCGCGGGTGGCCCGGTCGGCATCGACAAGAAGAGCGGTGCGCTTCCGGTCACGCAGCTGAGTCGTGGCGGCGGCATCTATCCGAGCTGGCGCGACGCGAACACGGTCGAGTTCGGGAGCGGTGCGACGTACTATCGGCACGACGTCGCGGCCGAGACGACGGATACGATCGCGATCGAGCTCGAGCTCGATCGTGACGTACTCCCCGATGGAACCATCGCGGTTACCAATGCCCGCATCATCACGCTCGAGAACCGACAGGTCATCGAGAACGGCTCGCTGGTTGCCACGAACGGTCGGATTACCTGCATCGGATCCTGTGATACTTCAGGAGCCGACCACGTCGTAGATGCGACAGGAAAGACGCTCATTCCAGGCTTCATCGACATGCACTCGCACTTCTTCCGCGAGTACCGGGGCATCATCCCGCCGAAGGCGTTCGAGGCGGCCGTCCCTCTCGCGTACGGTGTCACGACGAACCTCGACAACTCGATGTGGTCGCAGGACATCTTTCCCGCGATCCAGATGATCGAGCAGGGCACGCTCGTCGGATCGCGCACGTTCACGACTGGTGACCCCCTCTATCGGGGCGACGCGGCCCGACAGAACGACCTGAGCAGCTACGAGGTCACCGACGACAACATCGCGCGACTGCAGTCGTGGGGCGCGGTTTCGCTGAAACAGTACATGCAGCCCCGTCGCAATCAGCGTCAGTGGGTATCCGATGTCGCGCGTGAGCGTGGCTTGATGGTTACCGCCGAAGGGGGCGACCTGGCCTACAACCTCAGCATGATCATGGACGGACAGACCGCGTGGGAGCACCCGATCAGCTACGTGCCTATGTACTCGGATGCCACGCGCTTCTTCGGGATGGCAAACACCGTGTACTCACCGACCTTCATGGTCGGAGGCCCTGGGCCCTGGAACGACGAGTATTTCTTCCAGGAGACCGAGGTGTGGAGGAATGAGAAACTGCGGCTGTGGATGCCGTGGAAGCAGTTGGTTCCCCACGCACGCCGCCCGTTCCAGCGTCCTGAGACGGACTACAGCTATCCAATGCTCGCGCAGGTCCTTGCCGATATCATCGCAGAGGGCGGCCATGGCGCTATCGGCTCACACGGCCAGCAGCACGGGCTCGCCTCGCACTGGGAGGTCTGGGTCGCGGCTTCCGCGATGGGGCCGATGGGGGCGCTCGAACTCGCGAGCAACGAGGGCGCATACTTCCTGGGAGCCGAGCAGGACGTCGGATCTCTGGCCGTCGGAAAGCTGGCCGATCTGATGATCCTGAACTCCAACCCGCTCGACAACATCCGGAACACGACCGACATCCAGTCGGTGATGAAGGGAGGCGTTCTGTACGACGGGATGACGCTCGACGAGGTATGGCCACAGCAGCGCGCGTACGGGACGCGGCCATGGATCTACGATGAGATCTGGCGGAGCGGGCCGCGGCCTGTGAACCGATGAGGTTCGGTGCGGCCGTCGTTGGACTGCTTGGGCCGGTGATCAGGCCCAAGCAGTCTCACTGACTAGAAGTAGAGGTCCAGCAGGGGATAGGTATTCCAACGACCCATTTGTCCGGAAAGCCAAGGCAGCGCTGAGTGATGGGTCTTTGCATGCGGAGGCAGCTCGGGCTAGGGGTTAGTGATCACATTCGCGCAGAACTCACCCCCGTGTCCTAACCACCACGCCTAAGCACCTGGCCTGGATACGCCGACTGCACGACGGAATCAATGTCCCAGACTTGGACTCCGTTGACCCACACGCCGTGGATGCCCGTCGAAGCAAGCTGGGGAGACTCGAAGTCCGCGTGGTCCGTGACCGTCTCGGGATCGAACAGTACGAGGTCGGCCCATGCCCCTTCTCGGATGACCCCACGATCCACGATTCCCATGTGTTCAGCTGCGAGGCCAGTCATCCGATAGACCGCCTCCTCGAGAGAGAGCATTCCGCCCTCCCTCACCTGCGTACGAAGCACTCGCGTGAAGGACCCATATCCACGTGGATGGGGCCCCGCGAGTTCACCATCGCTGCTCACATTCGTATGCGCCCACTGATAGAGCCCGGCAATGTCTTCCTCCTTCATGCTGCGAGCGACGATCGACTCTCGCACGTCATCAGGAGCGTCGGGACCGTACGCCATGTCCAGAAGGGCGAGATACGCGGTGACCGCATCCTCTTCCCGCTCTAGCGCGATCTCCTCAAGCGTAAGGCCCACGTAGGACGGTTCCGGGGTGAAGCGTCCGAAAATGATCCCATCCGGCAGCGCCACTTCTCGGAGGGCAAACCCGACCTGTTCTCGAGTGAAGTTCCCGTCCGGTACCAGCACTCTCATCGTGGACTGCCAGTACGTGTATGGGTAGACGTCCGCCGTGACGTCGACGCCCCTCGCCCTGGCCGCATCCAGCTTCTGGAGCAGTTCGTCCGAGCGACCCCAAAGGCTGGTCATGGCAAGCTTCATGTGGCTCACCTGGACGGGGAGGCCAGCTTCGGAGCCGATGAAGAGGATCTCATCGATGGCATCCCAGAATGTCCGGTCCTCACTTCGGATGTGGCTGATGTAGCGGCCATTGAACTCGGCGGCGACGTGGGCCAGGGAGACCACTTCCTCGGTCGTGCTGTTGAAGGCAGCCGAGTACTCGAGGCCTGTACTTAGCCCGAAAGAGCCCTGCTCCATATCCGCCCGGAGCAGTACAGACATCGAGTCCGTTTCGGGTGGGGTCGCTGTGCGCTGCAAATCATCACCCATGACCTCCCGCCGAAGCGCTGCGTGTCCAGTGTACGATGCAACGTTGACCGCGGGAGGCGTCGCCTCGGCTTGGGTGAAGAAGTCGACGAGGGGATATTGGGAGCCGCCATCCTGACCCACCACGATGGTCGTTATGCCCTGACTTACCACGGCCCGAGCGGACCGCATGTCGCTGAGCAATCCTCGGTCGTGATGGCTGTGCGTGTCGATGAAGCCGGGCGAGAGTACAGCGCCCCCACCATTCACGACGGTCTCACCTCTGCGCGGCGTGAGCTCGCCGACCTCGGCAATTCGGCCGTCGACGACGCGCACTGACCCCGGGGACGAGGGCGAGCCTGTACCATCGATAACGCGCACATCTTCAAACAACGTGCCGTTTGAGGATGGGCTGCATGCCGCCATCAAGCCGGTCGCTAGCAGCAGCAAAGACCGTCGGGAGACTTTCAAACTATACCTGGGCAGGAGGCGCACGAAATGCTCGAAGGACTAGGGGTGGGCCCGCGGGTCTTGATGGGGTCGCGACCCTGGCAAGATGCCGTGCAGGGGGTCAAACCGCGAGCGCCCCCACAACTGTGTCACAGATGCGTCGAGGCCCACCGAAGTCCCAAAAGTCGCTCCAAATCAGGTGCGCTACCAGACTGCGCCGCTACAGCCGCAACAGCATCTCTTTGAAGCGCTCAAACACGCCGGCTGCCTCATCTCTCATGCTCCCTTCAGCAAGGCGCCCAAAGCGCCTCTCCACATTCACGAGCACCTGCATCCCCGCGGAAATGGAAGGACCATTCCACCCCGAGCTGCTCTATGCGTTTTCCGCGCAACGTCTCAAGCACCGTAGCGACGGCCACGTAGTCCAACACCGGAGAGCCTTCCGGCGGGAAACCAATCACCTCGATCGTGATGGCCCTCTGCACCACTGACATCATCCTCTTTAAGGCCACCAACATGAAGTCCCGGGTCTCCGTCGGCGTCACAGTGATCAAGCCGTCAATCTCGTCCTGAGAACCATCGATTACTACTGTTGTCGCGCCAGTCACCGACCAATGCATTTCGACCGATGCCTCTAGAGCGCTGCGTTGAGACGGACGACGAGACCTTGCATAGAAACGCTAGCGGCCCGCGGCCTTTCGTCCGGCTTCAACCGTCGCAAAGCCCGAGTCGCCCCACCCCATCACGTGCACGCTGAAACCCTGCTCCATGCGCATCGCGATGTCGGAGGCGTTAGAGGGAAATCCGCACTCGAGGTCGTTCTCCTTGCAGGCAGACAACACCGACTGAATCGCGTGCTCCCAGCCGTTCTGGTTCTGTACGCGCTCGCCCTCGGCGTTCTGCGACGAGAAGATGCCCCGGAGCGTCCCAGCTCCCGGCCACAGCACGCCGATCCCTGGCACGGCCGCAATCTCGGCTAGGTTCGCGAGCCCCGCGTGGCTCTCGACAATGACCCATAGAATGAGTTCACCGTCTGGGTTGAGCGGCCACACATCTGCCTTGGCGCGATACTCGGCTTCGCTCACGCCCCAATAGGCAGGAGCGTTTCCGACGCGGTCCGGACGCGTGCCGCCGTTCGATTCATATCGCATGGCGGCCACGGCCTGCCGAACCTCTTCCGCAGACTCGACCTTCACCGCCATGAGCGTGCTCGCTCCGGCGTCCAACTGCTTCGCGATGGCGTCCCGTGCACCCGCATAGTCCGTGCCGATCTCCTGCATTTTCACGACAAGAGGATTCGTTCGCGTTGATGCGCCAGCACCGCTCATCGCGGAGACGAAGCTGTTGAACGCAGGCAGGCCACGATCCACACCGCCCTCCATCGAACCATCGAAGACGAAGTCACTCATCGTATACGCGAGCGTCTCCTCAGCGAGTTGGGCCGGCGTCTTCACCGGACCGGCAGGCGCACCCCTTCGGCCCGCACTCGCCCGAGGCGCGTACATCCCGAAGACCGGCATACCCGCCTCGTGTAGCGCGATCATGGGATTCAGTCGATCGGAACTCTGGGCCGCTGTAGGCGCGGCGTCCGCCGCGAAGACCAGGGCTACGACCCCAACTGTGAGCATGAACCGCATACTGCTTCCTCCTCCGGAGAACCACACGAGACTGTTGAAGAACGCCACGGTAGATCGGGGGCCGTATGCCAGCAAGGACAGGCCCTCCGCTCGGCAGACCTTACGCACCAGGGCGCGGCGTAACATCGTTGGTTCAAGCGACTTTCTCTGACACCGTTATGGGGTCGCCCACCCGGCACCCCACATCCGGCAGAGCGACCCATCGATGTCCCATCCCGCTTCCCTCCCGTTCATCAGCGAGAGGGGCTCCGACGTCTTCTCCGGCGGGGGGAATGACGAGCACAGTTGAGACAGTCCATGGCCTACTTCGGCCCGAGAACGACGAGCTCAAGATCCAGTGGCGGCTGGCTAAGGAAGACCGAGCACATGGGCTCCGAAATGCGCGCGGACCAAGAGGTACAGCCTGTGCTCCAGATCGTGGTTCTGCTGAGCGGAGTCTCCGGAGCGATCGTTCGCCGCCGGTGGCGGTGGCTCGACTGGCTCACGGGGCCCCGCCTGGTACTGACTGCATCCGACCTGGGCGCATTCGAGGAACTCGCGGGTCGTGACGGCCTGAGCCTGGACCACCCAGCGGAGTTCGTGCTGCGTCTGAGGCGCTCTGATGCACTGGCGGGCCGCGAGTCCGGTGCCGAGTTGGCGCTCGCCAAGGCCCAGTATGACTTGGCGGCCGTAGAGCGGCGGGCAGCGCTTCCAATGGGTAAGGGCGGCGAGGATTAGTCGTCCCTGACACCAGTGTCAGCACGGACGGGCGTTCCAGTGTCATCATTAAGAACGCATTCCCGATTAACGTCTGCCTTCGGCCAGCATCCAATCGTCATGAAAACAATATTCAGCCTTTGCCTGTTGCTCATCCCTCTAGCCTTGGCCGCTCAGGAGGGCAGCGTCACTTATGACCACACCGTGGTCTACGGGTTTGCGAACCCCGACGCCCAGCCTGCCAGGGGCGATAGTGCTCAGGCCGGTCGAGAGGGCCGAGGCGGGGAAGGCGCCCAGCGAGGAGGAGCCGCCCGCGGTGGTGCCACAGGAGGACGTGGAGGCGACCGTGCCGGCGGCGCTGGTTTCAGGATGCCGGAAGGGATGCCCACCAACAGCTTCGCCGCGGTGGTCTTGCGCTTCAACTCCTCCGAATCCGTTATGGCCCAGGCTGAAGTGGTAGAAGAAGAAGAGGCCGCCGGCGGATCGGAGATGGACCGACGCATGGCATTCTTCGCCGACCGCATCAAAATGGGGTCGCCGGTGCGCTCCGATCAGGAAACACTGCTCGGGGCTTATGCCAACAACACCGACGGCACGCTCGTCGAGGAACTCGAATTCATGGGGCGTACGTTCCGGATCACCGGCACCCGACCCGGATACGCTTGGCGGCTCGTCGCAGAGCAGAGCGACTTCATGGGCTACATGGTCCAAAAGGCCGAGACCGAACACGAAGGGAGAACCATCGAAGCCTGGTTCACCCCACAAATTCCGGTCTCGGCAGGCCCGGGACAGTACGGAGGGCTCCCGGGAATGATCCTAGTCCTCTCCGTCAACCGTGGGGAAGAACTGTACTCCGCGACATCGATCGATTTGGGCCAACTCGAAACCGGAATCACACCACCTGAAGACGGTGATGAGATCACGCGCGAAGAGTACGAAGTGATGGTTGAAGAGAAACTCGAAGAGCTGCGCACTTCGCGCGGCCGCGGCCGCATACGGCGCATCGGATGACACATATGAACAAGCACTTCTTATTCCGGAACAGTCTGATTTTCGGACTGGCTCTGCTCGGATCGCTCGTCGCTACGCCGGCGGACGCCCAAGAGGAGTACGCCGTAGCCGGCGTCGTCGCGGATTCGGCTGGCGCCAAGCTCAATGGCGCGATGGTCGTGGCACTGTCGCTTCCGGATTCGGTACTGAGGAAGTTCTCACTGTCGAACGGGGACGGTTCGTTCACACTGACGCGGCTCATCGCGGGTGACTACGTGCTCCAGGTCAGCATGGTTGGTCGCCAGACCGTCCGGCATGACATCACGATCACGGACGGGAACCTCAACGCAGGCACGATTGAAGTCGATGTGCTCGCTGTCGAAATGGAAGCGCTCGTGGTCAGTGTCGACCATGTGCCCTTCGTGAATCGGCGGGACACCATGGACTACAACGCGCTCGCATTCGAGACTCGACCTCAAGCCACTGTTGAGGACCTGCTCGCGAGGCTTCCCGGGGTGGAGATCGCTGACGATGGCTCGATCACCGCGCAGGGCGAACAAGTGCAAAACGTCCTCGTAGAAGGCAAAGAGTTCTTCGGTACTGATCCGACGATCGCGACCCGTAATCTTCCTGCGGACGCCGTCGAACGAATCCAGATCTACGACAAACAGTCGGACATGGCAGAGTTCACAGGGATCGCAGATGGACAAGAAGAGCGGACGATCAATCTCGAACTGAAGGACGGAGCTAAGAGCAGCTACTTCGGCAACGTGGTCGGTTCTTTGGGTGGTGGCTCCGAAGCCGTCACGATTGCTTCCGCAACAGGTGGCGACGGGCTGCGCTACAACGAAAGCGTGAACATCAGCAAGTTCACGCCTACCACTCAGCTCGCCATTCTCGGCGGGATCAACAACGTGAACCAAACCGGGTTCCACGTGCAGGGTGCGAGCTTCGCAGGAGGCGGCGGGCATGGAGGTGGCGGGCCGACCCGTTTGGGTGGCGGCAGCAACAATGGCTTTACTGACGCCCTGTCCGTCGGCATAAACGCGAGTCACGACTTCGCGGACGACGACTGGCTGCGAACGAGCTACTTCCTCTCCCAGGTCGACAACGCTCAGAACAGCGAGACGTTGCAGCAACTGCTTCTGGGCTCTCAGATGTCCTCGCTTTCAGACCAGACCAGCAACCAGACCGCGTATCAGCTCTCTCACCGTTTCAACGCAAACGCGCAGAAGACCTTCTCCCAAGGCCACGACATGCGCTTCCGGGGGACACTGAACCTGGGTTCCTCGGACGCCACTAGCTTCGGAACGCAGTCGACGACTGCGGCCGACGGAAGGCCGTTGAACACCGCGGTCACCAACTACATCGGGAACAACAGCAGCCTCACCGGTAACGCGCGCCTCACGTGGCGGAAGCGGATCAACGAAGATGGGAGAAGCATCGTTGCCGAGGCTTGGACCAACATCAGCGACCCAGAAGAGTTCACCGATCTCACATCGACGATTGAGTCGTACGGCCGCGGCGATGTATTGACGAACCGAGAAATCGCTCAGGAACAGTCACAGACCGGCCGTACGCTCGGGTACTCGCAGCGACTCGCCATGACCGAGCCCCTCGGCGGTGGAAAAGTCCTCGAGCTGTTCGGTCAGCGAAGCGCGACAAATGAAGACCGTAACGAGTCGGTCCACGACATCGTCGCGGGGGCACCGGTCTTCAATGCTGCGCAGAGTTCCGCGTTTGAGCGGAGCTACAGCTACCTGCGCGGCGGCTTCCGCTTCAGTCGGAACGTCGACGACAAGCGCTTGGTGCTCGGCTTCGAGGTCCAGGGATCCAACCTGGACGGTACGATCCTGAACCGGGACGAAACGATCACGAATGGATACACGCATGTCCTGCCTTCCCTCGACTATCGGGTCCAGTTCGACCAAGGGAAGAACCTGACCGTCCGGTATACGACTTCGACGCGCGAGCCGAGTCTGACCCAGCTGCAGCCCTACTCGAACAACACGAACCCCCTCAACCTGTACATCGGGAATCCAGACCTGACGCCTGAGTACACGCATCGGCTGCGCGCGGACTACCGTTCCTTCGATCAGTTCACCTTCCTGAACTTCTTCACCTTCGGGTCGATCAGCTACACGAACGACCAGATCGTGACCGCGCGGACCGTCGACGAGAACGCGGTGCAGACACGCACGCCGATCAACGCCACGGACGGGTGGGGTGCGACCGGTGGAGCCACTCTGGGCACCCCGATCCGGCGCATCGGGGCGGAGATCAACGTCAGCTACAACGCGAACTACTCCACGGGTACAGAGTTCGTGAACGGCGAGGAGAACATCAGCAAGATCCTCCGGCACACCGTTGATCTGAGCATGGAGAATCGTGACAAGGAAGTCTTCGAGATCCGCGCGGGTGGGCGGTTCACGTTCAACAACGTGGACTACTCCATCAACCAGGACTTCGCGCAGGATTACCTCAACCGCACGCTGTATGCGAACGGTTCGCTCTACTTCGGCGATGGCTGGACGCTCGAATCACGATTGAACTACCAGTTCTTCGATCAGGAGATCTTCGGTGAGGGACAGAACGTCGCTGCATTGCAAGCGTCTCTGTCGCGCTTCGTGATGAACGATCGGGCGCAGATCAAGTTGGTGGCGATGGACCTACTGAATCAGAACCAAGGTGTCTCGCTGACGAACACGTCTGCTTACATCCAGGAATCGCGAGTTCAGACGCTAGGGCGTTACATCATGCTAAGCATGTCTTGGCAGTTGGGCCCGCAGCGTGGCGGGGCCGCCGGTCGCTTCGCAGCCACGCATCGCGGGGGGCGATAGCGTTAGCAGGGACGGGGTTCAAGTGTCATCATTGGAAAAGATTCTGAATTAGCGTCTGTCCTCTCGTTAGCATCGAACCGTCATGAAAACGATACTCATCCTTTGCCTGTTGCTCGTCCCCGTTGGCTTGGCGGCTCAAGAGGGCAGCGTCACTTACGACCACACGGTGGTCTACGAGTTCGCGAAACCCGACGCAGAGCCTACCAAAGGCGATAGCGCTCAGGCCAGTCCAAACGGCAAAGCTGGTGGTGAAGGCACCCATAGTAGACCAGCCGCCCGGGCCGGCGGTGCCGACTTTTGGATGCCGGAAGGAATGCCAACCAACAGCTTCGCCTCGGTCGTTCTCCGCTTCAACGCGTCCGAGTCCGTCATGGCTCAGGCAGAAGAGGAAGAGCAGGAGGCGGAGGAGGAATTCGTGGGCGGCTCGGACGGACACGCCCACACAGAAGACTTCGCAACCCGCATCATAATGAGTTCACCCGTGCGCAGCGCTCAGGAAACACTCCTCGGCGCCTACTCGAACAACGACGGCACGTTGGTCGAGGAGTTCGAGTTCATGGGGCGCATGTTCCGCATCAGGGGCATCAGACCGGTCTACGAATGGCGACTCGTCGCAGAACAGAGCGAGTTCATGGGCTACGCTGTGCAGAAGGCCGAGACGGACTACGACGGAAAGACCATCGAAGCCTGGTTCGCACCTCAGGTCCCGGTCTCGGCAGGCCCAGGACAGTTTGGAGGCCTTCCAGGGCTCATCCTGGTCCTCTCAGTGAACCGTGGAGAAGAACTGTACTCCGCGACATCGATCGACTTGGGCGAACTCGAAACCGCTATCGGACCACCTGAAGACGGTGATGAGATCTCACGCGAAGATTACGAACAAATCGTTGAAGAGAAGCTCGAGGAGCTCCGCACTTCGCGCGGCGGCCATCGCGTACATCGCATTTCATGATACAATCGAACGTGGGCACCTGAGGTCTCCCACTGAGAAACCATGAGCGATACCGCAGCAAAAACGCCTAGCGTCCGACGCGGGATGGTCATCGTGGCCCTGATGGTCGCGGGCGAGTCTGTCTTCCTGCTCCCGTTCGTCTTGGCGCGCGTCTTTCGTCCGACGTTCCTGGACGTGTTCGAGATCACGAACCTTCAGTTGGGCACGGCGTTCTCTCTGTACGGCATCGTGGCGATGGCCGCATACTTCGCCGGTGGCCCGATCGCCGACCGATTCTCGGCCCGCCGTCTCATGGCCGCTGCACTCGTGGCCACGGGGTTCGGTGGAGCGGTGCTCGCGGGAATCCCTTCGATCCCTGTAATGAACGGGCTTTGGGCATTCTGGGGTCTGACCACGATCCTGCTCTTCTGGGCAGCCATGCTCCGGGCGACTCGCGAATGGGGCGGTGTGGCCAGCCAAGGACGAGCATACGGGCTGCTCGACGGGGGTCGGGGGCTGCTCGCAGCCGTCATCGCTACTGCCACGGTCGTCGTGTTCGCCGCTTTGCTCCCTGGCGATGCTTCGACTGCCACACCGGATGAGATCGAAGCCGCGTTCCGAGCTGTGATCTGGGTGTTCACTGGATTCACCATCGTCGTGGCCTTCCTGGTGTGGTTGGCAGTCCCCGACAACGCCCCAATGAGTGGTCAGGACGATCGGCCCAAACTCTCGCTGAAAGGCATTATGGGAGTCTTCAGGATGCCCGCGGTGTGGCTGCAGGCAATCATCGTGGTGTGTGCCTATGTCGGCTACAAAGCCACGGACGACTTCTCGCTCCTCGCACGTGACGCGCTGGGATTCGACGACGTGGCCGCCTCAGCAATCGGAACGCTGTCCTTCTGGATTCGCGCGGTTACTGCCGTGGCCGCTGGCTACCTCGGCGACCGGATCGATTCCTCCCGAGTCATCGCATGGGGGTTCGGCATCGTCATCGCCGGTAGTCTGCTCATTGCCTCCGGTTGGCTGGCCCCGGGTGTCGCCTGGATGCTGATCGCGACGATTACCGCGACGGGCGTGGGTATTTACGCCCTGCGGGGCGTCTACTTCGCGTTGCTTGCCGAGGGGGCTGTTCCTCTCGCGTTCACAGGCAGTGCAATCGGGGTCGTCTCGCTCGTCGGCTTCACACCGGACGTCTTCATGGGCCCGCTCATGGGCCTCCTGTTGGACAACTCGCCAGGGGTCTTGGGGCACCAGCACGTCTTTGCGGTTGTCGCGGTGTTCGGCGTGATCGGCCTCGCAGCTACCCTCGCGTTCCGCAGGGTGACTCAACGAGCGTAGAGACTCGTAGGGGGCCCTCGTTGTCCAGTCGGCGTTCGGCCCGTATGGTCTGGTCAGACGTAAAACGAACCGTTGGACATACCGCTGAGGCCATACCCATGCGCATGCGATTTTTGCTCGCCGCCCCCCCCTTGATACTCCTCGTGACCGGCACGCTCGCGGCGCCGACCTCGGCAGCCGCTCTCGTGCAGGACACACAAGACGACCCGACGGCTGTCTTGGTGAGCCGCCTCACGCTGGACAACTACAAGACCACGCTCAAAGGCCTCACGCAGTTCGGTGACCGCCGGCAGGGCACCCAGAGAAACGCATCCGCGGTCGACTGGATCGAGGCACAACTGCAAGCCGTGGGCTGCACCAACACCGAGCGCATCACCTACCAATTCGACCCCGCGCCCAGAGCTGCGCGCACCGGTGGACGTGGCCGCGCTGGCCCCACCACGCCGCCCGACCTCACGACTCCGACGGGTGGCATCGTAGGACGCAACGGGAACGGACCGGGTGGCAGTTCTATCTACG
>Ga0302132_10000515_pt1 | contig 21704 bp, 16 predicted proteins | sample CB9_321_MG_FD_203113 | JGI IMG/M metagenome (GOLD analysis project Ga0302132, IMG submission 203113) | Marine microbial communities from Western Arctic Ocean, Canada - CB9_32.1 | ecosystem: Environmental > Aquatic > Marine > Oceanic | place: Canada: Western Arctic Ocean | collected 2017-09-19
GGATCCACGTATAAGGGTGTCTGCCGTATACAACGCTATCGCCAACAGCCGCGAGGCCGATGAACAGGTGGTACCTGTAGTAAGCGCGCAGAATGCAGCAGCACCAGAAGCGGTCAGCCCGTTACAGGCATTTAACTCTGCGATACCGATTACCGCGACCACAGAGCCTGCGTACGCACCTATTACCCAAAAACCCACAGCCCCTACGACGTGGGTAACATTTGAAATAGAGGGATTTGGAGAGCACCAAGCTCCGTATCATCGCGTTATACGTAGCGATAGTAATCTCGTATTAGTGTATGATACTAAGTATGCTGGCACCCAACGGTTCTTCCCACGAACAACGGATCAACCGCTAGGTATCCATGTCAAGGGTGAGTCTGTAGCTTATTTTGCACACACTACCGGCATTGAATTTTCCGATGACGGTGTTGACTATTGTGTATTGTTGATAGAGCACGAAGCACCCTTACCAACTGAGTAACCCGATGCCCTGGAGGTATACTGATGATGGAAAAGAACGGAGAGATACGAGAAGGCATTACACCTACCGATCCCAGCACTCGAAAGGGGTATGGCTATACCAACATGGCTGCCCCGCTAGTGGAAAAGAAATCCGAAGCACCGGCAGAGGATGTGGTTGCTAAGCTCGTCAAAGAATCTGAAGAGCAACTCAATCAATTAGAAGACCACATGACCACGCGGGCACACACGCGAGTTACTGACAGTCTCCGATAACCTAGGCACTAAGGACGGAATGTACGCATGAGTCTTAATACATTTGGTAATGATTCAAAGATGACAGGTAGAGGGTCAGAAGCATTTCCTGACCCGTTTTGTGATGTATCATCGTTGCATATGCCTGAGACTATGGCAGACGCTCTCCGATGGTGTGAATACATCTTCATGAGCAACGGTGTATACCGCCAAGCGTGTGACCGCATTGTTTCATACTTCATCACCGACCTGGAGATCGTGGGAGACGACAGGGAAGAGAAAAAGAAGTTTAAAGACTTCCTGTATAACAACGTAGGCATTCAAAACCTACTCCACACGATTGGAATGGATTATCTGTGCTACGGTAATTCCTTTACCAGCACTATAGTACCTATTCGTCGTTACCTATCGTGCCCTAAGTGTGGATTAGAGGTGCCGCTAGGCAAAGCATACAACGAGGCTGTGTTTAACTTTCAATGGAAGAATTTTGAGTTCTTCGCAGACTGCCCTACCTGTAAGTACAAAGGTAAGTGGACGCATGTGGATAGGCGCGCACTCGAAGAGGATAACCTACTGGTCAAGCGCTGGTCCCCGCATGAGATGGAACTACTTCACGACCCGCTTACTGACGATACCTCTTATATTTGGAAGATTCCCGAAGATTATAAGAAGCAAGTTCGACAGGGAACGCTGTACCACTTAGAGCGCGCAAACTGGGAGATCATTCAAGCAGTTAAGAATGACCAACATCTTCGGTTTGACAAGGGTATTATTTATCACATGAAGGAAGATGCGTTAGCTGGTGTGGAGAACCGTGGCTGGGGTATTAGCCGTGTACTCTCTAATTTCAGACAAGCGTGGTACGTACAGGTTTTACATAGATATAACGAAGCCATCGCGCTAGATTACGTGGTGCCGTTCCGTGTTCTTACTCCTATGCCCAGAGGCGGACCAGGCGAGTTCGGTGACCCAGCACTCACACAAGACCTTGGTGGATTCGCGTCTCGTGTTAATGGAATGCTCAGACAGCGACGTAAAGACCCAGCCGGTTGGAACGTACTTCCTTTTCCTATCCAGTACCAAGCGTTGGGCGGAGATGCTAGCGAGCTTGCGCCGTACCAGCTGATTGAGATGGGTCGAGACGATCTTTTAAATGCTGTAGGTGTGCCTGTTGAGATGTACAAGGGAACCTTGTCGCTTACAACAGCGCCCGCAGCTTTGCGACTGTTTGAATCTAGTTGGGGCCATCTTGTACACAACCTCAATTCGTTTTTAGGTGATCTAGTTAATAAGATTGCTCAAGCACTCTCGTGGAGTGAAGTAGAGGTTAAGTTAGCCCGCGTCACACACGCCGACGACCTCAACCGACAGATGGCCAAGCTGCAGCTCATGATGGGCCAACAGATCAGCCAGACGACGGGACTCAAGTCTGTGGGCATGGAGTTCGAAGAAGAAACCAGGCGCAAACTGGAAGAAGAGCAATTCCTGGCAGAAGAGACTGCCAAGATGCAGAAACAGATGGAGCAGATGTCCCAGATGGAGGAAATGGCTCCTCCTGGGTCTGCAGGCAGCGCAGCAGGACAACCGCCCGCAGGCGGCGATCCAATGGCAGGTGGCGATCCAATGGCAGGCGGCGATCCAATGGCAGGCGGAGGCGCGGTAGCGCCAGAAGCACCAGCGGGTCCGATGGGAGCAGCGTCCTCGTCATTTGACATGGGGCAACCACTACAACCGCATCAGCCTATTACGCCGGAAGAAATGATGGCTAAGGCTAATGAGATAGCGCAACAGATGATGGGACTACCGGAAACACAGCGTAAGTCGGAGCTTATCAAGTTGAAGCGTACAGAATCTACAATGCATAGCCTTGTAACTAGCGTGATGGACGACATACGACAACAAGCGCGCACTCAAGGCCAGCAACAAGTTTTACAGCAGCAGTACGGTGGCGGCGGAGCGCCGGGCGGGATGTAGCGATGGCGAGCGATGGGATGGTGGTCACGGGCGGAGGGGTTGGCAACCTCATACAGTCTACCCCGTTAATTATTGCTGCAGCATACAAACACAATAGACCTGTGGATGTTTGGCTAGCAGGCGATGCCCCATGGATGGCCGAGATCATAAGGGGACATGAATCGGTACGCCGGGTTTCCCACATACTTGAAGAGTCCATGGGCCCCGTAAAGCGCTATGCGGATGTGTATTACACATTTCTTCGCAAGGGTGCAGTTGCTAAGCGAGCACCAGCAGCTAAGTACCACGCTAGTTGGCACCCAATTTACCCCCGACACGAAACGGAATGCGCTATGTCGGCTATACGTGGCGCAGGTTACCAAGGTGTCACACCTTCTACATTTTGCTGCGCAGATCCTTTTCCTGAGCCGTTACCTGCCGGTATCCTTGTGGGGCTTTCTACAGGTAGCAAACCCGGCGAGATGTGGAAGATCAAACGCTACCCACCAGAAAGATATAGTAAAGTTTGTGACATCATATTAAAAGAGTTTCCAAGCGTCACATTCGTACACGCCGGTCTCGCGTCAGATTGTGCGATCGACCACCCAGCAGTAGTAGACCTACGAGAAGTCGGCACGCTACGTGAGCAGTTTGGATTGGTGGCACGGTGCACTGCGTTTATCAGTAATGATTCTGGGTTAATGCACGCATCTGCCGCGCAGGGCACGAAGACATTTGGTATATTCGGACCAACTAATTTATGGAAGAACCTCCCACCAGAAAACACAACACCGGTGTGCTTACCCTGGGGTACGCTAGACTGTATGCCTTGCCAAAAGGCATCTGGTGGGCACGGACTAGGGCGCAGACGTGATGGCAGCACGTGCCAGCACGAATGTATGCAACAGCTACCGCCGGAAGCAGTAGCAGACGTGGTTATTTCTTTTTTACAAAGTAGGAACGATGAAATTCACGATAGTTATGACGGTGTATAAGCGCGACGAATTATTTAACCACGCAGTATACACAGTACTCCAGCAAACATACCCTGATTGGGAACTTATTGTTCTCGCGGATGGGCGGCACGAAAAGATTAAGAGGGCTGTAGAGGTCCTTAAAGCTGATGAGTACCACGCTTTCTGGCAGAACCCGGAGCTACCTTCTCGTATTACATATGTAGAGTACCCAAAAAGCCCAAAAGGTACCTACGGCAACCCACTACGCCGCAGAGGTTTGGAGATGGCTACAGGGGATTACATTTGTTTCACGAGCCACGACTGTTTGCTAGATAAGGACTATCTAAGTACACATAAAGAGTTGATAGATGCTAAAGGGGTTCCTTGTGTTTCGGTGGTATCGCTGCTGTATTGGGGCGCACCAGAGCACAGACAAGGCAAATCAATGCTTGTAGAAAGAGACTTAGCTGCGATGCCAGAGTTCATCGGGCGCATACCATGGAGTCAGTCGGGTCAGATAGATATGGCGACCGCGAAGACAGGGGAGCTAGATCTTTCGTGTTACAGCTTTCCAACCCTGGAAGCGCGACAGATGGGTGTGTTTGGCGCGGATCTGGACAGGACATACGACGCAGATTATGGGTCATTTGATAGGTGCCGACGTCTCCTTCCTATAGCTTATACGAATAAAACGGTAGCTGGTCATTTTTAGCATGCCGCATAGTTTTACAGCAAAAGTTGCACAATACGATATATAATAACTCGCGCGGGTTGTTATGATACAGTTAGCTAATTACTACTATTATCCGATTATGTCGAAAGGATTCGATTATGTTAAAAGGCGCTAAAGTTCAAAACCGATCTGACCACGCTGCTGCTTGTCCTCAAGTATTCCGTGAATTCCCTGCAGCTCCCGCACCGGTAGCTGCTAAGAAATCAAAGAAGAAAAAGGCTGTAGTAGCAGAAGTGGTTGAAGAAGTGGTTGAAGACGTAGTAGAAGAAGTGATTGAAGATGACAGCTCCAATAGTGAGTCTGATTCTTAGTTTAACAAGGAGAGATTAATGTCGAGCGATTTAAATGATGATGCACCAGAGGAGCTTAACCCCACAAGTGAAGCCCCTGCGGATGGTTTTGATGACCTAGGTCTTGAGGACTTAGATATCCCAATCCCACCTGAGACATCTACGACAGATGAAGTGGAAGACACATTTGCCTTCGATACGGCGTTCAAGTTCTCCTTTGTAGGTGTAGGCCAAGGTGGCTCACGCATAGCCGAGTCTTTTTATAAGCTTGGGTATCGGCGAGTAGCTGCTATTAATACTACGCTTCAAGACCTTACAGCCATCTCCATCCCTAATGCCAATAAGTTGGATATTGGGGGTGGCGGCGCTGGTAAGGATCCATCGGTAGCTTCCGCAGCCATCGAGGATAAAGATGAGGACGTATACGACGTCCTTAAGCGTGCATGGGGAAGAGATACCGACTATGCGATTGTGTGTCTCGGTGCCGGTGGCGGTACGGGAGCAGGCGCGACTACTAAGGTTATCGAGATTGCCCGGCGTTTGATGGAGGAAAACGGTCGTCCTATACGTGTAGGTGTCATCGTTGCCCTACCTAAGAACAGCGAAGGACAGAAACCGGCTAAAAATGCTATCTATACGGTACAACACCTAGCAGCTATGGGTGTTAGCCCCGCTGTTATCCTTGATAACGAGCGCATTCGGGAGTTATACGACCCCGTACCTAGTAAAGAGTACCCATTAGCCAATAGTTCTATTGCTAAGTACTTACACTTATTCAATCGGCTAGCTGCCCAGGATTCAGAGCATACTACGTTTGATCGCGCAGACTATGCTACCCTCCTGGATAGTGGAGTTGTGGCGTTTGGTGCGCAGAAGATATCTGAATGGGGTAATGCTGCAGATATTTCTTCAGCGATACGCCAACAGTTGCGTAAAAACATACTTGCGTCCGTAGATCTAACCGCCGGGCGTAAAGCAGGGTTATTATTTGTCATGGACCGTGAAGTTTACGGTCAAATCAAGTCATCTACACTTGATCACGGGTTTGAGATGCTTAATCGCATCCTTGGCGATGATTCTATTGTGTATCGTGGCGTGTATCCGGGTGGCGGCGCAGGTTTGACAGCACTTACTATGATTGGTGAGCTTGCGTGGCCTCGTGAACGTTTACTTGAGCTAGCTAAGATAGCTGGAATAGACAAAGACACCATAAAAAACTGGTTAGGCGTATAAAAGGGAGATTGAAGTGAAAAACCAAGAACTATTTAATTATCTATCTGAAAAGTACGCTGAAAGCCGTGAAGATGCCCCAGACACAGGCGACCACGACGAAATAGCATCGTTTTGTGACTTCGCTCGTAAGCATTTTGCTACAAATACCCCTGTGCATATGGGTTTTGAGGAAACGGGCATGGGTTTACAGCTCCAGGACGGCACGCACCTCGTATTTATCGAGCAGCGCGCGCAGACTGAGGCTAATCCCGGCAATGCGGTGCCTGTGACTGCTCCTACGGCGTCCGCAACTGGTATGACGAGTATCAGAACCACAGATGACTCGGTAGCGATCACACCCGGCGGTCTGCCACGCGAATAATAGCATTTATCGGTGTCTTAATAGTGAGTAATTAGATGATTATTGCATTTGGACACCGGCGCAGAGTCGGTAAAGATGTAGCCACAAACGCTCTCGTCAATATGCTAGCCGAACGCGGCATCCCAGCTGAGCGCGTATCCTTCGCGGATGGTTTAAAGGAAGTCTGCACAGATATCTTTGGGTGGGCTGGCCTACATGGCCCGCAGCACTACGAGGAGTTCCCCCGAGAGAAAGAAGAAACACTACTAGATCTCGGACTATCCCCCCGAGACATCTGGATTGAAGTAGGTTCTCGTTTACGTGATTTACATGAAGACGTTTGGCTGGATATGGCGTTAAACCAGCCCAGGGGCCGTAAGGCTGTTATAATTATCTCAGACTTACGATACCCCAACGAAGTTGCTAAGGTAAAAGCTGCAGGAGGCGTAGTAGTTAAGATAACTAGAGGCGTAGCAGCTGTCAGTAAAGACGTAGCTGACTGTGCCTTAGACACCTTTGATGAGTGGGACTTAATATTGGACAATAACGGCACCATTGACTATTTACGCGAACAAATGCTGTCCTTAGTAAACATAGTGGAGACATTACATGGCTTTCCTTCGACTCAAGAACAGCAAGAAGAGGGTGAAAATTGACGCCCGCTTTGATGCGGTCAGAGCGCATGCGTGGGAAGTGCACAGCAACGGTTACGTAGTTTGCCGAGAGACTATTCGCATCGGTAAAACCTCTGTACGGAAGAGCACCTACCTGCATCGGATGATAATGGAGCCAGGCCGGGAGCAAAGAGTTAGATTTCGCAATGGAAATCCGCTAGACTGCAGGGAAGAGAACCTGTACTTAGTGGGACCGCCCAACGAGATCAGAGAAGCGACCATTTCTGACGCGTAATTGTAACGCACTAACCGGGAGAGCATGGATGCCGTATAAGTCTGACGCGCAACGTCGTTATTTTAACGCTAACCGTGAAGAGCTAGAGGCTCAAGGCGTTGACGTAGACGAATGGAATACAGAGAGCAAGGGCAAGAAGCTTCCCAAGCGCGCAAAGAAGGCTGGCGTTGATCCTATCGATAGCGCAATCAAGCAGGCTGGTGGCGACAAGACCCAATACGTCGCTGATGAAGCCCCTATTTTAGTGAACCCAGGCGAAATCAATAAAGCGATAGAAGCGCTGCCAGCGGGTTATAGAACTCCTTCAGTTACTGACCCCCTTGACATGTTCAAGCTACCCGGCCACCTCGGACAGTGGATGGCGAACGAAATGCCGAAGAACCCGAATTTCCGGCCCGCGTCCGAGGGGGCGTTCGATCTGAGGGATAACATGCAGCGGGTATTGAACAATCCAAATCCCCCCACAAATCGGCGAATGCGGATCAGAGGTGAGGCGACTGGGGCGCACATGGAGTCCCCGGCGGGCGTGGCCAATAAGTTCAAAAAGGAAAGAGAACAGATCTGGGATCGTAAACAGCAGAAAATTATGCGTGACAACGACCCTGCATACAATTACCAACAACAGGAAGAAGATACACGCCGGAATCAAGCGGAAATGGAGCGGATCAAAAAAGACAATGCACGAATCGCTAAGCAACAGGAGAAGGGTGCTTCCATCAAGCTAGCCTCATCCCGAGTTCACGGTACAGGCTTATTCACTAACGTAAACATTAAGAAGGGCACAAAGTTTGCTCGCGCTATGGTGAGGATGCGAGGCGAGGACGCTCAAGCGCGTTACGAGCTCACCAAGGCGGCTAGGTACACTAACCACAGCCAGGATCCTTCTGCGCAGATGGTTAAGGCTGGTAACGAGATCTACTTAGTCGCCTTAAAGGCCATTCCCGCCGATACAGAGGTGCTTGTGGACTACCGCAAGACAGCTTCTGTGTTAGGTCCGGGTTCTTACATCACATTCGAGGGTAAGAAGCGCACTACGTGGAACCAACTAGAGAAGCAGGCCAAAATGCCGCGCTCCTGGGAGCCAGGCGTGATAAGGGATGCTAAGTGGCTTAATAAGCAGCACGAGGAAGCTCGTATTAGCCATAACACTGGGCAGTACTCCAGCGGTACTACTAATTGGCTCGATCATTTACTGCGCAGCATACCCGGGAGTATACCCCCAACGATAGAGTCGCCCAGGGGCATAGATTTGCCAGCAGACGTCCTAAAGGAGCAGTTCCGAACACCAACCATAGAAGAGCTATCGCGGCAAGGACATACCAAGCGCAATTCTGCTGATCCTATTGCTCGCGCAGTAAAGAGCGCGGCATCCGGAATCCCCCAAGTGCCTGCAATCGGCGCAGCTGGTAGCAGTCCGAACCCTAGTTCCGGCACGACTAACGCAACCACAAGTCAAGGCGCTCAAGCTGAATTCTTCCAACAGGAAAGAGACGACGCCGCTAAGGATAAGGCTCCTATGTATGGAAGTGCTGCTGAGGGCGCAGCAGCCATGCCTAAGCGTAATCGGGATTTAGGCGACTCCGCCCAAAAATCTACGTTCGGCGACTGGGTCTACGGGATCGAGCATATGCCGGGATACTCAGAAGCGGACGGAGGGCCGGCAGTACAGAAGACAAAACACGTTCAAGCTGTGCTGCCTGATTTCGGGCAGAAAGGCGTCGCGAAAAACACAGTACGTACTATCCCGCAAGCTTTTAAGAGCAAAAGCCTAGCGAACCCCGTCAAACTTAAGACGCTGAAAAATATTCCAGGCCTTGAAGCTGAAGGTAGCGCATATAACGAAGAGTTCCCGAGACCTTCGGCCGAAGAAATGCGCACTCATCGCGCGCTCGGAACCCAGCATGATACTCGATTCCGCCAGGACCCCAATCGCTACAACCCTAACGAACCCCGAGTCACTCGTCGCGCCACCATGGACGAAAACGGCGTCCAAACTCCGGGGGCAACAGCAGTGCCACCTACCGAGCAGCAGCAGCGGTTGATGCCTGGTTATGTCGAACCTGGCTCCACTCCACGGCAGGCCCGGAAACCCAGCACCCCCGCAAAGCCGATAAAGTCAGGTAATCCGGGATATAGAGCCACTCCGATGACACTAGCTAACAACTCGAACGTTGGACAGCCCTCAAAGATGGCAGCCGTAGGTGACCCTATTGCTCGCACAGTAAAGAGCGCAGATATGCTTAAGGACTTAGGCGAGGGCGTTGCAAAGGGTATTGAAGGACTAGCTGGGCAAGTAGGTAAGACACTAGAGCAACGTAAGGAAGACGCAGACGAGAAGGATAAAGAAGAGGAAAGACTTGAAAAAGCCATTAAGCGTAATGTACGAGAACGAAAGGCGCGCAAACTAGCTAAGAACTTGGCGTGGAAGTATGCGTATTACAACCCTGCGCTAGCTCATGGCTTTGATCCTGCAGAGATACGTACAGCAGGTAGATCGTTAGAGGATTTAATAGCTCGCCAGCTGTCCAGTAAGAAACCTAAGAAGAGACGACAAGGTAACTTCAAGCAGAAGCAAAGGTTACAACGCCAACGAACAGAAGACGCACTAGCTATACAGCAAGCTGCACACGAGCAGTTAATGGCAGAGTTAAGCCTACGACAAGAGTTAGCTGCGCAGGGTATTAAGATGGGTGCCACAAACCCTATTGAGAGTGCGTTGGAGTTTATAGGGGCTAAGCGTAAGAAGCCTAAACCCAAGAAACGTCGTGAGGAAGAAGATGCGCAGAACACGAAGGACAAAACGGCATCCTCGAGGGGAACAGGCACACTGGTAGCTAAAAAAAGCTTTGAAAGTGTGAAGGCCGCCAACCAGCCAGCCCCTGCTACGCCGTATTTAGGCAAAAATACAAATCCTGGGCAGCAAGGGGCGGACGCCCACCAGGCCTTATGGAACCAAATGAATACCCAGGCAGCTGGCAATGGACCACAACAGCCACTGCTTCCTCCGGATCAACAACAAGTCCTGGCGCAGCGTCCCCAGGCTAAACCAGCAGCACGGCAGCGCCCTCTTAGCCCTACAAGGGGTAACTTAGGGCCAGGCCCACTGACTGGCGATCAGTTTGCACCAGGGGTACAGTCCGGTTTAGGCATGGCTGTGACCGCTAGTGCGCATTCACAAGGTGATCTGATCGACAAAGCATTGATGCAGCTTAAGGAGGCCGCAGACGCAGGGTACTCTCCTGATGCTAGTAAAGCAGGTGGCAAGGTTAAAGGCTTCCCTAAGACATCGCCAGGCGTTCCACAAGTACCATCATGGGGTAGCGATAAAGCTACACGGATGCCTAAAGACACCCCGACAGGCCCCGCGAAATCACAGAGCCAAGCGAAGAAGCAGTTCCCCGCGAAGGCAGAAGCGGATCCGGCGAAGGCACTGAAGCGCGGTCGAAAGGGTGCGCAGGATAGTATGAAGCTGATGGCAGCGAACACACCAGCACCCGCAAGCACACCGACACCAGGAAGTGCGCAGGCTCTTAACATCCCTAAACCAGTGACGCCGTTAGGGATGCCAGGACAGAAACAAGCATCAGCGGACCCCATTACACTTTTGTTATCGATAACAAAAGCTTCTTCGGATACAATTAAAACAAAACGTAAAAGAAAAGGCGCTCCACGGTCTGTTACAATCAAGAGACCTGCCTATAAGGACCCCGTGACTGGTAAGATTACACCTGGGTCCTCGCAGATTAAGCACATCACCCGCAAGGGCAAGAAGTTAACTAAATAATACTTGTAAAGAATATCAACCACGGAAGGTTTTTTTATTATGTCTTCGAATGACCCCCGACACTGGGCTCTAGTCAAACGCGCTTCGCAAGTAGCGGAACTGAATAAACTAGCGTTAGAACTCGGTATGAACGATAACACGTACCGAGACACATTAATCGGCGCTGGCTTGGGAGGCGCAGCAGGGATTGGAGCAAATATCTTTGCTAATCCCAAGGATGAGGATGATGAGGACGACGAAGGCCGTAGTATGTGGGGAGATGTTGGTGCGGGCATGACTGCTGGTGGTCTGATTGGCGCAGGTGTTAACCAATATACCGGTGGCGAGTACGGTGGTGCAGCTGCACCCTATGAAGCCCTAGCTCCTAATTCCCCACTACAACCAGGACCCGCATCACCAGCACCGGGTCCGTTAGACGTAGATGCAATAACTAACGAGTTAATCGGCAACGACGCTGCGCAACCACAAGCTCCAATTCCATACCCAGCTGGCCCAGCAGGCGTGGCGGCACAAAATGCAGATGTCCAAGCCCAACTAGAAGCTTCAGACGGAGAAGGGGATCGCCTTCAGGAGTACTTAGACTCCGACGCGGCTCAAGACACACCCATCGCACTAGAACCTAACGTAGAGCGGGTGGACGATGGCGGAGGCACTGGCGTCATCGTCGAAGATGGCAAGTATATGCAGCCGAGACCTGGCGGACCAGAGGGTCCGACTTTACCAGGATCGAGTCGCGCACAACTGGAATATGAGGATATGGGATGGAGAGACGACCCACGGGATCCCTATGGCCCGTCGATCGTAAGCAAGGCGGAATACCAACGGCTCCGCGACTTGGAATTCGCGGCGGAATACAATGAAGATGATCGCTTGAAAGAGTACGAAGACGCAGTCGAGGCACAGCAGCGGTATGATGGCCGTAATCGAACGGCTGATGATCCTGCCCCAGCGACCGGCCAGGGAAAGCCCGCACTCCAAGAAAATCTACCGCTAGGAGTAACTGACGTCGTCAGCGGCCAAACTGGTACATCGCAAGGAGGGCCGCCAGCCGCAATAGGCGCGCCTGGATCAGACCCGGCAACACAACCTGTTAACCCTCTAGCCCTCCCCGAGGAGCAAGGAGGAAACTCTAGGCGAATTAAAGAGCTTCTAGGTGTACTAGAGAGCACCCCAAACGACAGAGATGCCCTGGCTGAGCTTAAGGCAACCCCCTCGATCGCTAACCTCGCGTCGCAGATCACCTCACTGCGTACGATAATAGACCAGCAGAGCGGCCAGGGCGGCTCGGTAGGAGACCTACCAGACCGACTTAAAAGGGCTGAAGCAATGTGGGCTGAAGCAACCGGCGGGCATCTCGAGCCCGGTAGCCAGCTGGCAACAAAAGAAGGCGCTGTAGCAAGTATGGCGCGGACAAACTGGGCCCCAGAAGAATCGCACGAAGAAGCACGCCACAAGGCACTCGAATTCGGTGCGCTCATGGCCAAGCGAGCTATGGGTTATAAAGAATCCGGTTCTTACGCAAAGAAGAAGAAGAAGAAAAAGGGGAATCGTCGTAAAGTATTGATCGACCCTGATGGTAAAGCCAAACATCGTCCTTACGAGGATGACGATGAAGAAAAGAAGGCTCATCTGCAGAGTATTATCTCTCAGGGAACAGCGCGTTTCTTGGGGCGTGAGGAAAAGCAGGCAAAGCGAAACGAGGGCCCGGGACAGGGGTACGCGCCAGCGCCACAAGGCGGCCGCGGGATGATGCTGACACGGGGTATGGAGCGCAAGCTCAACAACCCAAACAAGTCTATTGACACGGCTCGGGTTACTAAGCGTCTGCATAAAGGGAAAAACAAAATGTCACCGACGCCCAGGCGGTTGCGGGAAGATATGCCTGTCGGACAGGGCTCAACGCCGAACCCCTTCAAATAAATACCTTCGATTAAGGACAAAGCAATGTCAAATAAATCTGCTGCATGTAAGTTTATAACCTCTAAGACGACGGTTATCCCTAAGCCGGGTAAGTTTCCGGACGTAGATAATAAGTCTGTTAAGAGTGATACGTCTGGTACCGATAACATTGAAGATCAGAAGTATCAAAAGGCAGCGGAGCCCCGTAGAATGAACGGGTTGCCTCGGCCATTCTCGACCGAGTGGTTGGAACAGCAGGATGAGCGCGAGAGGGAGGACAGAGAAAGAGAAGAAGACCTCAAGGAAAACTACGACTGGGAAGAGCCCGATACGAGGAGCGACGCTGAGCGAAAAGCAGCAGAAGAATATGATGATCGGTTTCCTGATACTAGCCCATACGATAAAGATGCTGCTGCCCTGATGCAAGAGGCTATTAAGCAGGCAGGCAAGATAGACGCGCAGGCAGGCAACGTTCGTGACGGCTACAGCGCGGACTATGATCCGGATGAAGACGAAGAATATGTTCGTTCGTCATCCGCCGTCGTTGACGATCGCTATGCGAAACGACCATACAATTCTCACGTCACTAATGCCGACCGTAAGGCAGCGAAACGGCGTGAAGAGTTAGAGGAGCTGCGAAGCGAAGAGCAATACGGAAAGAAGGATGATGAAGAGAAAGATGCTGCTGCCAAGCCTGGCGACCTGAACTACGCCCCTCTCGGACCACCTAAGGCGCAGCAGGATCCAAACTGGCAACCTCCTGGCTATCGTAACCCTAACCTCAATAAAAAGTTTAGGGATGCACAGACTCCTAGCAAGAAACCTACAAACAATAACCCAACCGGTAACGTGAATGCGGCGATAAATTCTAACAAACCCCTTACCGCGGCATCATGGAGGAAGAATTCCTCTGCTGCTGAGTTAACGCGGAAGGCTATTAAGCAGGCTGCTTCTTTCACGCAATACATTAACCCCTTTAATTGGGGCGGCAACATTGGAAAAAGCAATGACCTTGATAAAAAGTTAAAGGACGCGAAGAAGACGACAACCCCAACCAAGAATCTGAATCAGCAGTTAGATGCTCAAAAACGCCCCATTAATGCGGCATCATGGAGGAAGAATATCTAGCGCTGAAAGCAAGCCGACTAGGTACGTCATCTAAATAACGCAGGGTCCGCCGTGAAAACTACTTTGTACAATCAGTTAGCCGAAGCCTCTCCCTTTTGGGCAGGGGCTTTTGCTGCTTGTGCCGAGCAGGGTTTTGATGCACAGGGTACCCGAGAGCTACTTGAGAAGTGTGCGCAAGCTGATCCTATCCTTGCAGAAGAGTACGCTACTCTCGTTAAGAGTGCCGTAGACCCCGACGCACCCTCAGCGATGTCTTCCCTTGCAGGCGGATCGTCTCCGCGCCGAAACCTGGGGCTCGAAAGTCCTGCACTGGCGGGGTTAAAAGCAATACCGTCCGGTCTCTGGGAGGGTGTTAGTAATTCTTCCCGTGCAGTAAGTAACCTGGCACGCGCACTTGGCGGTGGCTTAGGCACAGCACTTACAGGCTTAACAGCATTCGTCGAAGGTGGCGCAAAGAAACTAGTAGGCTCTGACTCTCCAAATGTCAGCGCCAAAGCGCTGGACAGCGTGGCAGATCTCACCCGTACCGGAGTTGCGGACCTAGGCGCAACGCTGGGCTTCCAAGGCCTCGAGGGGCTGCCAAGTCAGCAGCCCAACCAATTCGACATTAAGTACGATCAACTGCTAGATCGATCGACGTTGCCGTCAGCGGTTAAGGATATTTCTCGCGGCTCAAAGTATACCGCCGAGCTTGCAGCGCAGACCCTGGCATTAATAGCTACCCCCGGCGCGGTAGTTAAAACAACCTTAAAGGGACCTGCCGCAGGGATGAACTTCCTACGAAGTGGTGCAGAGCTTGGCGGGTTAACAGGCACCCGAGCGCTTGCGAAAAAACTGTGGAAGCCTCGTTCAGTTAAGCTTGTCGGCGGGGCAACCGCGGGTACCGGTGTAACAAACGCCGTCAATACAGGGATAAAGGCATGGCGGGAGCCATGGTTGCCGCCCGATGTCAGGACTGTCCTAGGTGATCGCGCAAATGCTACGGAAGCCCAGCTACGGAAATCGGTCGTAAATTATGTTACCAACATGGTGCCCAATATCCTGAATAAAGGTTCAGTGAATGAGTTTGATCACCAAGTAAGTGTTGCCGCTTTCGACTTTGCGAAAAAGCAAGTGTTGTATGAGTTTCAGCAGGCATACCTAGGACCCACCGCGGCACCGTCCACGGTGGCGACGGCGGCCAAGGATGGACTTCTGGCTACGCTAGCCCATAACACGGAACAGATGGGTGAACCTAGTATTTGGAATAGTATAAAAGGCGTCCGTCCGACAATAAAAGACGTGTATAGTTCAGATTTAGCGCACCAAGGTATGCAAATAAGTAGGGCAGCAACTCCGCGATCTTTCCCTGAAGCCGGAGGGATGGCAGCCCGCACAGGCGGGGTGGCTGTTGATCGTGTGGCACCTCATTGGATACAAGAACTACTAGATGCGTACAGCCAAAACCAGAATAAAAAGTAACCTGCAGGTAGATAACATGACGAACGCATTTGAAAAACTATCTGAAGCCTCTCCCTTTTGGGCAGGAGCCATTGCAGCGTGCGCAGACCGTGGTTTTGACGCACAGGGTACCCAAGAACTACTTGAGAAGTGTGCACAAGCTGATCCTATTCTTGAAGAAGAGTACGCCGCCCTTATCAAGTACGCAGAGGGCGAAGGTGTTCCACCTGTAGCACCTGTGGCACCTGTGGCACCGTCACACCTTGAAGGGGTTACAACGAGCTCGCTACCTAAAGATTATGTATTCGACCCGCACGCACGTAACACAGTTCCTAGTAAGACGTGGGGCGAAGCCTTCTGGAGTGGGATGGGGGACAGTGCCGGGAACATCTTTGGTGTGATCCCAGATTCCGCCAAGGCCATAGCCGGCACGGCTGCCGCCTTAGTCCAGGGAGAAGTTGGAGAAGCCGCGGATATCGCCAATAGTCTTGATAAAAGTACCTGGGAGCGTATCAAGAACACGGCCTCGACATCATTCAACGTTGGGGCCACCAACACGAAGACAGACCAAGTCGCCAGGGCCATCAACCGCAGCCCTTCCGCGATAGAAACGGCAGCGGTAGTCGAGGGTGGGTTTGAGGGCCTAGGCAATCTTACCAGCGGCCTAGGTAATGCAGCTACTACCTTCGTAGGAGGTAGTGCCACGACGGTAGCCGCAGCGCTTGAATTGGCTACAAGGGCGGCAAGCTTGGGCGGAGAAAACGTAACGACGGAATGGACAGAAGCAATGCGCAAGTCATTGTACAAACAGACAGAGGGCGCACTGACGAGCTTTATATCGAATATAGAGAACGCGGCCGACCCAAGTAAGGCTGTAAATTATAAACCAGCAGTAGTTAAAAAGATTTTTGACGACGCGGGAATAGCTCCAGATGCAGCGATTCGCGGCGCGCAGGAGATTAGCCAGAACATCGGTGATGAGGCAGCAGCCCTAGCTGCATTCGCTACACTCCCGGGAGCGGCAGTCGCAGGCACCCGAGCGATCCCTCAAATGTTCAAAGGACCATTATCGGCCGTAAGGCCCAGTTATGCTCCGGCCACCTTATCCCACAGGCTAGGCCACCCATTCCGCGCAGCCGGTGATTACGGGAGGGGTATGTTCCGAGGACCTACCGGCATGTTTAAATCTATAACGCCGGGGACGCCGACATGGAACCTGCTTAAGAATCCTAATGTGAATTACGGTGCTCGTGGGGCGGTCATCCCTGCTGGGCCTAATGCAGCTAGTTTCCCGCAGTCGCTGGCGAAGGCAACAGGATTTCCGCACATACTGAAGCACACGCCGCTTATTAACAAAATCCCTGGGGCGAAGAATTTGGCTACAAGGCTGGGAGTGAATAGAACCGGAGCAGCTATAGGGCCTTTGGTCGAGACAGAGCTCGCCGAACAAGCATGGACCAGGGGGTTGAGCAACGTGTATCCGGATAAACAGAACCCAAACCAACCCAGCGTGTTCGAGAATCTTTTCGGGACCCGCGAGGCACCAACAACAACGGTATATCAAGACGTTATGGGGCAGTCCCCGGAGAAACGCTTAGACCTAATTAATCCCACCACGGGCAGGACTTTAGCGGTTAAAAACCCAGCCGAAGTATGGGCTACGGGTATGAACTCTGGCGCAACGCCCACGACAGTATTCAAAGAATCTCTCCAAGCTTACCAAGATAACGCGTCTTACCCTTTCAAGCCTCTTAGGGACTACGAGCAACCCGCAGGATCTTCTGCGGTATTACCTATAGCCAGCCTGCTCGGCTCACAAACAGCGGACACGATATCACAGGCTATAGCTACCGGTCGACCTACGCCGATAAGCCCAGGCGACAAACATGCAGCAGCTGACTTTAAGGGTGTTCTAGAGGGATACCTGGAAACCGAGGCAGCTGACTACTTCGAAAACAATCAAACGGCATTCAATGACTGGGCTAAGAGTAAAACGCTACGAGCCAGTTTTATCCCTGGTGCCTCGCAGGATGTATCGCTGGCCCAATATAGAAGGGAACTGGTTACCGCTCATCGTAACCAATTCTTCGAGCAGGCCACCGCCAGCAACATGTTCGCACCAGAGCAGTTAAACGCCTTGAGGGGCACGTACCAGGCCGGAGTGTTACCACCACAGGCACCAGTAGTACCAACACTTAGAGTTCCTGATAATTACCGCGGCCAGTAAATATATACAAGCGTAGGTAAAACTACGTACAATACACCTAAACAATAACGAACCTTTAAGGATTATCATTGTGTCCCAACTACGCATCCACGACGAATTACTCAGCATGACCCGGCAACAGTTACAGGGGTTACTTAAAGTAGCTCAAGTCGGCAGGCCTAGAGTATCAAAACCCACGCTGGCGTCTAATGCCTTACCAGCACCGGGAGCAACAACAGGTCCTAAAGTACCGAGTGCAGCCAACGGACTAAGCGGTACAGCTAAGAACCCGTTACCGGTAGACAAGAGCAAGCTGCCCACGGCGGCTAAAGCAACTAGAACCAATCCAAGAGTGGCCAGCAGAGCCAGACATGCCGCGGCTATAGCTGCTAAACCGGCAACACCTGCAACCGGCGGCCTGGAAAATAAAATGACCTTCACCGGTACGGCTAACCCCGATGGCGCGACGAAGGATACTACTTCACAGCAGGCCCCCGGGGCTGGCGCTGCTGGCGCGGGAATCGCAAAAGGAATAGGCAATGAAATTGGCAAGGGAATTGGCGAGGCTGCTGGTGCTGTATCTGGTGCTGTATCTGGTGCTGGTACGGCAATAGGCGGGGCAGTGGCCGGGGCAGTAGGCGGGGGACCAGGCGAAACACTACCAGGCGAAGCAGGCGATATGCCAGGTGGAGTACCCCAGGTAGAACCAGGAGATAACCTACCAGGCGAAGCAGGCGATATGCCAGGTGGAGTACCCCAGGTAGAACCAGGAGATAACCTACCAGGCGAAGCAGGCGATATGCCAGGCGAAACACCCCAGGTAGAACCAGGAGATAATCTAGCAGACCCAGCCGAAACACCACCTGTAGAAGAAGCACCTGTAGAAGAAGCACCTGTAGAAGGAGCTGAAACCCCTCCGCAATATGAAAGTTATGATGTAAGTACCCCTGAAGGCGTACAAGCGTTGACTGACGTGGCAATGGGCGAGTCTTCGATTGCTCCTGACTGGAAGAAGTTACAAGGTACCGAGCTTCCTCCAGAGCTGCGTTCACAGCTGGAAGCGGAGGTGGCGTATAACCAGAACCGTCTCGGGTTCTTGACCGCGGATCAAATGAACAAACCGGGAAATCAGGAAGCGGCGAAGAAAGCACTTAAGCAAAAGATGATTCTGAAGTTCGCTGGTAGTGACAATAATCCCGAGCAAGAGATTCAAAAGATTATGGATGAGGGGATTAGTCATGACGAGCTTATAAATAACGTATTGGATGATCCAGCTGCCATGGAGAAACTTAAGGAAACGGCCCAGGCAAGTGGTCAAGATCCTGCCGCGGTTGAACAGGCAGTCGCTGCGGCGCAGGCTGACCCCGAGAACGCGGATCCGGGCATGATGGGCATGCTTAGCGACATGTGGGGTGGTCTTGAAACCCACGAGCAAATTATGATTGGCCTTGGCGGTTTGCTGACAATTGCTGGTCCTCTTATGTCCATGATGGGCGTTGGCGGAGGCGGAGGCATGGGTGGAATGGCATCTATTCTTGGTATGCTCGGCATTGGCGGCGGTTTACTGTCGGCTTTCGGTGGTCTTGAGGGCATCATGGGAGCGTTCGGCGGAGGCGGAGGTGAAGACGCGGCACCGGGAGAAACCCCTCCAGCAGCAACAACACCACCGGGAACAACACCGCCCCCAGGAGAAACACCGCCCCCAGGAACACCACCAACGGGACCTTCGGGAGAACCGGGAGCATCAGGAGAACCAGGAGCAACAACGGGAGAACCAGGAGCAACAACGGAAGCAATACCGATGGGAGCAGGAGAAAACATACCAGTGCAGGCTGACCTGGAGAAAGCTACTCAGATGAGCCCTGGTGCAAGGCCTGGTGCTGACGGCGTCTTCGATACGGAGGACGATGACATGGGACCACCGATTGGTCCTGAAGGAGTCCAGCTGCGGCGAGATGCGGCAACATGGGCGGACCGGCATCCAGGAAAGCCTCTCCCACCCCACCTCCGGGTCGATAACTACGGCAGGGGTTATGGAGATGGCAGGGCGCCCGAAAATTTTAACGAGGGCCCGGGACAGGGCCCCAACTCAGCGCCTGTCGAAGAAGCACCTGCTGAAGAACAACAGCCTGCTGAAGAACAACAGCCTGCACCCGTAGAACAGCCTGCACCCGTAGCAGGGCTGCCCGGTGATGCCGACGGAGATGGCAAAATCAATGACAATGAAGGGACTGCGTTACTTAAGGATACCGCGTCGAAGAAGAAACTGCTCGCGCTCCCCATTGCCGAGCAAAAGGCATATATCAGCAAGATGTCACCAAAAGCGCAGGAGCAGATTGCTAAATTGGCGAGAAACTGGAATGATAAGGCGAAAGGCTTCGCGGTGGTGAAGCAAAATATGGTTGTAGCTAAAGCAGCAAAACTGGGTCTAACCGCGCAAGAAGCAGCAGCATTAGTTCGCGCATACCGATATAGATAAAAGGAGAACACATGCGGATGAGTTGGGGAGCTTGGCACTCTATATGAGTTACGCTCCTGACACCAAGAAGTTAGCGGTTTTCACCGGTTGGCCACAGCCGGCATTCATTCCCGTTAACTTCTTGTGGGCCACATAATTACCTTGATTAACACTTTCTCAAGGTAGTATCCCGGAAGCGCCTGTGGCCCCGGATTGATGTGCGTTGGGTTTTAGCTGTGCCGGGGCGGTGTTCCTTCCCGTACGAGCGAACGCAAAGCCTAGTACCACGAATGTGATTTGGGTTTTTTTCTTTCTTCCCGGATCACTCACGGGTAGGCTGCATCAAACCAGTCCGCCGTATATATATATATTTTGTTATGTGTAACAAAGAGCACCACCTTTAAACGGGCGGTGCTCTTTTTTATGGGCTAAATAACTGGCATAAATGTGTCACTATTAAGTAGAGAAAAGGTACTTACTGGACAATATGTTCAGGCCTTTTTTTAGTTACAAAAGGAGACACTTTATGTTTAACGCATCAAAATTTTCGACCCCCACAGACCGCCATGCCGGATTCGGCGCGATGACCTTTTGGGGTGGTGGACACACCCACGAGACGGACCCAACCAACAAGGGTTGGAAAGCGGCGCGTCCGCAAAAGTCTTCCCAGCTCCTGCTGGTAGGGCAGCCTGGCGTCTCAGGCTGCGCAACGTTGTCGCTGCGCGGAGACGAAGTAGACGTAGCAGTCTACTGTGAGACGCCCGCGTTTATCCGCACCTCGCTCGCCAAGGGTGAAAGTACGGATGCGATGTACCACCAACTCCCGAACATCTCGGGCATAGGACTTTCTGTAATCCAGTTGATTACAGACGAAAGAGTATCCCAGCTTAAGGGGTGGGCTGAAGTGATAGCGTAGTGGTTTCACTGGACGGGGTTCCTGGCCTTCGGGCCAGGGATCCGGTCCTTTTTTTAGCTATCAGGGTCACTCCTACAGGCGCAGCTCCTTACCGCGATATAATACAAGCATACAAAGTAAGTATATTAGGAGGTCTACACATGCAACAGGCAGCCGACCAACTCACCGAGCTACTCCACGAACTCCGCCAGACATGTACGTCTAAGAACTACAGGCGTGTACATGCGCAGATACTGGCAGCAGTCCAAACGGAACGCCACGCTAGGTTTGACGAGGACCCTACAGCGTACATTGCTGCACCTGTCTGCTGGTGGCCCCCAGGAGCGCCGCCAGACGATATAGATGTGTTCTGGATCATTTATGCCCCAGGACCGTACGCGGGCGTAGACGGCAAGACGGACAGGCGTGCAGTAGATACAGGCCTAGTGGTACACCATGCGGATATAAGCGGTGACTCGATACTCCGTGAACACCCAAAAGTAGACGTACTTCCTCACAACATGTGCTTCTTACACCCACACGATGCAACAGTGTTCGCACGGATGATGACGCTATCTCAAGATATGCACATGCTGGATAAGGTACATACGTCAGTATCGGAAACGAAACGAAAGCGTTAAGGAGCAATACCAAGAGGATAAGGATGTAATTTAACTTTTCTTTACTAGCAAGGATGCAGGTAATGAAAGATATAATCATGACCCTAGTAGCAGGGCTATTAGCATATACAGGGACGAACTCC
>Ga0302132_10000517_pt1 | contig 21578 bp, 16 predicted proteins | sample CB9_321_MG_FD_203113 | JGI IMG/M metagenome (GOLD analysis project Ga0302132, IMG submission 203113) | Marine microbial communities from Western Arctic Ocean, Canada - CB9_32.1 | ecosystem: Environmental > Aquatic > Marine > Oceanic | place: Canada: Western Arctic Ocean | collected 2017-09-19
CGGGTATAACACCAATTTTCATCAGAATACCGAAAACTTGGCAACCGAGACAAAAGCCAACCAGGGCTTCAAGCCCTGCGGCGAAAATTAGCCCACCAAGAACGATGTAGGCGATTCCGGTTAGGCCAAATCCAAGCGAAAGTACTGAAGCCGAAACGCTGAATGCAATGCCGATAGCCGCAGCGAACTGCTTTGGAGGGCCAGCAACTGGTCGGTACGGAAGTCCTAGTACGGGAACGATCACCTTAGAAGCGATAATCGCTAGAGGGCTGACTCGTGGGCCGGTTGTAACACGAGCGATGAATCCAAATGCCAGCACGAGGGTGATCCATGGCTGGTCGAAAAGAATCGTTGCGACGGCCATGATTACCACTCCACCGGCCACTACGCGAGCGACGCTCGAATTCATGGGGTGTGGGAAGCTAAAGAACGAAGGTTTTTTTTGCGGAACTGATGTCATTGATGATCTTGATTTGTGTGGCCCGTTTCTAAACGAGACACCTAATTTGAATTTCAACAGCACACTTCTCCACTTCACATAATTCTTGGTATTCGTCGAGCCCTTCGTTCGCTCAATTGAAGCTCTCAAAGTTCCTGTCTAACAGGAAATAGAATGAACGTTTTTGCGTTTCCAATAATTATGATGCAAGAATGGGAGTCAACGATGTGAAATATTCCACGATGTTCGTGAGAAAATCGGAATTTATTGGTCTAGGAGTATTTGGGATCGATAAATCAAAAACAAATTGACCGGCACCCTCCAAACCGTTCTAACAAAAATCATCGCTCAACAGAAAATCCTTTGATTCTCTTAACCAGAATTCGAACCTACTTCGAACGCTATGGCATCCAACAATCGGAACTGCCCCAAACGGTGAGTCAGTTTAGTTTTTCGACCCGACGCTGTGCCTTCAATCTTCCGATGAACGAGTATTAGTCAGAAATAGAGCAACATGGTAAGACTTACGGATTTGCCCGAGGAGTACGCAGCCCATCTCTTGAGCCTACCCATGCCGGATTATGGTCCGACGCCGTGGGCTGAAGCACCCGATTTGAAGGACGCCCGTGTCGCGATCATTTCGACTGCGGGCTTGCATCGATCAAGCGACGCTAAGTTCTCTGGTGGAGCCGGTGACTACCGTCTATTACCAGGCGATCTTGATTACTCAGATTTGACCATGAGCCATGTGAGTGTCAATTTCGACCGAAGCGGATATCAGCAAGACACCAATGTGGTTTTTCCGCTGGAACGCCTGAGACAGCTCGAATCTGATGGCGAGATCGGCTCAGTCGCCAAATGGCACTACTCATTCATGGGAGCCACAGATCCAACTCGAATGATTGAGACAGGACCTCAGGTTGCGAAGTTGCTGAAAGAGGATAACGTCACTGCGGCAATTCTGATTCCAATCTGACCGAATTGCACGCGCGCCGTTGGCGGGCTACAGCACTACATTGAGGCCGAAGGCATTCCGACCGCCGGAATCAGTCTGATTCGTGAACATACTGAAAAGATAGGTCCTTCCCGTGCCCTGTGGGTACCATTCGAATTGGGTCGGCCCTTAGGCGTACCCAACGATCCTGAGTTTCAAATGGATGTGCTCCGCTCACTCCTCGCGCTCTTCGCCACTGAGTCAGGTCCGGTTATTGAGGACTACCCTCACGATCCGCCGGCAACGGCCGAGAGTGACTCAGTTTGGAGCTGTGTCCTGCCACTTCCACCGCTCGATCCCGGATCCAGCCCAATTGAATCACTGAAACAATCACTGTTGTCCGAAGTTGGATCGCTGGCTCCATGGTACGAGGAAGCGCTGCGACAGTCGGAGCGTACGACATTCGGACTGAGCGGTGTTACCGCTGATTCGATGCCAGAAATTGCAGCTTTCCTTGCTGGCGTGGCCTCTGGAGAAAACCCGGAGATGCCGTCAGGATTGTCAGATACGTCGCCTGGAATGATCCGCTACCTTACCGAAGATGTGAAAGCTTATTACATGGAGGCAGCGACCGAGCAACCCGGTTCTCATCCGCCGGGAGGAACTCGTATGTGGACTTGGTTCTACCACGAAACTCGAATGGGCAAGGTTCTTTACGACATCCGTGACCGCTTCACTGCCGAGTACGCGAAACGGACAGCGGCTAATGGTGGTCAGACACCACTAGAGGCACGACCAATCAACCCGATTCCGACGCTTTTCACGAAGCGACCCGAATGAACGGCGCTCAAGAAAAACGGCAAATCTAATTAACTGTTCGGCAATTGAGCTATACCAAGCTTGTCGGCAGTATGGAGATCATTGTGAACAGCTCAATGTCGTGGATAGACAAACTGATTGGACGGGACGAGAAACACTCGCCTGACGATCCCTGTGCAGATGACATGGGCGATTGCGGTGAAGTTCGAGACAACGCGTCTGATTTCATTGATGGCGATGTTCCGGCTTCTTTGACGTCGAGAATTCGTCACCATTTGGGCTTATGCAATGATTGTGATGGCTGGATGACTAGCCTCGCTCAGACGGTTGGTCTTGTGAGACAGACACCTCAGCACAGCGTGCCTGACTCTCTCAAAGAGAAGTTGAAAAACCTTACCGACCACTAATTTTCGTGTTCTGCTCGAATGTTAAATGAAAAAACGGCGATTTGTTCGCCGTTTTTTTTGTCTGTTTTTCTCGTCGTGCAGAACTAAATACTAATGTAGCCGAAGATTCCGCCCAAAAGGCTTGGATGAGCCAATTTTCGGTTTAGCGAAATCACTAGTGTCGTTCCGATCACAACCGATACGAAGGTTCTGTCAGAACTCAGCGCCCACCACAAATTTTAATCCGCAGGTTCTGGGTTCAGAGATATCTGCACTTGGACCGACGATCTAAAACGGAACCTCTTTTATCAAATCGCCCGCCGTTATCTCCATTGCTAACTCTCAGTTTTCGACTGCAACTTAGTGGAGTGGAGAGACCTTCGTTGGCAAGGCGCCTCCGGGGTGCCTTGCCAACGAGAAAACGTTCCTATGCCTTATATGTTTCTCGCAACTCAGCGTAGATCTCTTTCGTCTGCACCGTGCCAAGAACATGTGTGCTCGACACGTTCATCATCTGGTAACCCTCGCCGATCCAGCGTCGGCAGTCGTCAACATCACCGAACGTGGTCGCCAGATACTTGCCTGTGCCCTTGATGCGAGCTGCAACATCGATCATGATGTTCTCGACCTTTGAATTATGAATATCTCCACTGATGCCCAGAGAAGCCGAAAGGTCGGTCGGGCCAACAAGAAGAACCTCGTATCCAGGAACCGCGAGAATGTCATCGAGATTCTCATACGCCTCTACGCTCTCCATCTGAAGCATCAAAAGAGTCTCGTCGTTGGCGTTATCGATAATCTCCTGCTGAGTCAGGCCAAGGTAGCCGGCAAAAAACGGTGCAATTCCGCGCATGCCAGTCGGTGGATACTTCGCCCAGTTCACCGCGTCTCTAGCGTCGTCAGGTGTGTCGATCTGAGGCACCATCACGCCAACAGCGCCAACGTCGTACGCCTTCTTGATGTCGCCTTGGTTGTTGTAGGGAATGCGAATGACCGGCGCACTGCCGTTCTCTCGACCCTGGACACAAATGGTGCCTACCGACTCGAACCCGGCAGGAGAGTGCTCTTGATCGATCCACACCCAGTCGGCACCGGTCTGATAAATCGACTGGGCGACGAATGGCTCACGGGTGAACATGCTAGTACCTAGAACAGGATTGCCAGAGGCTAATTTTTGTCTAACATCACTTGGATACATCGTTATTTGAACCTATCAGCTAAATTATTTTGGCGACTCGCGTGGGCATAGTACACGCGTCCGACCAACCCTGCGTGCGAGCGACTTCGCAATCTATTTTTCGATCCGATCGAAAATCTAGCCAGCGCTGGTTCTTCGGCTTTAGGATTGTGTGAGGTTAGGTCGTACACGGCTCGTTTCATCCCGAACTAGCCACGTCTGTCATCCTGAACACATGTACCACCGGACTCGTTCAGGTTCGTTCTCCACGGCGTCTTGCTGAGTTGGAGCTTAGGAAACTGCAGGCGGTACCGAATGTGGTCGGCTGTGAACGGATCCCGGTCGTAAAGGTTCTAATAAGGGCACTTTTTATTCAATGACGAAGCAGTCGATTTCGGCTCTAGGGAGCACCGTGACTAGTAGATCGATTTCTTCTCCGAGGTGAGTCGCTTCAAGCTCTCTGGATTCAAGCGAACCTGCAACTCCGCCGGACAGCAATTCGATCTCTTCGATCACCAAGTCAGCCTCGCTCGAATACGCCTCCATTAGGTCGCTGAGCACCGAGCTATAGACGGCGCAGCGGTCCAGTGGTTTTTCTGATCCCAGGATTGAAATTAGGATCCCGGCACTGGTCTGAAACTTCAAAGCACGGGCGGTTACGATCTCCACAGAATCTGTAGCGCTTGATTCAGCCGTATTAAGATTTACAGTCTGTTGGATTGAATTTTCGAATTCGTTTTGAGCTTCTCGCACATCTGTGTAAGCTGGCCCAATCCGATCTCGATAATTATCTAACTGCTCCTGCTCGCTTTCGCTGGCGCAGCCACCAACTACGATCATCACTAGGCCGGTTAGCAAATATAAAGTGCGCCATGTTGATCTGATTCTATTCACTGCGGTTTACCTTTTTGCGTCTTGTATTCGTCTGGCCGAATTGCATTTGCTCAGATTCTTGAAGATCTTTCTCGATGCTAGAGCATTCTTCAGCCAATATAACGGCTCTTTCGAGATGTTCATGCGCTGAATGGCGATTTCGGGGGGTAGTTCCCGGATCCCTTTATCGACTTTCGATGCATTGAAATCCATGGGTCGATCTGGATGGGGGCGCATCATAAATTTTTCGTCCACGACTGGCAAGACTAGGAGCACGCTTGGCGGGCCCCACTACACAGCGTCAATGGACGCTGTTCTGAGATTGACACGACATATGGCGATGGAGGAAGCGCCACATGGCATCACAGTGAACGCCGTCTGCCCGGGTCTGATCGATACCGAGATGGTTCAACAGGGAATCGATGCTGATCGAATAAGAGATATACGGACAGCTTCCGGATTCACCGTCTCGGCGAACCTTCGGAGACTGCTGACTTGGTCTCCTTTCTCGCATCGGATCGGACTGCCTATATTACAGCGCAGGGATTCGACATCAGTGGCGGAGATTTGATGGTGTAGTTGCCAAGCGTTTTTATCGCTTGCGGTTCGAGAAACCCGTATATCGCATCTTCGGAGTGGTCCTCTCAGCAGGTATTAGTCGTTTGTCTAGGCGTCGAGTTCTGACAGAACTGAGGGCTGATGCTCAAGTCCGGTCGCGCACGACCCGTCCGCATGGCGCCCTGCCGGCCAGCCGGAGCAAAATGGCTCCGTGTCTGCCAAAGTCAAAAACAGCAGACGTCATCGTTTGGGCGAGGCTTTTCGCCGTACTGAAAAGCCTGACCTGTTATGCACTCCTGAAGTAGGGTTGGCGAATAGCCTCGATGTGGCATCAGCTACGGCGATTACGAATTCTCATCATAATCATTTTTTTCGGGGCAACTATTTCGTTTGTAAATGGTCATTGACAAATGAAATAGTTCTGGTACTTTTCGTTCCGTTACGGCTATGGAGAATATATATGTCAACATGCATATATTTGATGATCTGAATGCAATTGTTTTCCTGCCAATGCCATTCCTAAATAATTGAGGTACCCAGTGAAGTTTCAAAGAATTCCCACATCAAGATTGTTGATCAGTCTCAGTCTTGTGATTGCAATGATGTTGGTGGCCGTCGCCTGTAGTAGCGACGACGATGGTCTTACCAAAGCAGAATTAGAAGCTGCACTTGCCGCTCAGAAACCAGCCGCTGCATCTGGACCGACTGCCGCTGAGATCGCCTCACTGGTATCTAGTGCAGTTGCTGACGCAGTTGAAAACGCAGTACCCGAGGGTTTGAATTCCGCTGATGTAGCGGCGGCCGTCGAGGCAGCTGTAGCAGCGGGCACATCCGAAGGGTTGACCGCAGCGGACATTGAATCTCTGGTTTCCAAAGCAGTTGAAGATGCTGTTTCTGCAGCACCGGATCCTCTGACACCGGCCCAAATCAAGGCCATTGTCGACGCGGGGATCTCGGCTATTCCAGCTGCAGCCCCCGTAGTAGCTGACGCTCCTGCCCTTGCTGGATCGCCGCACATTACGTCCGACCCTCAGGGTGGGAATATCTGGCCTAAGATCGTTTTGAACAACGTTCCATCTTCATTCCAGGAAGCTCCGATGCTGGCAGCGCTTGTTGCCTCAGGTGACCTTCCCCCTGTTGAAGACCGCCTGCCCGCGAACCCACTTGTGATCGAACCTGCTGATGGTATCGGCAAGTACGGTGGTACATGGTTCCGTGCGTTCACGGGTCCCGCAGATGGTCAGAACATGGAACGGCCGATGAAGGACCACCTGCTCTACTTTGACACCGGCATGACCGATGTTCAGCCGAACATCGCGGAAAGCTGGACGGTCAACGACGACGCAACAGTGTTTACTTTCACTCTGCGTACGGGTCTGAAGTGGTCAGACGGTAATGACTTCACTACCGAAGACATCATGTTCTGGTACAACCAGATGCTCTTGAACGAAGAGATCAACCCCACAACGCCCGCTTGGGCCGTACACGGTGGAGAGACTCTTCTTTACGAAAAGGTAGACGATGTTACGTTCAGAGTGACAGCTGCCAAGCCTTATGGCCTCTTCATACCACTCATCGCATCAGTGATCGTCGCTGGTCCGCACACTAGGGGTGACAGTGGTGGCGGTGGATATGCTCCGTCCCACTACTTGCAGCAGTTCCATCCAGACTTTGTGGGTCTGGCAACAGCCAACACCAACGCTGAAGCTGCTGGGTTCGACAATTGGTCCAACTACTTCCTGAACCGCAACCACGCCAACGCAAACCCTGACTCCCCGATGATGACGGCGTGGAGGGTGACTCAGAGCATCAACACGTCTGAGTGGGCGTTCGAACGCAACCCTTACTACTACGCGGTCGACACCGATGGGAACCAACTCCCGTACATGGATAAAGTAGTGTTGACTCTTGCGGAAAACCTGGAAGTACTGAACCTTCGTGCGATCGCCGGTGACTTCACCGTAATGGGTCGTCACATCGACATCGCCAAGCTGCCGGTCTTCCTAGAGAACGCAACTGCGGCCGATTACCGCGTTCAGTTCTGGAAACAGCCCCAGAGTGGAATCGCCAACGTCTCCTTCAACGAGTCGTGGGATGGTGATGCTGAACTGGCTACCTTCATACAGAATGTCGAATTCCGCCGAGCGCTCTCGATGGGTATCGAACGGGACCAGATAAACGAAGTGTTCTTCTTAGGGTTGGGATCGACAGCCGGTCTCTGTAAAGGATTCCCCGATCCGAACAACCCCGGCAAGTACTTTGGAGAGGACGCTGTCCAATTCAATGCTGGCTCGGCCAACGCAGCGCTTGACGCGCTTGGGTTGGACAAGAAAGACAGCAGTGGATTCCGTCTACTGCCAAGTGGCGAGCGCCTGACATTAAGCCTGCCAGGAGTCGTCGCTGCTTTCGAAGACTATGTCGGGATCAACGAAATGATCGCCCAGCAGTGGAAGAACAACCTTGGCATCCTCGCGGAGGTCCAGGGACTTGAGCGCAGCCTTCACACTGAACGAGCGGAAGGTAACGAGTTGATGCTGCAGGTCTGGGAGTCGTCAGGACGAGACTCCGTGTTGATAACCCCAACCCACCTCCTGCCTGTTGCCGGAGCTTTGTTCACCGACGTTCTTGGTGCACGATTCTTCGACGGTCGAACTCCTTCACGTGAGCCTGTCTCTGAGTTCATCAAACAGCAGCAGGTGCTTTATGCAGAGGGCATATCGACCAGTGATCCGGCGGTATACCTGGCGAACGCACAACGAGTAGTTGAAATCAACTGCGAGATGGTCAATCCGATTACGACGGTGATGAACAAGCCGACATACGTAGCGATTACCAAGAACAACGTGCGTAACATTCCGAACCCACTACCCTTCTCGTTCCACGCCCAGACTTCGGGTAATGGATTCCCGGAGACCTGGTGGTTAGACGAGTAAGAATCGACCGAGTACGTCGAATTGACTAAGTAACAACTTGATCGAAAAGCTTGTTCTCCCCTCCTGGACCAGTTTCAGGAGGGGGGGGACAAGCTTTCTTACGATGGAATAAGACATCCAAAATGGGTGTCTGGATAGGCATGGTAGATGCTCGGTTATCTGATACGCCGTCTGTTTTACGCGGCCTTCGCCGTGTGGGCCGTCTCTATAATCTCGTTTTTCGTAATCAACCTTCCGCCGGGCGATTACGTCAGTTCGTATATTGCTCAACTTGCCATTCAAGGCAATGTTATCGGAGCGGAGGAAGCCGAAAATCTCCGTGAGTACTACGGTCTCAACCAGCCGGCGTATGTCCAGTACTTCAAGTGGATGAATCAAATCCGTCAGGGTAATTTGGGCTTCTCCTTCGAGTTCGGGCTCCCTGTCAACGAAGTGATCGGTGATCGTCTGATACTGACAATGATTTTGGCTGCGGCCACGATCGTGTTCATCTGGTTGGTGGCAATACCGATCGGGATATTAAGCGCTGTGCGCCAGTACTCGATCTGGGATCACACCTTTACGTTCTTTGGCTTCGTCGGTCTGGCGGTCCCTGACTTCATGCTCGCGTTGGTAATGATGTATTTGTCATTTGTGCTGTTCGATTTCAGCGTCGGGGGGCTGTTTTCACCGGAGTACGTCACAGCTTCGTGGTCTTTCGCTAGAGTGCTTGATCTGGGCCAGCACATGATAATTCCGATAATAATTTTGGGAACTGCTGGCACGGCTTCGTTAATTCGGATCACCCGTGCCAATCTTTTGGATGAGCTGCGAAAACCGTACGTGGCCACCGCTCGCGCAAAAGGCATGTCTGAGTGGAGGCTGATCCTTAAGTATCCCGTACGCATGGCACTGAACCCTGCGATCAGCCTGACCGCGTACATCCTCCCGTTTCTGGTCTCAGGGAGCATTGTTGTCTCAGTGGTTCTTGGTTTGCCGACTGTGGGTCCGATATTGCTCAAAGCGCTGGTGGCTCAGGACATGTTCCTCGCCGGAGGGATAATTTTGCTGATTGGGTGGATGACGGTCGTAGGTACATTCCTATCCGACCTGCTATTAGTGTGGGCTGACCCTCGGGTCAAATTCGAGGGACGCTAAAACATGGAATCGAACCCAGTCGAACAGGAACTGGCACCCGAGCTAGAAGACATCGTCGAAGAGCGGGTCAGCGTGGCGTCGCAGCGTCAGCTCATCTGGTGGCGGTTCAGAAAGCATAGGGTGGCGGTCGCTGCGACCGTCATCATCGTTATTTTCTACACGACAGTGCTGTTCGCCGATTTTCTCGCAACTAGTAACCCGGCAGATTCGGAGGCATTCCGGGGACTTATGCCCCCTCAGCCAGTCGTCTTCTTCGACGGCTGGAAGCCGAGCCCTCATGTCTGCGCGGTCTCAGGCGTCCGCAACTCCGTCACCTTCCAAAAGGATTATGTCCGAGATTGCGATGAAAAAATTCAGGTGCGATTATTCGGCCGGGGTTACGAATATAGGTTTCTTGGGATCTTACCAACGGATAGGCACCTGATAGGCATGAGCGATGACACGCTCAGAGCGGAGGATTACATCTACCTGCTTGGTACCGATAAGCAAGGCCGGGATATGTATTCTCGACTACTTTTCGGAACACGAATATCGCTGCTTATTGGTCTGTTCGGGGTCGGTCTGAGTCTTGTGCTCGGGATCGTTTTGGGTGCCATTTCCGGATTCTATGGCGGACTAATCGACAATCTTATTCAGCGTTTGGTCGAGATCGTCCGTTCCATACCGTCCATCCCGCTCTACATGGGCCTGGCGGCAGCATTCCCACATGATTGGTCAATATTAAAGATTTATTTTGCGATTACGATAATCATCTCGCTCTTCGCATGGACTGATCTGGCGCGCGTTGTGCGAGGCCGGTTCCTGACAATGCGTGATGAAGACTTCGTGACAGCGGCGATGCTTTCGGGCGCAAGCCAGCGGCGCATCATTTTCAGGCACATGCTGCCGTCGTTCTACAGTCACATCATCGCCGCTGCCACACTTGCGCTGCCACTGATGATCATCGCCGAAACTACGCTTAGCTTTCTCGGCCTGGGGCTGCGTCCTCCGGCAATCAGCTGGGGTACCTTGTTGCAGGACGCACAAAACGTCCAGACTATTGCTCTCACACCATGGTTGATGATCCCGGCGCTCCCGGTGATTATGGTTATCCTGGCACTGAACTTTATGGGCGATGGGCTGCGAGATGCCGCCGATCCGTACAACAATTAGAAAACTATGAACACAGAACAACCCGAAACTGAAACAGTGGTACCCGATCAAGATACTGGCACTCAGCCGCTTCTCTCAGTACAAGACCTGCAGACGTACTTCTTCACCGACGAAGGCACGGTTAAGGCCGTTGATGGTGCCAGCTTTGAAGTTCATCCCGGAAAGACTCTGGGGATCGTGGGAGAGAGCGGCTGCGGCAAGAGCATCACGGCAAGATCGATCCTTCAAATCATCGATCGGCCGGGTCAAATAGTAGGCGGGCAAGTGAAATTCAGTCCGAATGGTGTCGACGGTCTGAATCTGTTGGACCTGGAACCGAACGGGAAGGAGATACGGTCGATCCGGGGTGGCGAAATTTCCATGATTTTTCAGGAGCCGATGACATCATTTAGCCCCGTCCACACCTTCGGAAACCAGATTATCGAAGCGATAAGGCTGCACAGTTCTCTCGAACAGAAAGAAGCGTACGACCTTGCCGTTGACTGGATGCGCCGTGTCGGGATCCCTAGCCCTGAACAGAGGATGTCAGAGTACGCATACCAGTTCAGTGGAGGGCAACGTCAGAGGGCGATGATCGCAATGGCCCTGTGCACTGAGCCAAGTATTCTGATTGCAGATGAGCCGACAACTGCCCTGGACGTCACTACGCAGGCGCAGATCCTCGACATTCTGCAAACTCTGCAAAAGCAGAACGATATGTCGATCATATTCATTACTCACGACCTTGGCGTGATCGCTGAAGTCGCCGATGTTGTGGCCGTAATGTATCTCGGGAAAGTAGTCGAGATGGGCCCTGTTGAAAGCATATTCAGTTCGCCAAAACATCCTTATACGAAAGCTCTTCTATCTTCAATGCCAACGATTGACGCCGAGCCACGCGCAAGAATGCCCTCTATCACGGGATCGATTCCCCATCCGCAAAACCGCCCTGAAGGCTGCTCGTTCCATCCTCGATGCCCTTCGTATATGTCAGATATCTGTGGCCTCAAAGAACCAGAGCTAGTGTCAGTCGGCACGGATCAGCAAGCCAGTTGTTTTCTGTACGGGAGAGACTAGATGACCGAAGTATCGAACGTTGAAATCAAAAAACCACTCCTCGAAATCAAAAATCTTAAGAAGTCCTTTCCGATAAAAAGGGGATTTCTACAGCGGACCGTGGGGCACGTCCGTGCGGTAGACGACGTGTCGTTCTCGATCGCCGAAGGTGAGACATTGAGCTTGGTTGGCGAAAGCGGTTGCGGCAAAACCACTACCGTCAGGGCCATCATGCGAGCCATCAATCCTGACGAGGGGCAGGTTCTGTTCCGTACTGGTGAAGAGGAAACGGTGGATCTCGCAGAGATTCCGCTTTCGCAGATCCGGCCACTCCGCCGGAATATTCAGATGATTTTCCAGGATCCCTTCTCGTCACTGAATCCGCGAATGAACATATTCCAGCTAATAAGCGAACCGATGCTTGTCAACGGTATCGGCAACCATCAGGAACGTGAAGACCGGGTCTCCGAGTTGTTGCGTCAGGTAGGACTACGACCTGAATATATGCAGCGCTTTCCACACGCGTTTAGCGGAGGACAGCGTCAGCGCATCGGCATCGCGAGAGCCCTGGCGCTCAATCCTCGGTTGATCGTGGCCGATGAGCCAGTCTCCGGGCTAGATGTTTCTGTTCAAGCTCAAGTGATAAACCTGATGATGGACCTGCAGGACGAGTTCGGGCTCACGTATCTGTTCGTTTCGCACGACCTGAGTGTGGTGAACCAGATTAGCGATCGGGTAGTAGTGATGTATGTTGGACGAGTAGTAGAAGTGGGAACGCCGCAAGAACTTTTCCGAAATCCAAAGCACCCGTACACATCCGCTCTAATATCAGCGTTGCCCATCTCTGATCCGCTAAACCGAGGCGAGAGACCTGTGCTCAAGGGTGAAATAGCCAACCCGGCCTCCCCTCCCTCCGGGTGCTACTTCCACCCGCGCTGCCCATTTGCAGTCGACAAGTGCAAGGTGGAGGCGCCACCGTTGCAGGATATATCAGGTCGACTCGTAGCGTGCCACCGTGCTGAGGAGCTAGAGCTTACGGGCGTAACTAATCAGGGCGTAGCCGGTGGATAACCGTGAGAAACATGACAGCACTGTCTCTTAGCGCACTTCGTATCAAGCTCACAGCAAGTGTCGCCCTGTACGGGGCAGCGCTCGGATCAGCTGCGATTCTCGTATCGATTATCGCTCGGACAGGCCACTTCGAACTTGCCGAGCACCTCGCGTTTACACCGGGGCTCATCACAGCCCTGACGGGTGCCATAGCGGTTACTCTCATCACCCCGCTGGCTATTTACCATCTGCGAGACACCGCCGATGAATCGGGGAGCTTATTGTTGTGGCTGGCCCTCGGATTGGGATTCGGTGTCGCGTCAAGCTTTGTGGCCGGAGGACTATTCCCTCTGAATGCTGTGTTCATCACGTTTGCAGAGGGTGAGATCGCGTTTGGTGAAATCCCTTCATTGGTCGCTGAAGGGGCATTGCAAGGAATCAGGTCGTTCTTTATTGATGGCGCTCTGGCTATCTATACGTGGTTCCTCGCAGGCGCTCTATTCGGCATTGGCGGATGGATTATCGACAAATTCAACGCATCGCCTAACGCGGTCGCTTCGAAGTATGGCACCTGGGCTTTCGCTATATCCGCGGGGTTGATTCTTGTGGCCATTGCTTCGTTTGGTCCACCCGAAACCCTCAGAACTTTCGGATGATCATCAACGTTCACTTGATTCAAAACAGACTGGGGTACACGGCGTTCAGTAAATATTAAAAATTGGTAGGCAGGATCAACGAAAACTACTTAAGGGATTTGCCGATACACACAAGGCGATAGTCTCAACCTGCAGATGAGAGTCGGACCTGTAACTATCGATAACTATTAGGAGAATACTTGTGGAATCAGATCAAATACGCGATTGGCTTTGCGGACCGATGGTGGCCGTGGCAACACCCTTTACCGAGGATTTCACCCTCGACCTAGAAGCCCTACACACCAACGTCAGGTTTATGATCGACGGCGGAGTTCGCACCGGTCAAGGATCTTTGTTGGTAGGAGGAGCGGGTGGAGAACACCCGACGCTTAACGTAGAAGAACGAAAGCTCGTCATGAGCACAGCGCTTGAGGCGGCCAATGGTGAAGTCCCAGTGCTGTCGAGCATCCAGCACACAGATGCGCGGGTGATCGTCGAACTGGCCCGCCACGCTTCTGAAATCGGGCTCGATGGTGCACAACTGGGACCGACCTACTACTACGAGCCCACCGAAGGAGATGTCCTTCGCCTGTTCGAGTTGGTTGCGAAGGAATCGGATGTCTCACTGATGATCTACCACACATGGTGGGAAGGTCTCACCATGAGCATTGACCTCCTCAAACGCCTGAGAGATATCGAGTCTGTGGGCTCATTGAAGTGGTCGTCAGGCGATGCTGGTCACTACCGACAGGGGTTATTGGAACTATCAGACTCGTTAGTAATGATCGACAACTCGGGACAGCAAACGTCGAGTCATCTTCTAGGTGCTCGAGGATTTATCACTCATCTGAGCGGCTTCTGGCCTGCGTACCCACTTGAGATATGGCAGTTGCTCGAGAAACGTGACTATGCTGCTGCGACAGCCAGGCTAACTGAGTTCAAATGGAAGTGGAGCGCGTGGATCGGCAAAGTTATGGCGGTTACGGGGGGAGAAGGGCCGTTCATTAAGGCAGCCATGGAGGCAGTAGGCTTGACCGTTGGCCCTCCACGCCCTCCATCCGTAAGAGTGCCCGAACACCTTATGGATGAACTGCGAGAGCTTCTAGACTCAGCCAACGTTCCTAAAGCCTGAGCGGAATATGAACCTGGCAAATAACCTAATGGGTGGGTTCTGTCAGAACTCAGTGTCGGGGCAGACTTCTTCCAGTTATCTCGATGTAAGCGGCGTGCGACCTAGTTACAGAGGCGTTTACCGATCGGGGTAATTAGATCTTTTGGGTGTCAATGTGGCTTAAATTACGCAGAACTATTCAGGTGAACACAATGAAACTAGTTCATCAATCCTCTGCTCCGCTATCCGATTGTCGCTCGCGTACTTTCCTGTCAAACAATCGGCAACGGGTGTCGCAATCGCTCAACGAGCATTTGTATTGGCATTTTCAACATCGTTCCATAAGTAAATGATCTCCATAGCCGTCATTTCTGGTTCGGAATCGTACTGCGTGAGCAGATCACAAACCTCATCCGTGGTGCGGTATTTGCGATGTTCAAATAAAACGCACTAACTATGATGAGTAGTACGGCAGCGACGAGCTTTTTCTTAGAGAGAAATCCTGTTTTCTGTTTTCTAGAACTACTAACGCTTTCCGATGATCGAACTCTCCGAGCTTCTTGAATTTCTTTTTCAAGGGATTGCGTACTGCTGATCTTTCCGCTCCGGTCATTCACCAAGGATTTGACGTTCTTACCGTTAGCGTTCTCAGGGTCAAGCAGCAAAGGTAGCGTCGGCTATCGACGCTACCTTTGCCCAATCGAGCTTTGCAATTGCGACTGAGGCTTCGACGAGTAGCCCTTTTATAGCGGTTCTGTCAGAACTCAGCGTCGGGGCAGAATAACATCGTTCCTCATTTGTTGAGGAGGTGTGTTCATGGCTTGCCCGAACTCGCTAACCGCGTCTCCGCCGAAGTACTCATGTCTGTGGAGTTGAAGAGTCCTTTGTATCCGTGTATTGCGCGTAGGTCCGTACTCACACGCGCGAACAGCGTATTATCGTCAATAAGGATATATTAATGCCAGAAAATACTGAATTCGAAGAGTACGGACTACCTAGATTAACCCACGAAGAGACCGACGGTCCTTCAGGTTCCGTGGTGCTTGGCAATGGCGATTATCGTTACGAGGTCTCAGGAAAAAACTGGGGCAAGCTGCCAGATGGCTGGAAATATCAAGAAGCAACTGCGGTTGGCGTCGATCAGCAAGATCGAGTATTCGTATTCAACCGTGGTACCAGCGCAATAATTGTCTTCGATACGGATGGCAATATGATCGATAGCTGGGGTGAGGGGATTTTCAAGACCCCGCACGGTATATCATTCGATCCCGAAGGAAATCTGTTTCTGGTTGATGCCGGCGATAGCACAGTAAGAAAGTTCACACCGTCTGGCGAGTTGCTCATGACCATCGGTGATCCGAACAATCCTTCGGGCGCAATGAGTGGGAAGCCGTTCAGTGTACCGACTCACGTTGCTGTCGATCCTACCTCCGGCGATTTCTATGTATCCGACGGGTATGCAAACGCAGTCGTCCACAAGTTCAGTCACGATGGCAAGCTCATCACCAGTTGGGGCGAGTCGGGCACAGATGCCGGGCAGTTCAATGTCGTCCACAACATTGCCATAGACAGCCAAGGACTTCTCTACGTTGCCGACCGCGAGAACCATCGTATCCAGGTCTTCACTCGAGATGGCGAGTTCCAGACACAGTTCGTGAACATGTCTCGAACGGCAGCTATCTACATTGACACTCGAGGTAGCGAAGACATCATATACATCGGTGAGTATTTCTCAGGCATCGGGTCGAATCACATGGGCACCAATCTGGGACCACGAGTGACCGTTATCAACACAAAGGGCGACGTACTTTCACGAGTCGGTATCGATAGCTATGGTTCGCAGCATGGTCGCTTCTTCACACCCCACGGCATATCGGTCGACTCGCACGGCGATGTATATGTAGCCGAGGTTTCGCACAGCGACTACGGGAGCAACTGGAACATTGAGCACGAGCTACGTTCAATGCAAAAGCTCGTTCGAGTGCGGTAACTGGCGGTTGGGGAGATATCGAACATAGGAAATCTTGATCGATTCCACCCTAATCTGAGTCCTCTACCCTGGGAGAGGACTTGACGGCATACGTGTCCCAGTCCCTCACCAAGGATCCCTCCACGCTGGTCGGGAAATCAGATCGTTTGCTCCACCGGTCGCACGCTACTGATATCTAAGCCTACGAACGATGCGAGACATGTCGGCCGCTTCGTCGCCAGTCTACTGTAATTGCGACCTGCCCCACGCCGACGCAGTCCATGCCGAGGCGCGCACAGCGACGAATCCTGCTACCTGATCTTCGAAGACGTGTCGTCAAGAAGTACAGCCACCTTCAACTCAGGATGACAACGGCAAGTTCTTGGTTTAATGGTTTGGTTGATTGGTTAGGGCGGTTAGGATTTTTTGAGGGTTTATGGGCTGTTGGTAGAACCTAATTTGAGTGGCGTCGTGGATGGCGTTTGCGACTGCGCCTAGCGGGGGGATGATGGGGGTTTCTGCTACTCCACGCACGCCGAGCGGATGTACTGGATTGGGGACTTCGACGAGGATTGTGTCGATCATCGGCAAGTCCATGATCGTGGGCATTCTGTAGTCGAGGAACGAGCTGTTCAGCATCGTTCCTTCAGTGTCGAATACGTACTCTTCGTTTAGCGCCCAGCCGATTCCTTGTGCTGCTCCGCCTTGAAGTTGTCCTTCCACATACGATGGGTGTATTGCGGTTCCGACATCTTGAATAGCGGTGTAACGGATGATTTCTGTTTTGCCTGTTCTCGCATCAATTTTGAGATCACATATGTGAGCCGCAAATGCATTTGTAGGTGCTGAAGGGTTGGCTTGTGCCGCTACTTCTAGCGAGTCGCCAGTTTCGTCCATTAGGCGGGCGATATCAGCCAGTGACAGCGTTTTATCAGCAGTTCCTCTGAACACCCCCTTAGTAAAAATGACCTGCTCGATTGGTAGATCGAGAATTTCAGCTGCTTGAGATTTCGCTTTATCTATGAGTGTGTGTGCGGCATTCCATACAGCTTGTCCTGTGGCGTTGGTAACGCGGGAGCCGGCTGTTTGATATGTGTAGCCAATGTCGTCGGTGGACGGAATTGATGGATGTACCGATTCTATGGGGATGTTTAGTACTTCTGCGGCGATCATTGCAAGCGCAACTCGTGTACCACCGATATCTTGAGAACCTTCAGACAGAGATATTGTGCCATCACGATTTAGCGAGATTCGCACAGATGAGGCGCCACCCATATTAGGGCTGAATCCGACTGCTATACCTCGTCCACGCAAGGTGTTGCCGGATGATATGGGCTTTTCACTTAGCCAATGATCTGATTCTTGCGCAGTGGCCAATACTTCTTCTAGCCCAATCGAGAACATCGGAACACCGTCGGTGCGTCGTGTTCCTTCACGCGCTGCATTATCGATACGGAATTGGAGAGGATCCCATCCTTTTTGTTCGCAAATTTCATCGACAACCTGTTCAACGCAAAACGCTGCTTGTGGCTGCCCAGGCGCTCTGAAAGCATTCGATTTTGGCTTGTTGACTAGGACGTCGTAGCCGTTGGAGCTGATGTTGGGTATATCGTAGGTGGAGAAGCACCAGGCGGTCGGCAATTCCATCGCTGACCCTGGATATGCCCCAGCTTCGAGAAGGATTTCAGCTTCGGCTGCTACAAGTCGACCGTCATTGTTTACACCCATTCGAATTCTGATTTCACCACCGGGAGCGGGTCCCGTGCCCTGGAAGACGTCGGCGCGACCCATAACCATTTTTACTGGTAGGTGGACTTGTTTCGATAGTAAGGCTGCGATAGGAGAGAGATATACAGTTGTTTTGCCTCCAAATCCACCGCCAATTTCGACAGGGTTAACGGTGATGTTAGATTCGGGTAGATCAAATAATTCTGCTAGTTGGTCGCGAATACCGAACATCCCTTGAGTGCTTGACCAGACTGATACTCGGTTATCTTGATCCCAAAATACGGTGGCGTTGTGGGGTTCTATATAACCCTGGTGGACCATTCTCATTTGAGCGGTTCGTTCGATGATCAGACTGGCCTGTTCGAATCCGGCAACGGTGTTTCCGATTGTGAGTTTGATGTGGGATGCGATGTTGGTTTGTGGGGTTGATTCTCCGAGGTGGTCAAATTCGGCATTCGGGTGAATTAGGGTCGCTTTATTGCTGATTGCTTGTTTGACCGAGAGCACAGGAGGAAGTGATTTGTAGTCGACTCGAACAAGTTTTGCAGCTTCGATGGCGGTGTTTCGATCAATAGCTGCGATGGCTGCGACTGCGTGCCCGCGGTATCGGACGGTATCGGTTGCCATAATGTTGTCGGCTTGCCAGCGGATTACTTGTGATTCTTTGCCTGCGGTAGTTTTTGCTAAGTCTGCACCTGTTATGAAAGCGATTACACCGGGTAGTGCAAGTGCTTCGGAAGCGTCGATACTTTCTATGACCGCGTGTGCGTGGGGACTTCTTACCACTTCGCCCCAAATTTGTTCGGGTATACGAACGTCGGCTCCGTAGATGGCACGGCCAGTTACTTTGTCGAGACCGTCGTGCCGGACGGGTCGGGTTCCAATAACGGAGTAGTTAGTTTGTTTGGTCAATCGGGGAGATCCTTTTTCGTTGGCGTTAGTCCTGATTATGAGTTCGGACATAAGCCATTCAATAGCCTTGATATAACAATTGAGATTGTCATTACATAGTCAGCCGAAAAAAATGCCAGGTTTACGGACTGACCTTGCGATCAACAAGGTTGCCATTCAGGAACACGTCTACCACGTTCGAGAGTGACTTGATATCCGCCAATGGATTGCCATCCACCACCAGTATGTCGGCTTTTTTTCCAATCTCAAGGCTGCCTACGAGTTGATCAACTCTGCTCGATTTAGCTGCGTCAAGGGTTCCCGACACAAGGGCTTCTGACGTTGTCATACCTGCAATGACATTGGCTTCCAGTTCGCTCTGAAAATCGCCCATCTTGTATCTGCTCCAAGCAGAATCAGAGCCACTGACCATCGTTATCCCAACTGCTCTCATCGCTTTGTATTCATCGATTCTTTCATCCCGGTTACGGTACATCTGATCCAAGGATGCTTGCTCATCGGGTGTAAGCCCATCCGATTCTTTTTTCTGCTCCAAAAAATCAATGTGACCACCGGCCCCGAATTCTGAAGCCATCAGAGTTGGATTTACATAGACGTCCTGCTTAACAATTCGCTCGGCAATTTCAGGCTGGAACAACCTGCGTCCATCTGGATCTTTGAAGATAGCGTGGATGATGGTATCGACACCAGCATCAAGGGAGTTAACTATGCCTTGGGTCGCAACACAATGTGCCGCTGTGTGTATACCGAATGAGTGTGCTTCATCACATATCGCTCTCAATTCTTCCACGTTGAACGAAGGTCGCAATGGGAATGATGTTTTTGTGCTTCCACCAGTCGCTGTGATTTTAATAAAATCTACTCCTTCCTTAATGAGCTGGCGCGCTGCGGCTCGACACTCATCTGTACCTGTGGCCTGTATGCCAAAGTAGCTAAGGTGCCCTCCGACGATTGCCATGGGGCGACCAGACAGCACCAACCTAGGACCGGTGGTTATACCGAGGTTCATGGCTTCGCGTAGAACCAAGGTTGTTCGATTTTTGGCACCGCAATCTCGTACTGTTGTCACGCCGGAATCAAGATGGGTTTTGGCATTGCGAGCAGCCTGAAGGGTTAGCAATTCATCGGGTAACAGCGTTAGATCGTCTCCTGCACGACCATCGCCAATACCGATCAAATGAACGTGACAATCAACAAGTCCTGGGACGACTGTCTTTCCACTGTAATCGTACTCAATGACCTTCGAATTCTCGGGCGCGAGGACTTCACTTTCTGGTCCAATAGCCCTGATCGTATCGCCTTCGATCAGGATGGTTGCACGTTCGAGAGGCGGACCACCTGTGCCGTCGACCAGCGTTCCAGCCCTTATTAGTGTGAATTGATTGGTGTTATCAGTCATGACTCTCCAAAACAAAATACTGTTGCAAGCGTCACTATAAGGCCTAAGCATCATCAAATCGTGAAGCGAAGGGCCTGCTTCTGTCAGAACTCAGTGATCGACCCTGTTTTAGACCGTAGAAATGGCATCTAGCACTGACGCACCTAGAATAAAAACACAGAAATACGGCATGATACTAATTTTAGGTCGAGCGCTGAGTTCTGACAGAACCGTCGAACATTGGTTCAATTCGGCGATGAATAACACGTCTTGTACTCTGTGTCCCGACAAAAGTAACACTCGTGAGTTATGAGGGCGGCGGATCGGCCTTTAGAGCTTCACGGAGCTTTTCAGCGATCGCTAGGGCATCTTCATCAGAAACACCGGGTTCAGCACCACTCGCCACCGCCCGAGTAAGATCAGCGACGCCGAATGCCGTGTATTCAGGTGACAGATCTGAATAACGAGGTATCAAGTGAGCGTGCATGTGAGGAAAGCTCTCTCCGAATGCAACCAGATAGACACGGGGTGCGCCAGTGACATCTTCGAGCGTACGAGATATGTGGCGTAGAACCGGTCCGAAAGCAATCATCTCTTCATCGTTGAAGTGAGCCGGGCCCTGTACATGGCGTTGGGTGTGGAGCATTATCCAGCCAGCAAGTGCAGATGGCGAAGGCACATGGCGCACGAACCAAAGCTTGTCTTCCCATATCACCCCGCCCTGACCTGGAACACCAGTAGCATTTACCTCGCAAACCGAACAAGATGCATCGTAACTGTCATGTCTCATCAATTAGCTCCAGAACCGTCTGATAGCACATACATTCAACGTTAATATGTGACCATATCGACATGGTCATAAATGTACACCAGAATCTTTGGGCAGATCGTTGATCGTATTGGCCATTGCGGTTCTGTCAGAGGAACGATGCTATTCCGCCCCGGCGCTGAGTTCTGACAGAACCGATGAGTATCTCGCCGATGACCTTTGGAGACACGCTTTGATAATTAATTACGTCTCAGCGCTGGGAGTACCACCCGGTATCTCTTGATACGCCCAAGCGTGTATCGGCGCACCAATAACGGTTGCATGACCCTCAGACGACGCGTAAAAAGGGCTGATTTACCGCTGGCTGCAGGTTCTAACGACGCCGAATTACTAGGTGTTTGAATTCCGGTTGGCGTCAATATTGGCGTCAATCCACGGGTTCCGCCCTAATTAGAGGGGGAACCGCTTGAGATTGGGTCGAGTTTGGTGGGCCCTGTGGGGATCGAACCCACGACCTGCGGATTAAAAGTCCGATGCTCAAGAAATCTCGGGCTTACAGCTGATTATTCGATAAAAGCAAACG
>Ga0302132_10000519_pt1 | contig 21571 bp, 23 predicted proteins | sample CB9_321_MG_FD_203113 | JGI IMG/M metagenome (GOLD analysis project Ga0302132, IMG submission 203113) | Marine microbial communities from Western Arctic Ocean, Canada - CB9_32.1 | ecosystem: Environmental > Aquatic > Marine > Oceanic | place: Canada: Western Arctic Ocean | collected 2017-09-19
GGTGGACGTCGAGCGGCTCCAGATGGCAATACCGATGTAAAGTGTGAACGAAGCCCCGACAAACAGGTAAGTGAGCAATTGTGCAGACATCAACTACTCCTCAGCTACGCCGAACTTTTTGTCCAGGGCATTCATACGCCAGGCGTAGACAAAGATCAGCAGAACGAAAAAGTAGATAGCACCTTGCTGCGAAAACCAGAAGCCAAGCTTGTAACCATACAGACGAAACTGGTTGAGGAAGTCTACGAAGATGATACCCGCCAGAAACGAGACACTGAACCAGATGACCAGCAACACCAACATCAACCGCAGATTTGCCTGCCAATAGGCGTGATTGTTTTTCTCAGACATTGTTTTTCTCAGACCTTTTGTCTCAACTAAAATTGTTTTCAACTAACACTGTTTTCAACTAACACTGTTTGAAAGCGATAGCGACTCCGCTGGCATTATCAGGTTATGTACGGGTTTCCTGGCTGTCGACCGATGAAATAGACCGAGGAGCCTCTCGTTCTGGCATTTCAACCAGGTTCTTGGGTAACGATTTACTGACCTTCGCGCCCAGAGCTTTCATATCTTCCGCACGTTTTACCAGATTACCCCGTCCACCGGCGAGCTTGTTGTATGCGTCCTGGTAGGCACCCTGGGTGGATTCAAGCCTGCTGCCGATCAGTTCCAGATCAGCTACAAAGCTGACGAACTTGTCATACAGTTTGCCAGCCCTGTCTGCGATTTCTTCTGCGTTCTTATTCTGTTGCTCGACACGCCACATATTCTGGATCGTACGGAGCGTAGCCAGCAATGTCGATGGGGTAACGATCGCGATATGTCTGGAAAGAGCATCGGAATAAAGCGCGGTATCTTCCTGGGTTGCCAACGAGAAGGCAGACTCAATTGGCACAAATAACAAGACATAATCCAGCGTCCGAATTCCTTCAAGGTTTTGGTAGTCCTTAGCCGCCAGCTCTTTGATATGCGACCTGATTGATTGTGTGTGTGCTTTCAGCGCCGCTATCCGCTCAATGTCATCTTCTGCTGAGCAGTAACGTTCATACGCGGTGAGCGAGACCTTGGAATCTACGACTACGTCTTTCCCTTCAGGAAGACGCACAATGACGTCAGGCTGGTATCTCTTACCGTCATCCTGTTTGAGCGACACCTGGATTTCATACTCCCGGCCTTTTACTAAACCGGAATTTTCCAGCACTTTCTCAAGCACCATTTCACCCCAAATCCCCTGGGTCTTGTTTTCGCCTTTAAGGGCATTGGTTAAATTAAGCGCATCCTGGGCAATCCTGCTATTAAGTTCCTGCAGGTTCTTCACTTCCTTGACGAGCGAGAAACGCTCTTTGGCTTCATCGCTGTAAGTCTGTTCAACTCGCTTTTCGAAGGATTTTATCCTTTCATGCAATGGGTCCAGCACACCGCTGAGCTGTTCTTTACTCTGGGCTTTGAATTCCTTCTGCTTCGATTCAAAAATTTCGTTGGCAAGGTTTTTAAACCCATCATGAAGGGATTCTTTCGCCTCCTTAAGAAGGGTAAGTTTTTCTTCTGCCTGTTGCTGTTGCTCGCTCAGGGTGGTTTCGAGCCTTGAGATTTGGTCGCGGGTTGAGATGAGGTTAGTTCGTTCCTGTTCGAGTGTTCCATTGAGATTCGAAACCAGCAGTTCAAGTTGGCCAATCCTGGCCTCCCTACCCTCAAGTCGCTCGCGCAAGGAAGCGTCTAGAACCTGCTGTTCGGTCAATTCTCTTAGGCTGACGGCAAGCTGGCTGCCTATGGCGTCTATTTTTTCTGTCGCGGATCCCTTCTCAAATCTCGATACCAGGAAGTAAGTAAAAATGGCTGATAGGAAACAACCTGTTAGGAAAGCCGCAGCGAGCTCCGGTGTCATTTAACACACGCCTTATTTCAATAACTTACCACTGGAAGTTTAGCAGATGCTGTATGGGTTTACAGATTTGGTGGACGTGAAGAGTGGGGAGAAGTCACTGATCGTAGGCCTGGTAAATGCGAAGGCCTCAGAAGATCTGAGATTATCGTCCCACACTAACTATTCAGGATATTTACCCTGAGTAGTTAGTGCTACAACGGACTTGCATTAAGTTGGCGACGCCAACTTAATGCAAGTATGTAAACATTTTCCTTCTGTAGCTCGTGGCGAGCTCATTGCCTTTACCCAGCATATTAAACACCTTAATCATGGTGAGCCTTGCTTTCTCTTCACCCCAGGTTTTATCTACCTGCAGAATCGCAAGAAGCGCCTCCAGCCCGGTTTCAACCTGGTCATTCACAATCAGCTTAATCGCATAATCAAATCTGGCCTGGAGATCAGCCGGGTCAACTTCTGCTTTTGCCCGCTGCTCATCGAGTGTTCCCAGGTCACCGGCCAGCTCGATAAACTCGAGACGGCTTTTAGGTTTGTCGATACCCTCGGCGTCAGCCGGAATACCCTCCAGTACCTTGCGTGCGTCATCGACCTGGCCTTCCATAATAAGAAGGTCACAGAGCTCCACATGTAAACCGAAATTTGCCGGCTCTTCGGCAATGACCTGCTGCAACATCTGAATCGCTTGTCCACGCTCACCCTGTTCAAGCAGAAGGTCAATCTGATCGCGAACGCGATCCATAGGACTCATGGTTAACTGATCCAACGCCTCACGGAGCTGTTGCTCCTCTGCGGGACCTTCGAAATCGCCTGCCATCTGGCCCTGGAAGATAATCTTGATACTCGGTAGCGCCCGAACCTGCAACTGTTGAACAAGCTGCTGGTTTTGTTGAATATCAACCCGTGCCAGTAAAAACTTACCCTGGTACTCGACGACCAGTTTTTGGAGCAGCGCAGTTGTAGGTGCGCACTGCTCTGCTCCTTCCGCATAGAACTCCAGCAGTACTGGAACCTGCTGGGACTTTTCCCCGACCTCAGATTGAAAATTCTGGGCGTTGATTTCGACGGTATAGGAGTCGATGCTCACCGATGCTTCTCCGAAAAACGGCTAGCGTAACAGAAGACGGGATTCAGGTTAAGAAAGGTCAATATTTTTAAGACTTTACGCCGCGCTTTGAACACCTTCACGGCGCAGCGCACTTTGCATGATTCTGGTTGATCGCCAGGGATTCTCCTTGCCGCGATACAGCACGCGATTGCCCTTGCTCATCAGCCAGATGTCCAGTGACCTGATATGTCTTACTCTCATTACAATCTCCTCAATTGGCCTGCCCGGTGTGTCTGGTTGTCAGCCTCTAGTTGCTAGCCTCTAATCGTTCACTGCTAGCGGTATGCACATCCAGATTTACTGTGTTTACATACAGTACTGTATGAAAACACAGCATTCAAGCCTTTTTCAAGATTAGTCCAAAGAGATCCAGCCAAAGCCTTCTTCCTGGCTGGCGACTACCAGCGAGCCAGCCCACCCTGATAACAAGGGCTGTACAGCATCTTGCGCCAGATTGGGAAGGTTATTTTTCCCCGAGATGTGAGAAATGACCAGGTGACGCAGCCGCTCGAGATTGAGGGCCTCCAACAGTTCTGCAGCCTGTACATTATTCAGGTGGCCATAGTCACCGCCCACTCTTTGCTTCAACTGATAAGGGTAAGGCCCATCCTGGAGCATCACCACATCGTGGTTGCATTCGAGCAACAACGCATCACATTCACGATACGTTTCTCTGACGTGCGGCGTGATATGGCCGAGGTCCGTCAGCACTCCAACTGTTATCTCCTTCGAGGTAACAAGATACTGACACGGCTCTTTGGCATCATGAGGTACTGCAACCGGAGTGATAGTGAGTGAACCGACTTCAAATGGACTGTGACAATTGATCTTGTTCAAAACCGGCAACTCACCCATTTTTTTGTGCTGGTAAGTACCTGGTGTCAGGTAAACCGGTGTGCCAAATTTTCTGGCAAAACCGGCAACACCGTGGATATGGTCTGCATGCTCATGGGTCACCAAAATGGCATCGACGTCTTGGGGCATCAAACCCAAGCGAGAGAGTCTTCGGACAGTTTCCTTAATGGAGAAGCCAAGATCGATGACCACGCAGGTACTGCCGTTATCGATCAGGGTCGCGTTACCCTTGCTGCCACTTCCCAGGGAAGCGAATCTCACTGGCATGCGCTCTGGTCCTGAATCACTAGGTGGAGTATTCCTTGATCAGCTTTAGTAACCGCTCTTTCAGGATCAGGCTGTCGGTCTCCGACGCCGCGAGTTCGCTGGCAACGCCAACCGTAACCCTGATTTCTTCACCTTGCGGCTCCAGCTGAACCGTGAACCTGTGCCCTGGATCAGCATCTTCTTTACTATCGCCACCACCAAATACCTTTGAAAAGAATCCCGGGTCAGGATCATGGCGAGAGCTGTAGTAGACATAATAGATAGCAGAAGTACGGTCCAGGTCCTCTACACTGATTCGGGCATCTTCAAGTGCAGCCCCAACCGTTGCCCAGGCCCGATCGAAGTCGAGTTTGTATTTTAGGACCATACCCTCAGGCTCGGCCACCAGGAACGCCTTGCTTTCCTGCAGGCCGGCGGCCAGTAACGACACACTCGGACCCTGCGCAACCCGGTCACCCAGATAGTAAGCCAGTGTCGTCAGCATCTTTCCTTCAAGTTCAGGATTATCTGATTTGCCATCCCAATCGGCCCGGTCATCGGGATCAAATCCACCCAGAGGACGCTCTGTCTGCTCGATATAAAGTTCTGTGCTGGAGTTCCTGACCCCTGGCTCAACTCGCACAAAAAACTTGTACTGCTGGGCCATGGATTGCTCACCCCATGCTGAGCCACTGGTCAGGCTCTCGTAAATCTCATCAGGGTTGCCACTGGTACCTATGATCCACGCTGTTTCCAGGGTGCCGTTTCTTGGATCCAGCTGCTCCACTGGCAGATGGTTTTCTTCCCAGAAAAGGACTACCTGGGGCCATATCGTCGCGGTGGGCAGGTCGAGGAATACCCACCTGGACTCACCCAGCTTTCGGATCACAATCTGCTCTACACCAAAGGACGTGCTCAGCGCATCAGGAAGCCTCAGCTCAACCTCTTTGTCAGCCAGCCCCCTGTAGTCGATCACCTGGGGGATAGGCATCTGGTCATTAAATGGAGGCTTGTCCAGGCTTCCAGGTATTTCCGTTGGGGCACTGGACCCCGTCTCAAGCGTCAGTTGTTCATCGCTCTTGCCAAACCAGCCAAGCCAACCGCAACCACCGAGTAGCAACACTCCACATACCAACAATCCACGAACGATCAATTAATTACCCCCGAATGGTGCATCGCTGCACGTAGTTCAACATGATATTTTTCCGAAAAAGGCGTCATCGGTAACCTGATGCCTGCCTCTATTCTACCCATTTGGGACAGTGCCCATTTAACGGGAATAGGATTCGACTCAAGAAACAACTTCTCGTGCAGTCCCTGCAATTTTTCGTCAATTGCCTTCGAGGTTTCTGCATCACCATTTACCGCGGCGACAGCCATCGCAGACAGTTTAGCCGGCGCGATATTAGCCGTTACGCTGATCGTACCTTTGGCGCCTTCCAGCATCAGGTCACAGGACGTCGCATCGTCTCCCGAGTAAATCGGAATGTCGCACAGCTCACGAATTTGTTGCCCACGTTTAAGGTCACCAGTTGCCTCTTTAATGCCAATAACCTGAGGAACTTCAGCCAGGCGGGCAACCGTTTCCGGCAACATATCACAGGCAGTTCGACCAGGAACATTGTAAAGAAACTGCGGCAGGTCAACTGCCTGGGCAATGGCCTGGTAGTGACGAAACAAGCCTTCCTGAGTAGGTTTGTTGTAATAGGGTGTCACCAGCAGGCAGGCATCAGCACCTAGCGCCTTCGCTGAAGACGTTAACTCGATCGCTTCCGCTGTGGAATTACCGCCAGTGCCTGCAATGATGGGAACCCGCCCGGCAACCGTATCAACGGCGAACTTAACAATTTGGCAATGTTCATCGACTGTAACGGTCGAAGACTCACCGGTCGTGCCCACAGGCACGATTGCCGCTGTCCCCTGTTCAATATGCCACTCGAGCAGGTCACCAAGTTTCGCCCAGTCGATCTCACCATCTGCGTGCATGGGGGTGACCAGGGCGACGATACTTCCGGTGATCATGGTAGCGGCCTTTAGGAAAAGTGGCTCATATTACTGGCGTGCGAATAGCTTCACAAGCTCGGCGGTTTCGGCAATTAACTCAGGCTTTCTTCAGCCAGTGAGTATATTGGCCGTCAGATTCTTCCTGTCGCAACAACTCGTTGCCACTTTGTTTGGCAAAGACCTCAAAGTCTCGGACAGATCCGGGGTCTGTACAGACGACCTCGAGCACCAGACCGCTATCAAGACCGTTTAGCGCTTGTTTTGCTTTCAGCAACGGCAATGGACAGGTCAATCCACAGGCATCCAGCTTTCGATCATTATCCATGGAAGGGATTATAACGGAAACTGACCGACCCTTGACCCTCTATAGGCGAAGATCTGAACGTAAAGTGAGATAATCTGTCCAAATACGCTGGCACACCCTAACCTGAACCTGAAAAATGATTCGTATTTCTCTAATCCTGAGTAGCATCCTCTGGTGCCTGACCTTGTCAGCCAACCAGGACCTGCCGACGTTCGGGGACAGCACGTCAGGCATTATTTCGCTCGAGCAGGAGCACAGGCTCGGACAACAGTTTTTACGCTCGATCAGGGCCCAGGCACCTACACTGGATGACCCCGTCCTCCAGGACTTTTTAGAGCATCTCATCTATCGCCTTGCCTCACACAGCCAACTTGAAGATCGCCGACTCGACATTGTGATTATCCGGAATGAGTCGCTGAACGCTTTCGCGGCGCCGGGCGGGATAGTTGGTGTTCACCACGGCCTGTTCCGCTACGCGCAAACGGAACATGAAATGTCGGCGATCCTCTCCCACGAACTAGCTCACCTGAGCCAACGCCACTTCGCCAGAAGAGTGCTCGAGGGTAAAAAAAGCGCAGCCATTAACATTGCCGGTTTGCTGGCCGGGGTCATTCTTGCAGCAACTGCCGGTGGGGATGCTGCGCTTGCGGCATTGACCGGAAGCCGTGGGCTGGCACAGAACCAGTCCCTCATGTATTCCCGCGAACGAGAAGCAGAAGCTGACAGAATCGGTATTTATACACTGGATGAGGCCAGCATGGATCCACGAGCTATGGCTTATATGTTCGAGCGATTGCAGCGCGCCAGCCGTTACAGCACAGGCAACAATATCCCTGAGTTCCTGCGAACCCACCCTGTAACCAATGACCGAGTGGCGGATTCGTATAACCAAACCCAGAATTACCCCAAAAAGCAATTCCCCGCCAACCTGGAGTATCAATTGATGCGCATTCGCGCTCGCGCGGTCACCAGCGGGAACCAGCCACAGGAGATAAAGCATTTCGAAGCCGCATTTAAGGAAAGCAGTAATACCATCCAGAAAACTGCAAACCAGTATGGCCTGGTCATCTCGCTTACCAATTCATTAGCCTTCGACAAAGCCCGCACACATATCCGGGAGCTTCGTGAACAGCACCCATTGAATATCCCCTTTCGAATAGCCGAGGCTGCGATCTACACCAGTGCCCAGCAACCGGAAATTGCGCTCGACCTTTTGGAGGAAGCTTTGGAAGTGTCACCCAACAACTACCCTTTATCCGCCACTTACGCGCAGACACTTCTTGCCGCACGCAAACCCCACGCAGCGCTGGAGGTGTTGGCCAATCTAAGCGTTAAACGACCTAACGATGAATATGTCTGGTACCTGCTGGCGGAAGCCTATGGTCTTGCCAACAATATTCCTGGGGTGCACGAAGCTCGAGCAGAATTTTTCGTGCTCAACGCCAATTACGACCAGGCGATCAAACAGCTCGGTTACGCACTACCCCTGGTACGGCATAACTTTCAGCAAACCGCACGCATTAAACAAAGACTGGAGGATATCTGGATGATGAAGGATGAAGGCTGAATCCCTTAGATACCAATAGCGCCTCGCCTTCATTTCAGGTTTCAGCTCTTCGAAAGCCGACACCCCAAACCCAGCAGGCTTTTCAATCCCGGACTGGCGCCCGGCCGGGCATGCTCTGATGCCCGGGTCTGATAGCAGGGTCGTGTGCCAGATAAGGCGCAGACGAATCACCACCCTGCAGGTAGACCTGCCTGAGACATTGGAACCCATAACAACGACAAGTTAAATTTTCATGCCGGGATGTCATTGGTTAAGTGCGGTCACACCATCGATCGCAGACCTTTTTCAGCTTCTTATGCGGATTTCCCCACTAGCCTGAAAGGCGACCATCCGCTGAAGTGGCACCAGTGCTTTCTGCCTGAGCTCTTCATCGATCAAAACTTCATTACTCGCTTCAACCAGGGATGACTCAAGGTTTTCCAGCACATTCATTCCCATCCAGGGACAATGCGCGCAACTCCTGCATGTTGCACCACTGCCTGCCGTTGGGGCTTCAATAAATATTTTGTCGGGTGCGAGTGACCGCATCTTGTAAAAAATACCCTTGTCCGTCGCGACAATAAACTTCTCATTCGGCAGTTCCTGCGAAGCGCGAATGATTTGCGTGGTCGAACCCACCACATCAGCAAGATCGATCACTGAGGGTGGCGACTCCGGATGCACAAGTACCGCAGCCTCAGGATAGACATGCATCAAGTCCTGAAGACCTTTCGCCTTGAACTCTTCATGCACAATGCAACTGCCGTTCCATAGCACCATATCGGCGCCGGTCTCCTTGTTGATATACGAGCCAAGATACCTGTCCGGCGCCCAAATGATCGGTTTACCCTCATCCATCAGATGCTCGACAACCTCCAGTGCGATACCGGACGTCACCACCCAATCTGCGCGCGCTTTCACCGCAGCCGATGTATTCGCATAAACGACAACGGTATGGTCAGGGTGGTCATCGCAGAAAGCAGAAAACTCATCAATGGGACAACCCAGGTCAAGTGAACAAGTTGCCTCGAGGGTCGGCATCAAGACTCTTTTTTTCGGAGAAAGAATCTTGGCAGTCTCGCCCATGAACTTAACACCGGCTACTACCAGAGTATCGGCGTTACACTCCGCACCGAATCGCGCCATTTCAAGCGAGTCTGAGACACAGCCCCCGGTTTCTTCCGCCAGTTCCTGGATCGCATCGTCAGTATAGTAATGAGCCACGATCGCGGCGTTTTCGCGTTTAAGCAGAGCTTTAATTCGATCCTTATAGGCACGAACTTCACCATCACTCAGCAGATGGCTTTGATGAAGTGGTACGTCGAATGCAATGTTGGACATCAGTCTTATCGTTAACCGGGATAAATGGAGAAGCTATTATAGCGCAGCCAAAGCCGGTAAAGTCACCACTGCTTTATTCAGAACGCATAGCTTTCATTCCATGGCACGCATCGCACTGCTGATACAGGAGACGCCGACACTAGAGGATGGTAATTATCTCAGGTTCGCCCGTGAACTGGATAAGTCAGGCCATAGCGTCGACATTATGTTTGTCGATTCCCTGAGACTGCTTGCGGGTCGGGTTACGGCCGACGCTTTCTCCTGGCGCTCACACCTGAAGTCAGGCTCACCGCTGCCGACGAGTGCTGAATGTAAAATCGATCACGATGTTATCTGGGTTTTTGGCCTGGGTGATCGAGAGAACTTCCTCGATAAATACCAACTGCTCTACTCCCTGCCCGAAAGATGCAAAATCGTTAACTCACTTGACGCCATCATGCATCTAAAGAGCAAGTATTATCTTGCCAGCCAGGGCGATCAGTTTCCGAGTCCGGAAACCTACGCATCAACCTCCGCTGAAGAACTGATCAGTATTGTTCGGGCTAATGCAGGAAAGTGGATTGTAAAACCTCCTGCAGGGAGCCTTGGTAGAGATGTCTACCTAACTCACGCCGGGGACAGTCAACTGACCGTGATTATCAAGAAGCTCTGTGGCGCGGATAACAGCAGCTATACGATGCTCCAGAGGTACATCCCTGAGATTGAGCAAGGCGAGAAACGGGTTTTGTTGGCCGGTGGCCAGGTGATCGGTCAATACCTGCGTCGCCCCCTGGGCGATCACCGCACCAATATCACTGCCGGTGCCAAAACTGAACCCTGTGACCTCTCTGAGGCAGAACGCGACTATTGCACCAAATTGGCCCAACAGATCCTGTCGAAAGGCGCCTGGTTCGCAGGGGTGGATCTCGTTTACCCGTGGCTTATCGAGGTCAATGTGATTAATCCAGGCGGAATTACCACCATCGATAAACTGACCGGTTGTGACCTGAGCGCAACAGTCGTCGAAGCCGTAATGGCTAGCCTCGATCAAACCCGAGTTCCTTGAACTTTGGGCGGGAATCGGTATGATAGCCGCCTTTCCTTTCGGGCCGTTAGCTCAGTCGGTAGAGCAGTTGGCTTTTAACCAATTGGTCCCGCGTTCGAGTCGCGGACGGCCCACCAAAAATGGGGGCTCCAGCTAGGAGCCCTTATTTTTTTAGCACACAAACACGTCTAAAAATCCCTCTGCTGTAGTGCCCCTAGCTGCCTCCTGTACCTGAGTATCCTGTTAGCTTAGGTCACGTTCCGTTACATTAGTGCACACTGGCATCAACTCCCGTTTACAACACACCCCTACAATCTCCTCCCATAAACCAAATATGTAAACGGATGAACAACATGTACAAGACTATCCTGGCGCTCTTACTCATCGCACTGACCACAGGTTGCTCTACTTATAGCGGCACACAATCTACTGCTGAAATGGAGTTCTGCTGGGAAAGAGGCATGAACTTTTAATGGATTGAAGAGTTTGACGCGGGTTGCGTTGATCCGACCGCCCAGTCTACAGCAATGCGAATTTCTAAAATAAAGTGGTTAGAAAAGAACCTGGGCACATTGGCTGGACAGGCTTCACATAAAAGCACAAGAAACATCTAGGCTACGGCCCGGTAATTGGTATCTTCTTGATGTCTTTCTCCAGGGATAAATAACCATCGCTACTGGCAGGCAGTGAACTTTGGATAATTTTAAGTCAAGAACATCTATTTGGGGTACCAGTAACTCAGGTATTCAGCGTAGAGCGCATAATCAGGCTTGCCTTCAACCTCGACCTGGTGAGTGGTGGTCAACAGTCTTTCTCCATTACCCTTGTCCACTGCGTTCAGCAGGGACACATGGGATCGAAGTCGAACGCCATTCCCTATCACCACAGGCTTGAGAACCCGTACTTTATCAAGGCCATAATTCAGGGAATAAGCGCCGTCGATGGGGCGCAGACCCGCACTCTCAAAAAAATACGAACATAGCGCAATCATGTGGAAGCCATGAATCAGCGTTCCACCATAGGGCGTGGTCTTTCCATACTCAGGATCGCAGTGTCCAGGCTTGGCCCATCGAGTCACTTCGCCAAAGACATTCACCTGGATCTGGTCGATGTCGACCCAATCACTGACACCCAGCGATTGACCAATAGAATCATGGATGTTGCTCAAACGGAACGGCTTAATGTTTGTCTCACTCAAGGCTGGTCTCCTGATGCCCAACTATCTCGGTTTCGTAGCCTGCCTTGGTCCAGGCCTCAATACCGCCTTCCATGGGGTAAACTCTGGAAATTCCGAGCCGCTTTAACTTGAGTGCCACACGGGCGCTCGAGGCTTCGTTAGGTCAGCTGCAGTAAAGGACAATGTCGCTGTCCTTGGGGATACTCCCATTATGTCGATCAATTGACTCCATCGGCACACGCAGCGCACCAGGCAACAGATGTGGATACGCATCAAAATCATAGTCATGTCGAAGATCCAGGATGTGGAAATCATCCCCCTCATCGATGCGCTGCCGAACGTCTTCAGGTGTTAACCTTCTCATTCGCAGCGAACGTAAAAATCGCTGCTGCGTAACAATCTTGTAGACAAAATACGCGGCGATAATTCCCGCAAAAAACAGACCTGCAATCAGACCGGCCTCCGCGGCCTTTTGGGCCATCAGTTCAAGCTCAGAATGGAAATAGAACCCGACCAGCACAATAGATGCGACCCACGCCAAGGTACCAATTAGATCAAGAATGAAAAAGACAACGATACTCATTCCCGTAAGACCCGACATTGGCGGCGCGAGGGTCTGTAGACCGGGAACAAATTTTGCCAGGACCACTGACAAAGGCCCCAGCTTTTTGAACAGCGCTTCTGTATCTCGGACGCAATAGTCTGGTTCAAGCGACAAAATACAAAGAAGATGCAGTACCCGAACGCCACGCAGTCGCCCAAGCCAGAACCAGAACATATCGATAGGCACTGTCGCTAGTGTGCAGACAACGAAGATTCCCAAAAGACTGAGCTCCCCAGTACCGGCAAGTGCCCCGGCAGCCAGCAGCAAAGGTAACGTGGGTAAAGGCAATCCTGCCTGATCAAGCGCGATCCAGGCGAACAGCACCAAGTAGCCGTGTTCAATCAGGAACTGCAAAACTTCTGTCATTTGAATAAACCTTCCATTCCGACCAATGCTACCCTGACTGGAGGCGCAATCAAGTCATCCATGGCCAGACCTGCTCGTGATGATAAAGATGACAGTTTTAATGATAATGGTGACTCTATCGGCAAACCGTGTTTATCTTTGCCGGTGCCCATATTCTCGCCCCTAAATTGGAACCCTTTCATTGTTCGAACCACAATCTGAAGCCTTCGCGATCAATCCGTACAAGTTCTACGCAGACCTTCGTGAGCTGGATGAACCTTATTTTTATGAAGGCGCTGACGCTTACCTGCTATCGCGTTATAGCGATGTAGAGGGCGCCGCCCGAAACCCGACCCTGGTCAGGTCGCTTGACGCATTTATGGATCCGAACTATGTGAAAGCACAACAGCGAGCAAGAGGTTGGCACGACATGCCCAATCATGAGCGGTTTGTACAATTCAGTCTGCTGGAACGCGATGGCGCCATACATTTTCGCCTTCGAGTCATCGTCCTTCGCGCTTTATCACGCCGATTCATAGAACAACAGCGCGGTATGATCGAAACTTACGTTGACCGGTTACTCGATCAATTGCTGCAACAAAAAGAATTTGATTTTGTTGCAGACCTCGCCTCGCATGTGCCTGGTCACATCATCGGTCATTTGCTTGGCGTTCCCGATAAAGACTGCCCTCAGTTACGAATATGGTCAGAAAACATCGTGCAGTTTTTTGACGTTGGGCGCACACAGGCACACAAAATACTCGCAGAAAATGCCACTACCGAGTTCTACTTCTATTTGTCTGACCTCATTGCAGAACGAAGGAAGAAACCTCAAGAGGACCTGATCAGCTCTCTCGTCGCAGCTCAGGATGCTGGTGAAATGAGCGAGTCAGAACTCATCTCAACCTGCATGCTCATTCTCGCCGCGGGTCACGGATCGACAATTGACGTTCTCGGCAGCGGCATGCACACACTGGTGTCTTATCCCGAACAAATGCGCCTGCTGCGCCAGGAACCAGGGCACATCCAGATGGCGGTGCAGGAAATGTTCCGTTTTGAATCACCCCTGCCTTTCTTCCATCGCTACGCCAGCGAAGCACTTGTCTTCAATGGGCAGCACTATCCCAGGGGCACAAAATTCGGTTTGTTGTATGGCTCAGCGAACAGGGACCCGGATCAGTTCCCCGATGCTGATACGTTTGATATCACCCGCAACCCGAACCGCCATGTCGCATTCGGCCGGGGAGCTCATCTTTGCCTGGGTAACCATCTGTCACGGCTTGATATGGAAGTGATATTTCTGGGCATCCTGAGAAGAACCAGACATATCGAACTGTCAGGTCCCGAACCCGCCTATAAAAGGAGTCTGTCTGTGCGCGGCCCGGAATCATTGCGCGTGACGTTAACACCGAAGTAGGTATTTTTGACGTCGACTACATTTTTTGAAACACTCAAGGTTCGAGTTTTCAGCCACAGGTAAAGCACATGCTATATCCGATCTTTCAGCACGCCTATTTTGTAAACGATGTCGAAGAAGCCGCCCACAAATGGAACCGCCTTTATGGTGCAGGTCCGTTCGTCATGGTGCCGCATCACAAGACCGACAAGTTTCAGTTTCGTGATACTCCCCAGGAGGCCGATGTTTCTTATGGCTTCGGATATCTGGGCAGCAACCAGATTCAGTTTATTGCGCAGCATGATGAAACGCCGTCCATCTACAGGGACATGTATCAAAAAGGTGAAGAAGGATTCCACCATGTTGGATGCATGGTTAATGACTTTGCCGCCGCCCGGCAGAGAATGCTGGACCTGGGGTTTGTGAACGCCTGTGAACTATGGGCCGATGATGTCAACGCGGCCTATTTTGATACTCGTGAGGTGAATGGCGGGTTCACTGAGATCCACGGGGATCCGGTTCACATTCTGGCCTCATTCGCGACATGGAAGCGTGCCCACGATAACCTGAAACCCGGTGACAGCCCCATTATGGTTATGTCTTCACCTTTCCCGGAAGGTCGGGACCCAGACTATCTTTAAAAAAGTGGATCTTTAAACAAAAAGTGAATTAGAAAACCTATATCGGGAATGTCGCTACGACATTCCCGGCATATCGACTGTCTTGTAATACTCTTTGTCGCCAAGGGACATGACCTTACCCCAAAAAGCTTCACCCGCAGCAATACCTGTGTCCATCTTTTCACTCGTCTGGCGAAAGATATTCCAGGAGTAAGGATGCAGCTCGCGGCATTCCGAAAACAGCTCATTGGCTTCATCTTCACGCCCGTTTCGTAGCAAGTATTGGCCTAGCTGAAATTTAGTGTGCGCCATCGCCATATCGTCAGTCATGGTTTCGACATGATCTCTAGCTGCATCGGGGTCGAAGGCATAGGGGCTTCCCTTGCCGTTAATTGCCCAGTCTTTTACCGCGCCCGTATAAGTCGCCTTGGCCGCAGCGGCTCTTTCCATCGCCTCGGGCTTGAAACCCATGATTTCCATATCGAACTCACGAAGGATATCAATGGATCCACCGCTTTCTGTCGGGCGAACAATTTTCCCATCCTCATCGATCCAGACAGCTTGGGGAACGTTAACCATATTGTAAAGAGACGAGAGCTGGTGATTTTTATCAATCAAAGTAACGAAGGTCGGAGACGCTTCATCAACCCAGGGTTGCGCCGCTTCGATCTCCGCATCCATTGCAACCGAAACAATTATAAAATCCTGGTTTTTTACTTCTTCAAACAGTGCCTGCCAACCTGACAGATCATGACGACATCCTCACCACGAGGCCCAGGTAATGAGCAACACCCGCTTGCGCCGAAAGTCGGTCAGCGAATGTAACTTGCCATTAAAATCCGGCAATGAAAAATCTGGTGCTTCCAGACTCAGCATCGCTTCATTTCGATCGTTAGCGGCTTCACCAAGTGACCAGACATCACCATCGTTACTGACTGCAGCAGGTTTGCCCATTAATTGCCAAACTTCAGACAGGTTAACCCTGCCATCAGCAATGAGCCCTTCTGACTTACTCGCCGGAACAGGCACACAGACTTCATCCTTGCAAAAGCCCTCAGTCTTGAGCGCCCATCCGGTGGCAGTCGTCATCTCATCCTGGCTGACCCAGAGCGCAGAACCCGCGGTGCCCTGCAGCACTGTCACATTGTTTTCGTTAAGAATAGTAACCATCGTCATTGTTTCCTTCACCATTTCACGAGTTTAACAGCGGTTGCTCAGTCATCGCGTCTTCACTGCTCGCTGCTACCGGGTCTTTTTTGCCCAGTACCAGATAAAAAGTCGGTAGTACGAAAAGGGTGAACAACGTACCTACACTCATACCGGCTGCGATCATCAACCCAATAGCGAACCTGGAGTTAGCCCCGGCACCAAATGCCAGAACCAGCGGCAAAACGCCAAGCACGGTTGCAACGGTCGTCATTAAAATAGGCCGCAATCTGAGCGCGGCTGCCTTGAGTACCGCCGATTTTCGGTCATAGCCCTCCAAAACCAGGCGATTGGCAAAGTCTACAATCAGGATCCCATGTTTGCTGATCAGGCCAATCAGCGTCAGCAATCCCACCTGGGTATAGATATTAAGTGTGGCTAGCCCAAGGGCCAGCGGAACGATCGCGCCAAATACTGATAGCGGTACACTGATCAACACGATAAGCGGATCGCGAAAGCTGTTGAACTGCGCCGCAAGAACCAGGTAGATAAACACCAGAGATGTCGCAAATAGCAGCAGAAATCCCTGGGATTCCTGTATGAATCGCCTAGACGCACCCTGATAACCGACACGAAATCCCGTGGGCGCCACTTCATAAAGCGCCTGCTCCAAAAATTCCAGGCTGCCTCCCAGCGTATTCGGCGGCAGCACAAATCCCTGGATCGTCGTACTATTTAATTGTTGGAACTGTTTGAGTGAATTCGGCTCTACCTTCTGACCAAGCGTGACCACAGTACTCAGCGGCACCAGGGACTCTCCAGTGGTGCGCACGTAGTATCGTTCTAACCATTCTTTGGTGAGGCGAAACCCTCTATCCGCCTGGGGAATAACCTTGTAGCTACGCCCTTCCATACTGAACCGGTTCGTCTCCGCTTCACCGAGCATGATCTGCAACGTCTGCCCAATATCTTCCATGGAGATACCCAACCGGGCCGCCAGTTCGCGATCAATGCTAACCGTGATTTCAGGCCTGGAGTAGCGCAAATCCTTGGTAACGAAGGCGAATATGCCTGACTGCCTCGCTTTCTGTAAAACTTCTTCTGAAACCCGGTCAAGCTCCTTGTAGTCGGCATTGGACGAAATCACAAACTGCAATGGCAGGCCTGAGTCCGCACCAGGCAGCCCCCCTGCCGCAAAGGTAAAAACCTCCAAGCCACTGATTTTGTCGTACTTAGCCTGGATTTCCTGGCGAATTTCTTCCAGCGAGCGTTCCCGCTCCGACCATGGCACCAACTCAAGGCCCCCGAATACCCTGGTGGGATCATTAACCTGCCAGGAATGGCTGACCTCAGGCACTGTTCTCCAGGCATCAACCATCTGGTCCAGAAAATAGGTCGTGTATTCAAGGCTGCTGTAGTCCGGAGGAGTGGCCATCGCAAATATACTGCCGCTATCTTCGTCGGGTGCCAGCTCTTTCTGGGCCAGTTGGTAAAATACTGGCAGGCTGCAGAAAATCACTACGGCGAACAACACGACCGCGCCGCGATTGTTCAGACACATTCCAAGTACCCGTTCATACTGGTGGTGCAGCAGGTCAAACTTCTGGTCAAGCCAGTTAGCGATTTTTCCCTGGTGATCGTGGTCAACTAACAGATAGGCACACATCATCGGGCTAAGCACCAGAGCGATAAAGCCAGAGATCACAACAGCCCCGGCCAGGGTCAATGCAAATTCACTGAACAGCACACCCGTCAGCCCTCCAAGAAAGCCAATGGGCAGATATACTGCGACCAGCGTCAGGGTCATCGCTATCACGGGCAGGGCAACTTCCCTCGCGCCAATTAGCGCTGCCTCCCGCGGCTGTTTACCTTCTTCGATATGCCGATGTACGTTTTCCACAACGACGATAGCGTCGTCCACCACCAGACCGATCGCAATCACCATCGCCAGCAATGTCAGCAGGTTAATCGAGAAACTCATTAACCAGACCAGGAACAAGACTGTTATCAACGACAGTGGAATGGCGACAATCGGGATAGCAACAACTCGCATTGAACCCAGGAACAATAAGATGACCAGCACAACAATGATGGACGCCTCGATTAACGTCTTTCCGACTTCCTCAAGCCCCTCGCTAATGGATATCGACAGATCGGAATCCATGAAGATGGTCATGTCAGCCGGAAGTTGTGTTTCGATTTCCTTTACCTTGCTTTTTACCCGAGCGGCCACTTCAAGCGGATTGGCACCCGGCGCTTCTGTGATCGCAATGAACACCGTTTCCTTGCCACTGGAATATGCCGCCGACTCGTAGGTATCACTCGCCAGCTCAACTTCTGCGACATCACCCAATCGAACCCGTTTGTCGCCCTCCTGGCGAACGACAATTTCTGCAAATTTCTCTGGATCCTGTACATCGGTTTCCGCGTCGACACTTGCCCGTACAAGTTCGCCCCGTGTCGTCCCGGCAGCGGATATATAATTCTCCCTTCTAACGGCATCGTTGACGTCTTTTGCCGTCACACCGTAAGCGGCCATCTTTGCAGGGTTAAGCCAGATCCGAAGAGCAAAAACACCGCTGCTCAACATGCGAGCTTCACCGACGCCTTCTACAGTACTCAGGACTGGCTGAATCGTACGAATCGCATAGTCTGCCGTTTGCTGAACCGACATCTGGTCACTTATAAGCGCAAGATACATCATGCCGTCACCACCGGTTCGATTGCTGACGACCGGGTCCTCAACTTCTCGCGGCAATTCAAACCGGGCTTCGTTAATCTTGGTAATAACCTCTGTGAGCACATCCGTAGAGTTTTCACCAAGGCGGACATAAACATTTATCCGCGCCAAGCCGGGATTACTTTCCGACGTCACATAATCCACACCTTTGGCCGCTGCGATTCGTCGCTGCAAAGGCGTTGTCACGAAGCCCTGCACCGTTCGCGCACTCGCACCCGGGTATATTGCCTGCACGAAAATCTGGCTTTTTTCCACTTCGGGATATTCCCGAAGGGACAATTGTGTCCCAGCCTGTATACCGACCAGCAACATCACCGCGGCAATCACAATGGCGAGCACAGGGCGTTGAATGAAAATGTCAGTGAATTTCATTATTTATAGCGCCACTGTCTCGTCGATCAAAATCTTTACACCCCTGAAGAGTTTATTCTGTCCTACGCTGACCACGCGCTCTCCAGGCTCAACACCAGACAGAATCGCCACCTTGCCGCGCCTCACCTCACCCGTCTCAACAATCCGCGCACTCGCAGTCAGACTTCCATCTTCAGTCTCTTCTACTATATAGACCGTATTACCCTGCAAGGCATAAGTCATCGCTGTCTCTGGCACCGACACCACGCTCTGCTTTTCACCCAGGTCAACTACAAGCGTTGCAAACATGCCAGGTAGTAATCCTGTGGACTCTTTTAACGCCGCCCGAAGCAGTACATTTCGTGTTGCGGTATCTATTTGCGAATCGACCGCACTGACCACCGCCTCGAACCGCCTGTCCGGGAAGGCATCAACTTCGACGCCAACATCCAATCCGGCCCTTAATTTCGGTGTATAGCGCGCCGGCACAGTGAAATCTATCTCCAACTCGCTATGATCCTGGAGGGCTGCAATAACAGTACCCGGTGACAGGTAATCACCAACGTCAACCCGTCTGATTCCCATGATACCGGCGAATGGTGCAGCTATTCTTTTATTGGCCAGCCTTGCCTCGGTTTCGGCCAGCTGTGCCTTGGCGCGTTCCAGGTCAGCTCGGGAACGATCGTATTGGGATTGCGGAATGGATTTTTGTTTAACGAGCGTCTTATCTCGCTCGAACAATATTTCGGCCAGTTCCAGGCTTGCAATCTGGTTGTTACGGCTCGCCTCCTCTATCTCATCGTTCAGCACCACTAAAAGCTGGCCTGCCTGGACGGCATTCCCGGAATCAAAATGAATCTCGGTAATCTGACCACTGGTTTCTGAAGTCAAATCAACCCCGCGCACAGCTTGTATGGACCCAACGGCGTTCAGCACCTGCCCCCAGCTTTCACTGGTTGCTATTGAAGCCGCGATGGTGACCGGCGGTGGCGAAAAGTCCATCGACGAAAAGGTACTAAATCTCTTGAAAAGGAATCCACCAATAGCCCCAAAAATGACAATAAGAATGATCGTAACGACAATGTATGCTTTCAAATAGACCCCAGGACTCTGAAAAAAACGCAAGAACAGGGAATTAACCACCTTTTGGGTGAATGGTCAAAGTAATCGTACCTGAACAAAAAACCCGCCAGAGTTCCTGCGGCGATGCCCCAACCCTCTCTGTGCTAACCCGTCTGAAACAGTTTCGGCAAATCCTCATCGGAAGTTTCCAGCAGCGTGTCGACCCATTGATGGAATCGCTGGCCACCGCCTTCGTTTTTACCAAAGAGCACATGATCACGCACGCCAACGTTAAGGTTTTTTTGCAGGGCAATTCCTGTTGCGTAATCTTCTTCCTGAACAACATATTCAAGAAACTCAAACTGTTGCTCTGCATCTTTTTTTAGCGCGTCCGTATCCGGCGCCTTCTCCATCAGGAATATCTGGTTAGTGTATGACGTCTCCGGCGTCGCTCCCGGGAACAATTGTGAAATCATGACCGACCGGCCACCACCGGCGAAACTTGCGATAGAGATATGTGGAAAAATGGTCCAGACCCCAGCAACCAGCCTGCTGGTTGGCCACTCGTCATCAGGCAGGCCTTCAAACTCTTCATAGGACGCATCAGGTCTGCCCATGTGGGTATGTGGACCCCAACTATAGTAGTTGGCCTTATTTCCTATCTCTGTACCAAACGTTTCCCTGTGCAAAATTGGAAGGTGATAGTAGTCCAGGTAACCGTCGTAGGCTATTTTCCAGTTGGGTCCCTCTACCCGCTGGTTTTTCGCATAGTGCCAGTTATCAAAACCGAATTGCGCCAGCAGTGAATCGTATCCTGACAGGAAGAGGGTGATATCCAGTGTGGATTTTGGGTCAAGTGTCACCCAGATTAATCCAGCCTTCTCCAGGCTGGGTAATTCCGTAAGCCCATAATCCTGCTTGTCGATATCGCCAAAGTCGTCAGCAGAATAGATAGCAACCAAATCTCCGTCCGGGTTGTATGTCCAGGCATGATAGGGACAGCTGAATCGATGCGCGGTGCCACAGCCTTCATGCACAAGCCTTGCACCGCGATGGCTACACATATTAACAAACGCCTTTATACCGCCACTTTGAGTGCGCGTAATAAACACCTGCACGCCCGCAGCCACCATCGCTTTGTAATCACCCACTTCCTTCAGCTCAGCCGTGGTGGCCAGCAGTAGCGGCATACGGCGAAAGATTTTTTCCTTCTCACCTTCCCATCTAGCCTGATCGTAGTAATTCTCAACGGGAACCTTGTGAATACTGTCCGCCTGGTCCTGCGTGCCGTTCCTGCCGTGCTCTAGGTCTTTTCGTGCCATTTCGACCAATTGCGCTTTCGACATTTGAGTTATTCCTTAAGTTGAACTCACAGGTAAACCGTAAAACAGTTCACGAACGCTGACAAGCATTATGTACCTTCACCAAAGAGTTTTTGATCGGCAACTCAAGTCCCACCCAACGAGTCATTGACCGCTAATGTTCAGGCCCCTATTGACAGTTTCGAAGAGTAAAGTCACCATTTCATCTATATGATGTCAACAATCTCACTTCAAGGCAGGTAATCCATGAAACTGATCGAGCTATTCCTCTCCCCTATTGCCTTCAGTATCGGGTTTCTGGCCCCCCTTCTCGCCCAGGTGATGCTGGCAATGGACACCGAACTCAGTACGCCAGTCGCCTACGGCACTGGGCTCGCGATTTCTATCTCGTTTGGCATTGTGGCGCAGAGTCGAGGAAGCTGGCTCTGGGTAAAAGACCATGAGTGAGGCAATGAGTCAGACCATGAGTAAAGCCACGGTAAGCCTGGATTCACTGAG
>Ga0302132_10000527_pt1 | contig 21511 bp, 10 predicted proteins | sample CB9_321_MG_FD_203113 | JGI IMG/M metagenome (GOLD analysis project Ga0302132, IMG submission 203113) | Marine microbial communities from Western Arctic Ocean, Canada - CB9_32.1 | ecosystem: Environmental > Aquatic > Marine > Oceanic | place: Canada: Western Arctic Ocean | collected 2017-09-19
CAGACATTGCGATATTGATCTGCCTGATAGCCATTGCTGTCAGCATAACGAGCCAAATCCAGCCACGGTCTAGCCCAGCGGACACCATACTGCGGCGAAGCAAGTAACTGCTCCACCAATTGCTCGTAAGCTTCGGGGTGATCATTTGCAATAAATTTCTGCACCTGTTCGTAGGTTGGAGGGTAGCCAACCAAATCCAGAAACACGCGACGAATCAGGCGACGGCGATCTACCGGCACGGAGGGAACAACCTTTTCAGCTTCCAACCTCTGGAGTACGAAAAAATCGATAGGGTTTTGAGGCCAACGTTGATTTTTAACTCGCGGTAATTCAGGACGTTCAGGAGCAACATAAGCCCAGTGTCGTTCGATCTGTTGAGCAGCGGACCCGACACCATCCGGCCATGGAGCACCCTCAGCGATCCAGCGACGAATGGTTTCAATCTTTTCTGCTGGCAATGCCTCTGCTCCCTGAGGCATACGTTCGCCTTCATCGGTCAGGATCAGACGCTGGTAAAGCAGGCTTTGCTGTGGCTTACCTGCTGTAATTCCGGATCCATTAACTCCACCTTTAAATGCAATCGCTCGCGCATCCAAGCGCAGATCGCCTTCATGATTTTTCGCACCATGGCACTCTATACAATTCGCCTGAAATATCGGCCACACTTCATTTTCGAAATCCACCGTTTGTGCCTGAGTTGTCGAGGCAACGCCACACAACATAAGACAAAAGATCGATGCAATCGGTTTTAGAGGCATGTTCAAACCTTAGGCCAGGATATCGTGTTTGACATCACCATAAATGTCGGTCAGCCTAAAATCTCTGCCCGCATATTTGTACGTCAATTTTTCGTGATCTAAACCCATCAAATGCAGCATGGTCGCATGTAAATCATGGAAATGTACTTTGTTTTCGACGGCATAATACCCGTAATCATCGGTACTGCCATATCTCAAGCCTCCCTGCACACCACCGCCGGCTAGGAACATGGAGCAGGCGTGTGGATTATGATCTCGTCCATTCTTGTTACCTTGCTCGACCGGAGTACGTCCAAATTCGCCTCCCCACCAAACCAATGTATCTTCCAGCAAACCGCGTTGTTTAAGGTCGCGCAATAAACCGGCAATCGGTTTATCCACTTCTTTGGCATTCTTCGTATGACCATCGCGGAGATTTGCATGTTGATCCCACTTGTAGCTATGGGTCACTTGAATAAACCGCACACCTTGCTCGGCAAATCGACGTGCCAGCAAACATTGAATTCCAAAGTTTTTCGTTGGTTCCTCGTCAATCCCATACATTTTATATGTGTCTGCTGTCTCCTGCGAGATATCTTGCAATCCGGGCATTTGATTTTGCATACGATATGCGAGTTCGAATGATGCGATTCGTGACTCCAACGCGTCGTCGGTATCTCGTTTTTCCAAGTGCTGGCGATTCACCTGCCCCAAGAAATCAAGTTCCGCTCGTTGCATTTTAGCGCTAACCCATTTATTTTCGATAAAGTGAATGCGAGCTTCTTCCGCTTTAATGCTCGCCGCACCAATCGGTGTGCCTTGATAATGTGCCGGCAAAAACGCGCTCGACCAAGCATTCACACCACCGTGGCCAAGGGTAGGGCAAATTGTTAAAAAGCCAGGCAGGTTTTGATTTTCACAGCCAAGTCCGTACATCAACCACGAACCTATCGAAGGCCGAACGAACGTATCGGAGCCCGTGTGTAATTCCAGCAGCGCCGCTCCGTGTCGAGAATTGCTGCCATGTATCGAATTAATAACACAGAGGTCATCTGCCATTTGCCCGACATGAGGAAACAGATCGGACACGTGTAAACCGCTTTCACCATACTGGCGAAACTTCCAAGGCGATCCGAGTAAATTTCCCGTAGCACTGGAAACGATACGAGGCTTTTTACCCGGATAGGGTCGGCCATCATGCTTCTGCAATAACGGCTTGTAATCAAACGTATCAACCTGTGAAGGCCCACCGTGCATGAACATGAAGATGATTCGTTTGGCACGCGCTGGAAAACTCGCTGACTTGGGTGCTGTGGCCGCTCGACCTGATTCAGCAGCCAATACCCCGTTGTTCATTTTCTCTTGGAGTAATCCTGCTAATGCCAAACTCCCAAAACCAACACTCGATTGCTGTAACATCGCACGTCGCGACATCGGTTGCGCTAAAAAGTTATGACATTGTGAATTGTCTGCCATGATTTTATTTCCAAATCTATCCGTAACTTAATCTAAATAAGCAAATTCGTTGGCTGCCAATAACACTCGGCACAAACCTTGCCAAATTACCAGTTCCGCGGCCGCACTTACATTATCGTCCATATCCTGCACGAACAATTCACGATACCGCTGTAAAAATTGATTGCACTTATCAACATCCTCCGACGTCGCCACACGACCATATACGATCTCATGTAAAGCGTTTATCCGTTCTGCATTAGTTTCAATATCGTCCTGTAGCACGCGTTGCGCTAGCCTACTCGCTTCGTCTTGGACTAATTTACTATTCATCATAAACAACGCTTGCGGCGTCACAACAGTATTCTTTCGTTGGCCTTGAATAACACTTGGGTCCGCAAAATCGAAAGCTATAAACACATTGTACAAAGCACTGCGCAAAATCGGTAAATAAACACTGCGACGATTGTAATCATAGGTAGTTCGTTTTGATCCCGTACCCGTGACATAAGCTCGATCCGTGTTGGGCAACAATTGACCGTACATTTGTAAATCAAGGTTGTCCCCCACGGCTAATAAAGCATCCCGCACTTCCTCGGCGTCAAGCCGCCGACGATTAAATCTCCACCACAATCGATTCTCTGGATCTTTTGTATTGGCTTGAGAGTCGAATGTGCTGCTCATTTGATACGTGCTCGACAGCAACATCAAACGATGCATCTGTTTGATAGACCAACCTTGATCAATAAATTCAACGGCTAGCCAGTCCAGCAACGGCTGGTTGGTCGGGCGTTGGCCAAGTAAGCCGAAGTTATCGGGTGAACGCTGCAATCCATTGCCAAAATGCCACAACCACAATCGGTTAACGAAGACGCGGGAAGTCAACGGATGTTTGGCATCCGTCAGCCACTGAGCCAATTGCATACGACCGCTCGCCTCCGCTGGAATCGACACATCCGCTACCTGATCTACGACCTCAAGAAATCCCCGCTGCGTTGACTCGCCAAGCGTCAAATAGTTCCCGCGAATATGAATCGCCAAATCTTCAACTTTACCTTCGGTGACTCCCATCGCCTTGCCCACCATCGGTTGTGCAGTAGCTAACGTGGCTTTAGATTTTACAATCGCCGCAATCGCTTGTTGCGATTTTTCAGAAACCAACTTATCAATTTCTTGCGGATCGCGAAATGGTCCATCGGCGGCGATCGCTGTAGTCACTATCCACTGCAAGGCACTGCCATCCTCGATTTTACTTATTGTATCGCTTGCATCAGCAGCCGCAGATAATATGGTGACCAACTGTTTTTCAGCGGCGTTTCCTAGCTGCGTAAATGCCGTCTGCTGTTCGCCCCAATCTCGTAATAACAAACCTGTTAGATGCTCATCACGCTGTGAAACAGCCATCAGTAAAAAATCAACCCACTGTCTCAAGTACTCCGTTTGCAGACCTTGCTCCGCCGCTACGACTTCGATTTCGGCCAAACTTTTTTGACCGCCACCGCTGTGATAAGTAACATTGTCTGATGTTGGAATAAGCGCAATTTTGTCGAAATGAGGTGTCGTTCCTAGGCGTTGCCACCGAAGCGTATGTTTCCCCACAGTGAATTGAAACACGCCACCGACGAACCATTTCACTTCCGACGACTGAAAACTTCCCGTTATCGCATTTGCCGCGTCTGAATCGACTAAATGCCCATCGACAAACAACTTGCCTCCTCGTGATTCCGCTTGGGTATACAGCCATTCCAAGCGGTAATTTCCTGCGGCGGTTATCTCAAATTCATACTCGGCATAATTCAAAAAAGTCGGCGTGCCGGACGTGTTTTGCACAATCGGCGGAATCTTGCCTATACTGCCTCGAACATATTCTTCGGCTTCTTGAAGCAGCAAACCATCCACCTCTGCTAGCGGCGTATCCGTTAAAACCGCCGTTAAGTCTTCCAAATTCGATGTCGGAGTCGCTTTAGCAAGCAAGATTTTATCCACATGCGGTACGGGTCCTTCTTCCCGCGCTATCCTGATGACATTTTTACCCGCCTGTAATGCATAAATTCCCTCTACGAACCAGGTTTGAGAATCCTCAAACCATGTACCGGTTGTATGTGCAGCGACATCTGAATCAACGACCGTTCCATTAATCGTCAACACCATGGGCCGCGAATCAACCGCGGCATAACGCAATTCCAATTGATAATCCCCGGCGTCTTCGATTTCAACGTCGTATTCTGCAAACCCTTGATGCAACAAAACGCCAACACCTTTTCCATAGTATGTTGTTTCCGCTTGCAGTGTGCCTCGCTGAAACTTCTCAGCCTCCCACACAATGCTGTTTTCTACTGCAATCCCATCTCGAATAAAGTTGCCAATCACATTGTGTCCATCCGCAATCGGCTTGCTATTGACACTAACAAATTTGGACGCCGAGATTAAATACTTGGACAACAAACGCTGCTGGGATTCTCGTAGCGTTTGCCGCGCCTCTTTTTGCATTACAGCTAATTCGTCATCCAACTCCTTAACAGCAGAGTTGTGTTTTTTCAGCGCGGCTTTCGTTGCTGGAGTATCCAGCGGATATTCGTGCCACTGGGCGACAACGTTGAAGTTTTCCATGGTCTTCGTCGACTTGAAGATACTCGCCAAGGCATAATAATCTTTGCTAGCAATGGGATCAAATTTATGATCATGGCAGCGGGCACAACCCATCGTTAACCCCATAAATGCGCGGCTCATCGTATCGAGCTGCTCATCGATAATATCCATTTCCATTTTCTGGCCATCATCGCAGGCGAGCATCTTGGGACCTATCGACAGAAAGCCAGTGGCGGTCAAGCGATCGAGCCGTTTTTGGGGGGATGCATCCTGTTGCGGATCAAGCAAATCGCCGGCGAGTTGTTGTTGAAGAAAATCAGCAAACGACAAATCTTGATTCCATGCTCGTACCACATAATCACGATATCGAAAGGCGTTTACATACGCCAGATTCTCGTCTAACCCGTTGGAATCAGCGTAGCGAGCGACGTCGAGCCACTTCCGGCCCCAGCGTTCACCGTAACGAGGCGAAGCCAGTAATCGCTCCACTAAACTCTCATAGGCCAGCGGCGAGGTGTCCGCTAGAAACTCATTGATTTCTGTTACGGTGGGAGGCAGTCCGGTTAAATCAAACGTGACGCGTCGAATCAATGTCCGCCGGTCTGCAGCAATGGCTGGCGTTAACTCTGACCGCTCCAGTTCACTAAGAATAAAAGTATCAATAGCATTGCTTACCCAGGCTTTATTTCTCACACTAGGCAAGGCGGGGCGTTGCGGAGTTTTAAATGCCCAAAATTTTCGCGATTGTTCATAATCAATAACACGCGGCGCCGTATTGTTACTCGCAACTGCGGGACGCGGATCTGGAGCTCCCATCTCGATCCATTTTTTGAAAACCGCAATGACCTCTGGAGGCAATTTAGATTCTGGCGGCATCTGGTAAAAATCGTCTGAATATTCAATGGCTGCCATCAGCCAACTCTCAGCCGGTTTAAAGGGCACAATCGCGGCACCAGAGTCGCCACCCTTGAGTAATGCTTCGCGGGATTCAACCGACAAACCGCCCTCGTATTCATCAGCATCGCTAGAGTGGCACTCGTAACAATGCTGAATTAATAGCGGACGAATCTTAGATTCAAAAAATTTCAAACCCGCTGCATCAAATTTCGGTTCCTCTTGGCTATACCCATTTGTACAAAATGGCAAATAGGCCAGCGAAACGATAAAAAGGAACCAAGGGCGCATAGGAGAATCTTAAATCGGTGGGGAAATTAACACTTATATTTTACCTAAAAATGTCTCGTCAGGGGTAGGTCGCATGCCTGCGGAGGCCTTTCCATTTACGGCTACAATTCAAGACATATAGTCCAAGTAATCAATTCTCAATACGTTTAATTACTTCGTCAACACCAGGGAAGACACTCGGCATTTTTTGAGTCACCTTGCCGCTGGCAGCCCACTCGGTACCACGTTGCAAGGTGGTAATAAACCCGACACATTGTTGGGAGTCAATTCCATGGCCCATCGGTGTATGAAACACTCGGCCTTGCCCATAGTCGATCGTAAAGATCATTGGCTCATGGCGTCCAGTACCACCATGGTCCTTGCTAGCAAACGCAGTCGCTAGCACGGTCATATTTTCAGCAGGGCCGCGCAACATGTCATACAATTCATCCTTTTCATGTAACCATTGTCCTGGCATGCCTTTGGTAATCGGATGCTTGGAGTTACGAGTTGTCACTAAAAATGGATGTTGTGCACCATGATGCCCTCCATTGCCCGCGGTCTTATCGCGGACGATTTTTCCTTGATCATCAAAATAGACGTAGGGTCCAGATTTTTCGTTGCGTCCACCCCAACCACCAAGCCCAATCGCCTCGTTATATTCCTTCCAAGACCCAAACGAATTGTTTGCTGCATGCACTACGACAAACCCACCTCCTCCTTTTAAATATTCAATGAACGACTTTTGGGTAGCCTCTGGCCAAGCCGCACCGTTGTAGTTGGAGATCACTACATCAAAACTCTTAAACTCGGGGTGAAATGAATCGTCGGTTCCCGCTTTGGCCGTTGTTGCAATGGCCACGCTAAACAACTTAGTCTCTTCCAAATACTTCTTCATCATTTGCGTTGTCTGGGGCCAAACCCCATGGTTATTCTGACCATCAATAATTAATGCTTTGAACTTTTGTTTGGCGTGTAGCAGCGGCGCACAGGCAGACACTACAAATGCAAACAACAGTGCTGGAAGAATAAGTTTACGAATCATAATTGGTTTCCTTTATTGGTTAATAGCTGGACGCTGCAACTTTACTCGTTCAAGCATCTTCAACACTTCAAATTTAATCTTGGGTTCGGCATAGACTTCGAGACAACTTGAGCGTGCCCGCCAAGTTGTGTAGCCCCCTAATACATGTTGCTCGGGTGGGGGAATATATCCAAAGGCACCGTTGGCCAATGAGATAGAGTAGGTCGTTTTAAACGGGCTATACTTCTTTATATTCAAACCTGTTTCCGCAAATACTTCGTTAGGGATACCAACGATCCCTAGTGTTCCGATAGCGATGGCTTGCAGTTGAATGTGTCGCGTCTTCGGCATCTTACTTAAAATGATTGTCTCTAACGCATAAACTTCTTCGCTCGTCTTAGGTTTGCGATCAGCCCACGGCTTAACATAGTCTGTCGCCTCCGCAATTTCTTCATCCGTCGGAAAACGAACGGCGACTTCCAATTCTTTTTCTTCCATCGCCAGCGGCACCCAATCCTGATACTCGATTGTCTCAAACGCTTTCAATGCAGCTGCCGAAACAGCCTCAGCAACCGATTGCCGGTCTGTTTTTCGAGCAGAATCTCTCTTGTAATCCCGCAAATAGGTATCGCCACTGGTGCCGTTTGCCAGCATCGCAATCGTTGGCTTCGCGTCATCACCGGAAGCAAGTTTCGCTTCAAGAATGGCTTCAAATATTCCAAAGTAATCCGCTGAAATATTGGGCGCACCGACGTAATGTAAGGAGTAAGCACACATGACGGCTATTTGTCGACCGTCGATTGCTTGCAAAGAAACAACTGGTATTTCAGGATCCTCTAAACCGGTCTCACGTATCGCCTTAGCGTTTTTATAGCCAGGGTGCATTTGCGCTCGGTCATTCCGCGTACCACCAAATCGATTAGTCGGGGCAACCCCCTCATTCATCATCCAGCGACGCGTCGCCACATGTATATCGTCTCGGCCCATCGCCCAACCGATCCGCGCTGGTTCTAGATTCTTAAACGCCTGCTCAATCGCCGCGGCAATCCGCCCAGGCAGGAATGCCTCATAGCGAACATCTACGCTAGATCCTAAACAGCTAAACACCGATGGTGCACTGTGGCAATGGGTCGCTGAGATCAGGATTCGATTCGCTGGTATCCCAGTAGCCTGCGAAGCTAACTGCTTGGCATGATCCAGTAATTCGCGTGGCATCATGCAACTATCAACCAATACCACAGCAATTTTAGTTTTGCCGTCATCCAACACGATTGCTCTGGCAAAGAGTGGATCATTGATCTCTTCGATCAATCGCTCCAGCATACCTCCGTTGACAATCGCGGGGAGATCTTGGGGCGTCACATCGACTTTCGCAGCACCGGCGCGAAACACTTGGTCTTCCGCGCAACTCAGGGAAACCTGCAAACTCAACAACAAGATAATCAGGGTTGTCTTCATAGTTGATCCTTGAGCTACTTATTCTGTATGTCAGTGGAACGAGCGGGAAATTCGGTAATGTTTGACCATCAACCGAAATGAAGCTGCGGCGGCCTATACTATAGGAGCACTCAACTAATCTCAGGCACAACGTAAGGCTTACGATAAGGCCGTGTTAGTAATGCATCAGCTTGCTTATCACCAGGGAACGATTCGGTCGCTGGATCGAACTTCAAGTCACGACCCACAGCGACAGTTGTTTCGTTCAAGTCAATTTTCACTGCCTTGAGATTATTCTGCAACATATCAAGTGAACCTTTAATCTGTTCGTTTTTTCCAAACGGATTATTGTTTCCGGAAAATGCATCTTGTTTACCTAGGCGATAGGAAATGTTCCCTAAGTGGCACAGTGCCGCGGAATAATGTGCTTCTTTCGCGTCGCAGTTAACATCTGCATTATCGCGTGAACGCACGGCGTGAATAAAGCTACCAAAAGCGCCTCCCGGAGTCACCGGTGGTGCTTCTCCCTTAGCTTGAATCGACGCACCACCATTTTTCGGATAGAACGTCCCGCCTTTAATCATACCTTCGGTGGTGTAGTATTCGTTGGAGACATTTCGATCAGGGGATCCCGATTTACCTACAAGCCCTCGCGTTTCAAACAACAGAGTAGCTTCATCGTATTCGTAAACACTAATCTGCATGTTGGGTGTTTGTCCTTGATCTTTCTCGCCGGGAACATAACGCCCGCCAATACTCCAAACTCGGTTAGGCATGGTCGCTCCTTTAATCGCCCAGCGCGCAATATCCATCTCGTGAACGCCTTGGTTTCCCGTGTCGCCGTTGCCTGTATCCCAGAACCAATGCCAGTTGTAGGTGTGTAAATTTCCATGGAAATCCTGCTTCGGAGCGGGACCGAGCCACAAATCCCAATCTAAATTGGCGGGAGGTGCGGTGACTGCTTTATGGCCAATGGACCATCGTGGTTTGCAGCAATATCCCTTAGAGACCAACAGTTTTCCATATTTCCCAGACTGAACTGCGGCAATCTCGTTGGCCTTGCCTTGGCTCGATCGATTTTGTGTCCCATGTTGAACAATACGATTATATTTGGCGGCGGCGGCGACGCACTGTCGTCCTTCCCACACATTGTGTGAGATTGGCTTTTCAACATAAACATCTTTCCCAGCTTGACAGGCCCAGACGGTAATCAGCGAATGCCAATGGTTGCAAGTTGCGACAGAAATTGCATCGAGGTTCTTGTTTTCAAGCGCAACGCGAATATCCTGTACGCACTCAGGAGTGTTGCCACCTTTGTCGTGTACCATTTTACTACGCGAATCAAAAAGATTCTTATCGGGGTCGATTAAGCAACTGACTTCAACTCCATCCATCGGTGCAAAACCACCAATGTGTGAAGTCCCCCGTCCATTAATCCCTGCCACCCCAATACGAATTCTGTCATTCGCTCCGAGCACTTGTCGAGATGACTTCGTGCCACCAATGGTGAACAATGAAAATGCGGTCGCAGTCGAGGCAGCACCTTTGACAAACTGACGTCTATTGAACTTCGACATTATACGTAGCTCCTATTTTTGATTTGATCAACCTACTGAAAAACCATCTATCACACGTCTCAATTAGAATTGATTCAACATCCAAAGTCCAGCAAAAGCACGGCGCGTAACCGCTCGAAATCTCACGCTGATAATTTTCGCGTTAATTCGTGGCTCGAATACGGCCTTTACTTGGCAACAGTTTGGTACGTTGCACTATGCCCGTGGGCAGGGATGCTAATCGTGTAATTGCGTGAATCTGCGGCCACGGAGAGTTTTATGAAATTCCCCGCACATTCGTCCGCTTTACGATTAGCAATAAACTCGGTGGCCGTGTTACTAACCATGCCATCTTCACGCATATTCTTGTGAACTTGATACATCGCCTGTATCGAAGGCGTCGCTTTGAGATTGGCAAAAACTTCTGGCATGCAGCCTTTGGTTACACCATTATTCATCACACTAACGGTCGGTAAAATCGAACGTAAAACCAATGGGTTGTTGCTACTAGCAAGCCCATGATGGGTCACTTGATAAACATCGACGCGACCAATTAAATTCACCGGACATACCAACTTCGTTTCTTGATTCCAGGTAATATCACCGCCATCGTAAAAGCGAAACTTGCCGAATTCCAGCAGCATTGTAACGCTATTGGCATTATCACTGCCATCACGGTCTTTGGGTCGCGCGTCCGCACAGGTCAATGCATTCGATATATTTCTCCGCGTTGGATCAATGAACTGCTTGCGAGCAGCGATACACGTTAGCTTGAGACCTTTGAACTGATTACCGGTCAACAGTTTTTTAACACTTCGCGCTTGCTTTAACGGCAATTGCATTCCGGGTGAAATAACTTGCCGCGATTCGCTCTTAAATCCAAAATACTCCGCCCCCGGATCGTTCGGCATATCAGCAAACTTGCCATTATCCCACACCTGACCAATCGGAATTAAACGCGAGAGCTCCGCTGCCCCACCAAAATGATCGCGATGATAATGGGTGGTAATGAGATGATCGATACGTGTCAGACGAGCTTGTTCGGTCACTACCTTAAAGATACGTCCAGGATCGCGAATGCCGGGATTTCCGGTATCAATCAACACCGACTCGCCTTGCGGAGTGACAATCAATGTAGCCGCACCGCCTTCGACATCAATCCAATAGACGTCCAAGCGGCCATCGCCAGCAGCCGCACATGCCGTGCTTTTTACGCCAGGGCTGAAAAAGCCTACTGTCATGATCAAACAAACAAACGCGCACTTGCTAAGCCAATTCTTCATCGCCATCTCCTGCATCAAATATGATTTACTATTACGAGTTAATAGTATTAAACCATATTACAGAAGTTCGTGTATTGGCGCCGTACCTGGAGCAACCAAATATTGCGGCCGCCCGCTGAAATCAAACAGACGCTGCGAATCGAGGTCAATGCCTAGATTGCGATACAATGTCGCATAGACTTCTTTAAAAGTTACCGGTCGGTCCACCGGCTCTCCTGCCTGACGATCCGTCGCACCAAGCACTTGGCCAGTACGCATCCCACCACCGGCGAGCAACGCACAGGAAACTCGCGGCCAATGATCGCGGCCACCTTTGTCGTTGATCTTGGGAGTTCTGCCAAACTCGCCCCAAGCGACCACGGTGACGTCATCAGACATGCCGCGGTCATGTAAGTCTTGCACCAAAGCCGATATACCTTGATCAAATACCGGCAACTCTTGTCGAGCATGGTCAAAGTTACCGCCGTGCCAATCCCAGAAACTATAGTTCACTGTTACCACGCGAACACCCGCTTCGACTAACCGCCGCGCCATGAGAAAATTCTGAGGCACTCGTGGAGCACCGTCACCCTTAGGCTTGGTCGCATCATCACTACCATATCGCTCAACTAATTTAGGATCTTCCGACGAAACATCTAAGGCATCGAACAAATCTGACGATGTTAAAATTCCCATCGCTCGTTGTGAAAAAGCATCCATCCCCTGCATCTGACCGCTACTGTCCCACTGTCGGCGGAAACCGTCAAAGGCCTTTAGTAATCCGCGGCGATCGCCCAGTCGCTCAGTCGTGATCCCGTTGAGTGTCAAATCTCCCTTGCCGGGGCCGCTTGGTCGAAAGCTACTATGGCCCAAGCCCAAAAAACCTGCCTTGGGTTCATTGTAAGGCGTGTGTTGTGTGGTGTAGCACAGGCTTACAAATGGAGGCACTCCATCGTGAACTGGGCCTTTGAAATGAGAAGCCACGCTACCGACGTGAGGCCAACCGCCGGCAGGTGCGTTGTTGGGGCGATTGCCCGTGAAACACTGGAACCCCGTATGGCCGCTTTGGCAATCAGACATCGTGCGAATGGGTACCAGCTTGTCCATCATACCTGCCATCTTCGGCATCAATTCACAGATTTCGATACCTGGCACATTGGTTTTGATAGGATTTAATTCGCCTCGCACTTCACTTGGTGCGTCAGGCTTCAAATCGTACATGTCTTGATGCGGCGGTCCACCACAACAATAAATCATGATGACTGCTTTGTGAGAATTAGTAACACCCGCAGCCGCTTCTTGCCGCAAGAGATCTCCCAACCCTAATCCAGCAGCGCCCAATGAGCCAATTTGAAGAAAAGAACGCCGACTAACGGAATCGCAATACGCGGAGCTTTTGGATTGACGATCAAAGATATTCAGCATGGAAAACTCGAGGCGCTCTCAGATTTCTACGTTGTTTGTAACCCACGTCCACTTACCGTCATGACAAAATGACAACATCGTTAAATTAATTCAGTCATCGGTTTAGCGTTAGGATCAACGGGATAATACGGGCGACCGCGTAAATCAAATTCACGAATGGCACGTAAATTAAATCCAATTTGATGATACAGCGTGGCGGTGATTTCGGCGAAGGTAACGGGGCGATCAATCGCGTGTTCACCTAACCGATTGGTTTCTCCAATCACTTGGCCATGGTTCATACCTCCACCGGCCAACAGGGCTGTGGAAACATTGGGCCAGTGGTCACGACCTGCGTTAGCATTGATCTTAGGCGTCCGTCCAAATTCACCCCAAACCACAACACTCACATCTCGGTCCATACCGCGATCGTGCAAATCTTGTACTAAGGAACTTACCGCTGCGTCTAGCATAGGCATATCTTCACGAGCTCGCTTAAAGTTTCCGCCGTGCCAATCCCAGCGACTGAAGTTCAACGATACGCACCGCGCACCTGCTTCGACTAAGCGTCGTGCGATCAAGAAATTCTCGGTCATCTTCGGAGCGCCATCCGCTCGGAAGGTAGGATCTCCCTTACCATAGCGAGCTAAAGTCTCATCACTTTCTTTGGTAAAGTCCATCGCATCTACCAACCGTGACGATGTTAAAATCCCAACCGCTTGTCTGGTAAATGCATCCATCCCGACCATCGATCCGGTCGTATCAACGGTCCGTTTAATGCCGTCAATCGAATTCAACAATGCATTGCGATCTTGCAAACGATCTAATGTTATGCCTTGCAACACCATATTGTCTGTCTTGTTCGTTTCACCTTTGCCACCGACAAGGCGAAATGGAGCGTGTGCTAAACCTAAGAATCCACCGTTACCAGGATCGCCCCATGGCTCATGGCCTGTTTTATAAAACAAGCTACAGTGCGCTGGCACGCTTTGGTTGACCGGTCCCTGAACTTTGGATATCCATGCACCTTGCGAAGGCCAACCGCCGGCTGGAGCATTGTTTGGCCCAAATCCTGTCACAGCCTGATGGGCTGCATGTCCGCCATTGGCACCAACAATCGATCGCACAACGGTGAATTTATCCATCATCGCCGCAATCTTCGGGAACAACTCACCAATTTGAATCCCCGGTACGTTGGTCGCTATCGGCTTAAACTCGCCGCGAATTTCCGCGGGTGCGTCAGGTTTGATATCCCACATGTCTTGATGCGGTGGACCACCTGGCAAGAACACATTAATAATTGCTTTATGGCTATGCCGACCAAGCTGCGAATCGGCACGCAACAAGTCTGGAAGAGCTAGCCCTCCCATTGCCAAGGAGCCGATCGTCAAAAAGTCTCGGCGACTATGGCCATCACAGAATTTCTCGCCTCTTCCTTTACGGCCTAAAATTGAAAACATGATATTCTTCCTGCTTTACAGTTTTCTGAATTTGCTCTGCGGTAATAACGCACCTTTACAGATGCGTTGGTGCGCAATGCGTCCAATCACACTATCTATATTAATAATATCATATTTGCCGCACTCATCCAATAAATGGTTTTAAACCTATACCACTGTATTAATCGGCCAACATTTTCTTGGGGCACACTGGAACACAAGAATTAGCCTGTCATGCTAGTAATCGGCGATGATAAACACGTAAAAAACGCCGCCAAGCCAGCAAAAATTATTTTTCTTCATTGCCCCCCAACGGCACTAGAATTCGAGCAATTGACGCTTTTTAGAGACCATCACTCGTTGAATTTCTTGTCGTAGATTCGGTAGGTTTTATCGACGATGCCGCCACCACGTTTGATCGACGCATAAGATAGATGGTTACTTTCAAGCACCCATGATAACTCAATGTGTTTCATACCCCATTCTTGATAGTCTTTTTCCAGGCCAGACAACAACACGACACCCAGTCCCCACATCTGGTATTCGGGTAACACATTAGCGCTAAGCAACCGCATCTTTTTAATACCGCGCCGTTTCGTCAACAACTTGATGAACCCGAACGGAAACAACTTGCCATCAATCTCTTTGATGATGTCGTTATAATCCAACAGCGCCACGCAAGCGCCGATCACCTTACCCTCGGCTTCCGCAAAACAAGTCAACTCCGGCACCAACAAATGTTTGAGACCTTTGGCCATATGATTTAACTCCGCATCACTAAACGGGTTAAAGCCCCAAGTTCCAGGTAACGATTTATTGTAGATATCGAGAAACGTACGTACTTCTTCGTCAAAGCGAGTCTTGTCTAATTTTCGCAATTTCAAATTGAATTTTTTCTTCGCAAAATCAATCACTTTGTAGAGCCTTGGGTCTAGGCGATCAACAATGTCCGTCGGTGCATAGAATGCAACTAAATCTTCAACTTTTTCAAATCCGTAATCTTCAACCAAATCTTCGTAGTAGGGACGATTGTAGGTCATCATAAAACAGGGGGGCGAATGCCATCCATCCACCAATAGACCTGCTTCATAGTTCAGGCTCGGACTCACCGGCCCTCTAATCCAATGAATATCACGCTCAGCTAACCAATCCCGCGCGGTGTCGAACAACCCAGTAGAAACTTCACTGTCGTTGATGCTTTCGAATAAACCAAAGAAGCCTAGATTCTCTTTGTGTCGTCGAATGTGTTCGTGGTTCACAACTGCTTGTATACGACCAACCGGCTCACCATCACGCAACGCGATAAACGTTTGCGTATCATTCGCCTCATGAAATGGGTGCTTAACAAATCCCGCCCGCTCCTTGAGATCCATAATCAATGGCGGAACCCACATATCATCACCTTGATAGATCTTCCAAGGAAGTCTAATGAATTGTTTCTTCTCACGGCGAGATTCAACACGTTTGATGATTAGTTCAGGCATAGTTTGAGTTTAACAAAAAAACAATGAACATGTGACTGCGGCTATTCATGACTGCTGCCTAACCCAATACAACATCAAGCAGAAAGACAATATGGGTCTGCAATGCCACGATGGCGCTACAACTTGTGGCCTTTGTCATGCCTCAGAATCCGATCTAACTCAGAATCAGATTTTAGGTGACCGTGCGGACCGCCGACGTTAGTACCCTCGGCGTTCTCGCCACTGGACTCGTCGCCCATTGCTTCAATGGCAACGCTCGCGTCGCGATTATTCTTTTTGACGGCTTTGTTAGCCGAAAAATACTTACCGAGAGGACTACTTAAAATAGCGGGTAGAAAAATTAAGTCGCCGATCAATGCCGCAGCTAACAGTGTCAACATAAGGACACCAAATCGCTGGGTTGGTGTGAATGAACTTAAAGCAAAAACACTCAAGCCAAGTCCACCAATAAGCGTCGTCTGGGTCATCGCGGCGGCACAACGTTGATAGGACAGTCGCAATGCGCCCTGACGATCCATACCTTCGTTGAGTCCCTTGCGGAACCAAGTCAAGAAGTGAATTGTATCGTCGACCGCCACACCCATCGCGACACTTGCTGTCATCATTGAACCGATGTCGAGTGCCGCTCCCATATGCCCCATCAATCCGAACACCAAAATGACCGGGAATACATTAGGAATCATTGAAACCATGCCACCGCGAATATTTACGACGTTGTTCCAAGCCAATCTTCCATTTCGCAACAGCAATACCATCACGACTGCAATCATCACGAATGCTAAGCCAATACTGTTAATTAAACTACTAAGCAATTCCGTTTGAGCTTTGTAGACAATCGGCACGACTCCGGTATAGACCATGTCAAAATTACTATTCACGTGGGTAACGGACTGCCCATCGTCAAAACCCGCAGCGACACCGTTTTGCTCAAACCCTGTTAGATCGATAAACTTTTTGGAAAACTTTTTGTACTTTGATTTGTCAAATACCACATGGTCCCGCAAACAAATTACATACTCATAACCTGCAAATCGTTTTTGCAGATCCTCGTCCGACATATCGGTAAGCATCCTCGCTGTCCGCTCATCATTGGGATCTAGCCACCACAATTGATTGGGATGCCGGGGATGGTTATTCAACCCTTTGACTAGCAGCAGATCGTTGATGACCCGAGCGAACAGTGTCACATGGTCCACTGCTGCGACTTCGTGGTCAGCATCACCTGCCGCCTCTGGAATGATACTGTTGGTTGGGTTCGCACCTAAAATCAGTACTTTGTTCTTATCAAAGAACACATTCTCTTGATTGTATACATCCGGTCCCGCACCGCGATCCGTTTCGAATTCATGTAGCAAATAATTCCGTAAGGCATAGGCTTGCTCAATCGGCTGGACAACCTTTTTCAGGCTATCAATGAACCCACCGTAATTAACATCGTTAAGCGCACCAAGTCGGAGACTGATACGCCACAACTCATCACCGGTCGTCGCTTCGTAGGCTAGATAATCTTCATCCTGTAATCGTTGTAAATTTTGTTCTAATAATGAATTGGTAGTCGACCGTGACGTCCTAGCACTTGCCCGCGGTAATTCTGGAGCAAACGTCGTGGCCGACATGCCTTGCCCGATAACCTGTTGCCCAGCGTCTCCGAACACTTCCTCTACGGCTTTTTGAATGTGCCGCACCAACTCTAATCGCTCAAGCATCGTTAACTGATATTTTTGCAAATTCCGCTCGGCAATATTTGTCGGTGGATTTGCCAGACGTTGTTCCCGTGACGGCAAAATCGCTTGTGGTTTAACTTGCACCACCATTTCCATCGGTGTCAGTTTGCCGAAGTTTTCCTCAAGCCACTCGTAGTCACGAATAATCTTCGCTTCGTTATCAAATAACTTGAGCAGCTGCACCGATGTTTCAACTCGAGTCAAACCCCACACGGAAAAGCCTAAAAGCAGAAAGCCCACTCCAAGGACCACTTTGTAGTGGCCCATCACTAGGTTTCCAGTTGCCACCCAGAATCGCGTAAGCCAACTATCGTTGGGATCATCGATTTGCTTATTTGACTTACCTTTCGAATTCTTAAATTTTGGCACCCACAGTTTCAAGGCGGAGGGCAAATATGTAAACAACAACACGAGTGTCGCTAAGACACCAAGTCCGGAGTACAAACCAAAATTCTTAATGGGCGTTAAATTACTGATATACAGTGAAAACAAACCCAGCGCAGTCGTTAACGAGGCGATCGTACATGGCCACCAACCGTAACTCAGCGCCCGTTCACTGGCACCGTCTTCACCGTGTTCATGCACCGCATCGCGATAATAATTCACAATATGAACCGCGCCTGAAATCCCCAATACATAGACCAACGTCGGCATCGACAACAGAATCGAATCTACGATCCCGCCGCTATAACCAACAATAGCCATGCTCATAATGGCGCTGGAACCACCCACAAAGAAAACCATAAAGGTGACCTTCATGCTGCGGAATGTCAGATACGACAATACAACACCAAGCAAAAGAGAAATGCCGACGAGACGCCCAAGCGTTATTTGGCCTTCTTCGTCAATGGCCGCATTATCAACTGGCGGTCCGCCTAAACGTAAGACCTTGCCGGTCAGTTTGACTTCTTGTGCCCATGGTGCCATCGATGGCCGAGGCGGAGGAATGACATCAGATTCAGCAGCCATAGCAACTAAAGTCCCTCGAGGCTGCCCTTGAATCCCTCGTCCCAGAATACGTTTGAGATTGGCTGCGCCCAAATCACTCAGTGTCGCAATTATACAGGTTTGTCGTGCGGGTGGCGTAGCACCGATCTCATCAAACCACTGGTACCACAAAGCAGCTCGTTCACCAGGCGTTGCTGCAATCAACAGCGATTCGTCCCCAGCGTATTGCTCCTCGACAACCTTGCTGCGGAACTCACTAAGTTTCACAACCCAGTCCTTCGGAAACTCGGCGATTACTTCCTTACTTAAGAAATCCACTAAAGCTTTTTCGGTCCAAGTGAACCCGGTAGGATTAGCAGGGGCAAACAAAGTTCCGGTGAGTCGATTGAACGCAATCCATTCGGCCATTTTGGTACGGTCGGCCTCTGACAGGTTTTGACCGCGGGGCTTGAGAACGCCATCCTTGCCAGCCAATTCCTCAATGACATCGGGCCCTGAACGTATCGAAGTAAAATATCGCGAGGTCAGTTTGCGGGGATCATCATAGAAGTCATTATTTTCACCGTCAGCAACAAAGCTGACGCCAAATTGATCAATAAATTTCGCTTCAACCGAAATGTCCTTCAGAATAGAACGGCGCACAAACGTTTTCGTCTTGGCAACAAGGTCATCTCCGACAAGACTCTGATACAACGAACCATTGGGTGTAATATAGTAGCTGAGATTGTCATCGCCTTTGAGCCAACGTTCATCGAGCCCGGCAAAGTTCTGATTGAAATCATCTAACAGATACAGCCCCAGCTCATCGGCTAATTCCCGCGCGCGAATCAATTCCGCTCGGTATGCTCGGTCACGCTGTATAACTGCTTGCGCTTGCCCAGACAAATTCTCATCTATCGGAGGCAATTCATCTGTATCTGCAAACAGAATCTCGTTCCTTAGCTTCTCGACTAACATCTGGAAACTCGGGTCCGCTTCGTTACAGCCGTCCCATGTTACGAGAACAAATTGTTCGCCAAGGAAATGTTCGCCAAACCAATGTAAATCTGCTGTTTCCGGGTAGTCCGACGGCAGCCAATTTTGCACATCGTTTTGCATGTTGTCCATCGCGTTGCGCGCGCCACGCAATGCAAAAGGCAACAAAAAACAAACTGCCATTAATATTAAGAGAGCATTGTTCGCGCCGAAAAAGCGCGTTTTGCGAGCAAGAAACGATGGTTTTTTAGAGTCAGTCAAGAGCGTGTTTTACTTATTTGTTGTCTGTCTTCAAAGTAGAGGAACAGCAAGTCTTTAGGTGTGGCCAATTCTCACCAACACACCTACCAATGAGACATTGATGGGTTGTTTTAACCGCTTTTTTGTATGGTTTAATTGTGAAGATTACCGGCCGAATATAAATACGTCTATGGCAATGTACAATATTACCGTCAGACAGTGGCAACATCGTTTCTCGTACTTACCTAAACCACCAAAGAACATCAAAAAACTGCGCCATATTTGACAGTTGACTCGATTAGGGGATTATTCCCACCATTTGTGAACCGTGTTAGGATAAGCACTCATTACGAAGCATGCAATCAATGCAAATATCGTACAGCAAGATACAGCCAACGTACGCCGTATACTAATCAACTAAATCACACACTCCTGTAAACAACAACTGGAAAAACAGAAATGGCCGCCGACACCTACGATTACTGCCCCTGTGGTAGTGGAAACAAAGTCAAGTTTTGCTGTGGCAAAGATATCAGCAAAGAGATCGAAAACCTGACCAACTCAATGCAAGGCGAACAATACATCGCCGCGATTAAATCAATCGAACAATTGTTAGAGGAACATGGACCGTTGCCTTGCCTCTACGCATTGCGTGGTATTGCATTTATTACCACGGGACAATTTGAAGCTGCTCGAGAAAACATTGATCAGTTTTTAGAGGTCGCTCCAGAAAATTCAACAGCCTGGGCAGGCCGCGCACTGACGAGCGAAGATGAACCGCATAAGGTCATGGAATATGCGCAAAAGTGCCTTGAATACGCCTCGGATGAAATGATCCCACAATTAGTTGTGCCAGCACTACAGGGGTTAGTTGATCAGTTGTTTTCCGTCGGAAACGCCTTTGCCGGCTTCTCCCATTTAACACTCGTCGCAGCCATCGCTCGAAATAGCCAACAAGCTACGATGAAAATGCTGCAGTTTATGCAGAACCCCGACTACCCACTGTTACTGAAACAACGACTGCCCATGCCAGAAGCACCCGCAGACGCTGACTGGAACGAGGCATACGATAGCGCACAAGTGTTCGCTCGGCGAGGTGCCTGGATGGCAGCACTTGATATCGTTGAAGATTTACTTGAAAACGCGCCAGGTGAAACAGTGCTGCTGCACTCCATTGCAATTCTAAATACCTACCTTGGACTCGAAGAGGGTATCCAAGCTTGGAGGGATTACGCTGCCACAATTGACGCCCGCAGCGATGCAGCGATCGAAGCAGAAGCATATGCACAAATGCTTAACAACCAAAGTAATCCAGATGTGCAGGCAATTCAGAAATTAACTTATAAGGTCGATAATCTTGATTTAGCCCAAGAACTACTTGTTGCCAGTAGTCAGGCACGGATGGTCCCCGATCCTGGATTTGGTAACGACGACCCAGACAATCCACCACCTCGGAGTTTGTTTGTTCTCACAGATAAAGCACAACTCGATACGGGTGTGGATGTCACCATGGAGCAAATCCCGATTGCGGTGGCCACCTTATATTTGTTCGGCAAACAAACCGACCGTGATGCCCGCGTTGAATTAGTGTTAGCAAATCTTGACGGCGAAGACGCTGCAACTACCGCACTGCAAACCATCTGTGGAAATGAACTCGGCGAACTCGAAGATACCAGTGACATCACAGAAGTCCCGGTGCTAGCGGACGCACTTTCGTGGAATCCAGTTTTCCCAGAAGACACACCACAGGAATTGATGCAGCAACTGTCACTCACACAACGAGAAGACGGCTTCCGAGATATTTTTCCAACACTAAAACTACAAGCATTTGATGGACGCACCGCTGAGGAACTCGCTTTAGATTTCAACAATCGCGTAAAGGTCCAAGCTACGCTGATGATTATTGAAACCAATTTGCAATGCCGTGACTACAAAACAGACCTGAACTATCTCCGTGAAAAACTGGGGTTAGCGCAACTCGAACCGCTCGACCCCACGGATGTTGAATTGAGTCAAATCACAGACGTCCAGTTAGGCCGATATGACGTTACTAAAATGTCTACCGATCAACTC
>Ga0302132_10000528_pt1 | contig 21500 bp, 19 predicted proteins | sample CB9_321_MG_FD_203113 | JGI IMG/M metagenome (GOLD analysis project Ga0302132, IMG submission 203113) | Marine microbial communities from Western Arctic Ocean, Canada - CB9_32.1 | ecosystem: Environmental > Aquatic > Marine > Oceanic | place: Canada: Western Arctic Ocean | collected 2017-09-19
GAGACACACATTATAGATAGATACGGCCCGATGCACCGTTGGGCGTTTTCCTGGCTGCGATTACCTTCCGGTTCTCTCTTTTTCAGCCCTAGCGGATGGATCCGCGGCGGGTGATACAAGGACTAAGGATCAGATATGCGAATTCGACTCGGCACGGCGGCGCTCGGCGTTGCAACGCTTCTAGCGGCGTGCACAGCCTCAGAGGGTAGTATTGATATGTCGTCGGCCGCGCTCGACTCGAACGACCAGAAGGCCTCTTATGGCATCGGCCTGAACGTTGGTAGTCAGATCGCGGAGACCAAGGACCGCCTGGACCGCATGGCTTTCCTGCGTGGTGTGGAAGACGCGCTGCAGGGAGCCGACCCGGCGATCGAGCCGGAAGAACTCCAGACGGTTCTCAGTCAGTTTGCTGAGGAGATGCAGGCCGCATCCCAAGCCGCTTACGAGGCGAGCGCCGCAACGAACCTCGAAGAGGGCGCCGCGTTCCTCGCTGAGAATGGTGGCAAGGCGGGCGTGATGACGACCGAGAGTGGCCTGCAGTACGAGGTCATCGCTCAAGGCGACGGCTCGATGCCGACCGCTGCGGATCAAATCCAACTGCACTACCGGGGAACGTTGATCGACGGCTCCGAGTTTGATTCGTCGTACGGTGGCGAGCCGGCTCAGTTCGGAGTGGGCGGCGTGATCCCGGGTTTCGGAGAAGCGCTGATGCTGATGGCCGTGGGCAGTCACTACAAGTTCGTGATCCCGTCGGAAATTGCCTACGGTGCCCAGGGTTCGCAGGGTGCTATCGGCCCGAACGCGACGCTGATCTTTGAGATTGAGCTGCTCGCAATCGTCGAAAACTGACGACCCGTTTGATCGGTCTGCGCGACCCCGCTACGAGATGGGGTCGCGCGGACTGAACGGAACAGGCGGCGGCGTGGCCGCCTATTCCGTACAACCGAAGTACACGTCAAGCAGCCTGGGGCGATGTCACCCCTCAACCGCCTCTTCGGATCTAACGCCGCTTGGTGTTCCTTCCCGAGTGCTTGGTCGATCCCGTCCATAAGGTCCCGAGGATCCAGCGCGAGCACATGTCCCTGACCGTCCATGACTTCGAGCGTCGCGGAGATCCCTAGCTCCTGCATGGAGGCAAACGTATTTTCTGAGCCGTCGACCCATCCCGTGTCGAGTTCGCCGATCAAGAGGCGGATCTGTTTTCCGGTAAGAGCCGAGAGGTCGGAAGCGTCACCTGGGTAAGATCCGGGCAACCCGACCATCGTTGTGAAGCGATCCGGGAAGGCGGCGGTGTTCGGTGCGTTGGGACTCGGGCTTGCGAACGGTTTTTTTAAACCGTTGCTACTTGCGCTCGCGTTGCCCATCACGATACTGACGTTTGGGCTCTTCGTGTTCGTAGTCAACGCTCTGATGCTCATGCTCGCTGCAGCGTTCGTAGACGGGTTGGAGGTGAAAGGCTTCTCCGCCGCCATTTGGGGTGCGCTGGCGTTGGACCCTATGAAGCTGGTCGTTGGGATGTTCTTCGGGCTGTAACGCCGGGCCGGGATTCTAGGAGCGACTGAAGGTGCTCTCGGTCGACGATCCGGTATTTCGGAGAGTAGGCCTGCTCGTACGCCGCCGAATAGCGAATGGCGGGGACGACCCTTTCGGAAGAGACCGGTAGCAGTGCGAGCAGTTCTTCGGCCCGCGTTGGACCGATTTCAGTAACGATCGCAACGGCGGCGCATCTGAAGTCCGCGTCGTCTCCTCGGGGGATGCGCCCCGTGCCGATGAACGCGCGACCGAAGACTTCCAAGTCACCGCCGGCTCGGAACCAAGGCCTGAGATTTAGTCGAAATAGCGATCCGTCCGGGCTGATGAGGTCATAGAGTTCCTCGTCCGTAAACGAGTCAATCGAAAGGCCGTCTGCTTCGGCCCTCAGCCAGCCAAGCGCGATATCCGCTCCCGGCATGGCGTGTTCCGCTCCGAACACACCCTGGTGTAGGACCTTGTAGGTGTCCCGGGCTGTTGATGACGGGTACTTGGATATGTGCTGCTCAGCGATTCGCCCCCACCCCTGCGTGTCACACGCCGGAGGCTGGGGGTAGGGCGGGGGCAAGCAGCCCGCTCAACGCGATCAAAAGCGCAATCATCTGAGGCGGCCCTGCTCGCCCCCCGCGCCCGTCTTGAAGCCTCGGTAGATCGCGCGTGCCTCTTCGAACTGTGCGTACACGTGGTCCTTTTCGGCCTGCGCCCGCCACCCGGTCCATTCCTCGGCCATCTGCTCCAGCTTGTCGATCCACGCGATGGAGTAGTCGGCAGCCTGAGCGGATCGAACAGGTGCTCCGTCCACGATGACCCACACTGGGTTCGTGAGGGCCATGGCATAGTCGATGTCGAACGGAAATTGTTCGCCTCGCTCGCCCAATACGCGGACGTGGTACCAGCCGGAGCGCTCCGGCCTGAACGTCTCTTCGAAGTCGAGTTGTTTGCGGTCTCCTTCGAAGTTCGCTGTCGCGACAAGCTCACCATTGTAGATCAGTTCAGCCCGTGAGAGTGGTGCGATGGACCGAACCGAGAACTTCACGGTGACGTCTCCCCCGGGGCCGATGTCCACCTGTTCGCCAGAGATTCGCCCGTCGACCTCGAAGTCGACCAGTGGACCGGCGGTCATGAAGGCGCGCCCCGCGCGCATGCCGTCGAACCAGGCCTGCATGGTGAAGTCGCCGTTCAGAGGCTTCACGTAGGTCCGGACCGAGGCCACGAGAGGCGTCTGTTGGAGGTTGCTGATCGAGTCCTCACCCCCGACGACCGTGACACGCAGTCCGTTGTTCCATACCGCATAGAGGGGCGGATAACCGTCTTGGGACGTCGACCACTCGACCGCGTCCGTTGTGGCTAGCGCCGCATCGACCATGAATCCCTTTGCGCCGCCGAGATCCCCTTCTAACGGGTCCCCGTTGTAGAAGGAGTGTACGTAGCCGGTCCAGGCACCCTGTGCCCGCGCCTTCCTGAACATGTCCGTGTTCGACGGATAGAGACTCTCGATGGCGGTGCCCTCGTATCCCGTCGTGAAGGGTGAGATCAGGTGCTCGCGCATGCCGTACATGAAGACGTGTCCGTAGAATGGCGGCCGAAATTCTTGGCCCACGACCAGAATACGGTCGGGCTTGGACAGCGGGTGAGGCCCGCCTCCAGGCACGAAGAACTGATAGTCGAGGATCCTGTTGTCTTTGTTCGCGACTTGCTCCAAGACCAGGTCCTGGTCTTCCGCGTCGGACATCATCATGAGGTTCTCGAGCGTGTTGTGGAGATTCCCTCCGTAGTTCATGTGCACGTGCGTCGAGGCGTTGTACCAACCTCTGGCCGCCATGTCGATGATGGGCTTGAGCTCCAGGGTGATCTCCGTGACCTGCCCGGCCACGACTTCGACGGTGGCTTCTGCCGGGGCGTGCTCGAAGCCCTTCACGACGGTGATCAGCGCATCACCTTCGGGGAGATCCACTTCGAACGCGCCGGTCTGATGGAAGGCCCAGCGGCGCGCCCGGGGAGCTATTCGAGCATAAGCGTCCGTCGGCGCGTAGAACTTGCCGTCGGCGCCCGTAAGGTGGACTCGGCTCGCAGTGGCGTTGCCGCTCGGGAGGGTCGTCGTGACACGAAGCGTTCCCATGGGGTTCTTCCAACGCCGGCCAGTGATGTTCAGGTGGACGACCTTCCCACCGTACGTCTCGAGCAGCTTGAGTTGTGGGAGCCCGTCTCGGTTGTCGATGTACGCGATCCATTCACCGTCTGGCGACCAGCGAGGGTGGAACGCGTCGTGTTCGAAGAACGTCATCTTGTACGGTTCACCGCCTACCGTCGGCTGGACGTACAGGTTGTTGAACTGGTCGGCGGTTGCGCGGGTCGACGAGAAAACGAAGCGTCGTCCGTCGTGTGACACATCGGGCTGACTGCGATAAAGGGTTTGTTCGACCAGAACGGGAGCCCGGTCGTCAAAACCGTCCTCCCGCGCTGGGACGCGGAAGATGTTCCCGCTGCCAAGGGGGACATCCCGGTTCGAAACCAGAATCAGCTCATCTCCAGAAGGCAGCCATGCCGGGGTGATCGCGATATCCTGGGGGCCGAAGTAAAGCCTGTCGCGGCCAAAGTTGTTGTCCCGGGTGACCGCGACGGCGTCCCCATCCCATTGGCCGTTGGAGACCGGCCGAATGTAGACGTTGAAGAAGCCCGCGGACTCGGTGGAGACATACGCGATCCGCGTACCGTCTGGGCTGAAGCGTGGGTCGGCGAAGACCTGAGCGCCTTGTGTGAGCTCGCGGGTCTCACCGGTCTCGACGTTGAGCATTTCGAGATTGATCGAGCGTGCGTGGTCATCCGCCGTGTAGATCAACCACCGTCCGTCCGGGGAGAAGTTCGGAGATGAGTAGTATTTCGGGCCCGATACTAGCTCGATAGCGAAACCACTTTCGATCTCAACGCTCCAAATCGATCCTTGCATAGCGACCGCGATGTGTTCGCCGTCTGGATGCCAACTCGGATACCAGGGGGACGAACTCGGCGCCGGCGGCAGATAGAAGTTCTGCATGTACGCGCCGCCCATCCGGGCCCCAGGGTACCCCGCAAAGAGTTCCTGCGAGGCTGAGTTCGCGGGGACGACAGCGACTGCGGCCATTACGAAGAAGATGCGTCGGACGAGGGTGTAGCGGAGCACTGCGTACCTCCGGGGTCGGTTCGTAGAGGAGGCTAGCTTGGGTCCCGCTCGGGCCTGAGACAAGCGATGTGCCGTGACGGCCGGGTGTCTCCTTTCTAACTTTCCCGTAGCGTCGATCTGTCGCCGCCGTTCATTGGAGAATCCATGTCGAGTCGTCTTGGTAGCGCGCTTCTTTGTCTTGTCCTGGCCGTCGCAGGCTGTGCGTCCGCGAGTGATCGGCTGGAGGAGGGTATCGAGCTCCAGAACGAAGGGCGGTATATGGAGGCCGCGTATCGCTACGCGGATGCGGTCGATAAGGACGATGAACTCGTCGAAGCGAGAGAGCTTTTCGTAGCGGTTTCGGATACCGCCGTCATGCTCGCGATGAAGTCCGCAGACGACCTCGTCGGTGCCGGTGATCCCATTCGAGCCGCTGAGGCATTCCGTCGTACCGATGCACTTTTTGCCCGCGGCCGTGAGGTCGGCGTGGGACTGACGCCACCTGCGGACTATAACCAGCTGAGGCGCCAATCGTTCGACGGCGCGATCGACGGGCTCATGCAGTACGCTGCCTCGGTCGTGGCCGATGGCGAGATGAGAGACGCGCAGCGGGCGTTGCGGAGGGCGAGATCGGACTTCGGAGCTTCCTCGGCCCAGCGCGAGGCCTCCGTAGCTGCCGAGATCGATCTGCTGCTGGACTGGGCGGAGTACGACTTGGGAGATCGGTACTACAAAGCGGCCTTTGCCCGCGCGGGTGAAGCGGTCGATCTGCAGTCACCTCCTACGCGTGGCACGGTCCGTAGAGCGGACGACATTCGGAACGAGGCTCTGGACCTGGGCATGGTGCGTATCGCGATTCTTCCGCTCACGAGCCGGTCTGATGTGCGAGACTCGGTGGGTTCGCAGTACCAGGACGAGCTATCGGATAATCTAGAGATCGACTACTGGGTAACGCCGCCCCCCTTTGTAGCGGTGGCCAATTCCGCGCTGGTGCGTCGCGAGGCACGGGACGCGGCGAGTGGGGGGCGGCCCCTCAACGCACGACAAGTGAGTCGTGTGTTGGACGCAGTCGGCTCAGATCTCGGGGCTCTGATCGAGGTGACCTACGTGAGCATGACCGATCAAAATGTCCGAAGTGAGCAACGCAGGTCACGGAACCGGGACGGTGAACTCGTACCCTGGACCCTGGAACGAGGGCGCTACGTCCTCGAAGTTCGCGCGGAGGTCATTGTCGTCGATAGAGATGGCGACGAGCTGGAGCGGTTCGTCGAATCAGGACGAGAGACCGGCGGATTCGAGCGCGGCGTCTACGGCGAGAATCCGCGCGAGTTGCAACTGAGCCCAAACGAGTCTCGCTACTTCGATCCCGACCTTTTGGAAAAACAGCGCGCCGAGGTGCAGCAGGCGGCGCTCGAAGAGCTGGCCGAGCAGCTGGCCGATCGACTCTTTCGAGAGGTCATCGACCGAGTCCGGTAGATCGGCTACATCCCTTCCTGTGGGGAGACATGGAACTGGATCACCTTCCATCCGTCGTCTGTGGAGACGCGAGTCTCGGAGTACCGCCACGTGCCGGGCATGACGAGTCCTCCGGGGAGTGTGAGCGACCCGATCAGGTACGCAACGGAAATGGCGGTCTGCCCGTGGATCTGCACGTCGAGATCTTGGACGTCGACGTCGGCCGCAAATCCTGCGTTCGCAGCAGCCTGAAGCAAGGCGACATTGAAGCCGCCATCCATCAGCGGGCCTCCGTCCAAGAAGAAGCCACGAGCGTCCGCCTGATACTGGGCGACGAAGTCGGCGTACTCTCCGGCGCTCCATGCGCCGAGGGTGGCGTGCACGGCGGCCTCGACTTCGGCCTCCTGCGCGGAGATGTTCGGAACCGCTCCAAAGACCAGCAGAACCAAGCCCAAACCTAAAGCGCGATGACGCACGCGTGCCTCCCTATGAATTCGAGCCTACTCATGTCGATCCCCCTACGATGCAGGCGTGGGGATGTTCCGGACGGTAACGTGGCGCAGGGAGGTTTTGCAGATGCTATCTAAGTTGTGGATGCGCCGTGGCGCGGCGTGGGGCGCGATCGGCATGGCCGTTGTGGGACTTCTCGCCGTGCGTTTGCTCGTCGATCTGTCTCCGCAGGTCGAGGAGGGTTTCTTCTTCGCGGAGGACGATCCACAACTCGAAGCATCTCGTGAGATCGCGAGCCAATACGGATCGAGCCCACAGATCATTGTCAGGGCTGAAGACCGAGTCGGCGACCGGCGAGCATACGAGGACAGGGTGGAGGCGCTCGCCGATGCTCTCTACGCACTTGAGGGCATCGACGGTCGCTACAGCATCGCAACGGAGGACCCGCGGCGAAGTCCGATGTTCGCTCAGATTCTACTGACGCCGGATTCGCTCGCGACCAACATCTTGATCATGGTGGACGGGACGGACCCGGAAGTGCTTCTCCCACGGGTCGAGGCTGTGCTCGCCGACTTCGACAGTCCAGACTTCGGGGTCGTCATGTCCGGGGTCCCGGTGATCGTGGAGCTGATTCGCCGGAATCTCTTTCAGGATCTCGTGGTGTTCAGCCTCGCTGCGGTGCTCCTTTTCGCGCTGCTCGTCGGTCTCGTGTATCGCGATGGCGCGATCGTTCTGGGCACTTTGGTGACCTGTTTCGTGGCGGTCTCAGTCACGCTGGTCATCATCCAGGCGGCCGGGATTGCCATCGGATTGTTGACGGCGAATCTCGTCACGATTGTGTTCGTGCTCACGCTGTCCCACGTCGTTTTTCTTACGGCGAACTGGGCCCGCGCCACGCGGACAGGAACGGGTGCTCAGAACCGACAGTTGGCTCTGTCTGAGGGTGTGCGGGACACCCTTGAAGGGTCGTTCTGGAGTATGACCACGACGCTCCTCGGTTTTCTCAGCCTCCTGACTGCTTCCGCAAAGCCTCTTCGTGAATTGGGTATGGCCGGAGCGGTGGGCGCTCTTACCGCGATGGCCGTCGCATACACCGTGTATCCGGCGTTCCTCGCACGATGGGCCAAGGTGAGGACCGCATCCGAAGTGAGAGGTTCAACGGGCAGCCCCCGAGCGGGCCCTTCGACCGTAGTCGTTGCGGGGGTGATCATTGCCGTACTGGGATTGGGGATCCTCCGGGTAGACACCGACCCAGGCCTCTTGACCTACTTCGCGTCAGGCGACCCGCTGCGTGAAGGTCTGGAGATGATCGACCGGGACGGGGGGAGTAGCACGCTCGATATCGTCATACGCGATCAGGGCGGGGGCCGTCTCGACTCTCCCGAGGTCTTCGCCAAGATGGAAGTCTTCCAGGCCTCGCTCGAGGCCGATCCGGCCGTCGGCATGGTTCTGTCACCCGCGACACTGATCGGGCATGCGCGAACGATGCCACTGGCTCGTTTCTTCAGCCTCGAGATCCTCCTAGACCTGGTGTCGAGTCCCGAATTGGGAGGGGCCGGACTGGCTTATGTGTCCCCAGAGCGCGACCAGGGGCACTACTTCATGCGCATGCACGAATCGACTCATGGTGGGTCGCGCGACGAAGTAATGGAGCGACTCAGTGGCAGCGCCCGGGATGCAGGTCTCGAGCCGGTTCTCGTCAGCGGACTGTACGATCTTCAGGCTCAACTCGGACATCTCATCGCCTCCAGCCTCCGTGTCGGCATCGGGGGCCTGTTGCTGCTGTTCATCCTCGTCGGGTTCGTCGTGTCGAGGTCTGCGGCGGTCACGGCGAAGATGTGGATCTGCCTGGCCGGGATCCCGTTGGTCGTCCTCGGGACTTTCGGCCACTTCGGGATCGCAGTCGACATCATTACTTCGCCCGCCGCGAACGTCGCCTTGGCGATGGGCGTGGACTCGATGATCCACCTCGTCGTACGCGTCAGGCGGCTCGAGGCCCTTGGGACCCAATATCCCTGGGCGGTGGCGTTGTCACAGATCCGGGCGCCTGTCCTGGGTGCCACGGCCATTATCTGCGCCGGCTTCGGGATCTTCGTGATGTCCAGTTTCCCACCCACGCGCAGGTTCGGCTTGGCCGTCATGCTGGGCACGGCCACAGCGGCGACGATGGCGTTGGTGGTCTTGCCGCGATTGGCGGGAATTGGGAGACGGGGGGATTCCGATCCCGCCTAGTTCGGGACGATCGACATTTGCCCGGTGAGGGGCGGGGTGCCGGGCCGTTCACCGACTTGCTTGCGCCGAGACACGCCCACCCGACAGCTTCTCCCGCCCCGCCAACTCCTACCAAGACCCCGTATGTCCGATACGTCTGGAACGGCTTCGAACGCGACCGGCCTGACTCGCCGCCTCGGCCTCATGGGCCTTGCTGCGACAGGGATCTGCTCGATGCTCGGGGCGGCCATCAATATCGTGCCGTTCATGCTCCAGCGGAGTGTCCCGGGAATCGGGCCATACGTCCTCTCTGCGTATGTATTTGCGGCGGTGCCCGCGATCCTCGCAGCACTCGCTTATGCGATCCTGGCCTCCGCCATGCCGAGAGCCGGCGGGAGCTACATCTATGCGAGTCGCGGACTGAATCCCTACCTCGGCTTTGTCGCCAGCTTCTCGCAGTGGTTCGGTCTGTCGATCGCGATAGGCGTCGTGTCCTACCTCATGATCCCCTTCATTCGTGACGTCGTTGCGGCGGTAGGGATGGATGGCGTGGCGGCTGCGCTCGATACGGGGCCCATCCGGGTCGGTATCGCCCTGGCGTTTTTGTGGACGTCGGTCGGCATCAACATGCGGGGATTGCAGCTGTACCAGGGCATTCTCGTCCCGATGATGTACGTCATGTTCGTTCTGGGAGGGGTCGTTATCGTGGCCGGCTTCTGGTTCGATCAGGGAGACTTCGCTGCCGGGCTGATGGCGGCTGAAGGTGTCGCGGTGCCCGTTGCTCCAGAGACTCCGTTCACATGGACCGGATTCATCGCGGCCGGAGCCATCCTCTTCTCGAGCTTCATCGGCTTCGACTCCATCGCTCAGGCCGGTGGCGAGGCCAAGAATCCCAGCCGCAACCTGCCGCTCGCGATCGGGATCGCTGTTCTAACGGTGGGGAGCTTCTACATGCTCTTCACCGCGGCCGTCTACCACACGGTCCCTTGGAGTTTCGTCGCGGAACGCGCACAAGCCCAGGACCTCACCGCGCCCGGGCTACTGGGGTACGTGCTGTCGCCGACGTGGACTGTCTTGATCGTCGCCGGGGCGTCTGTGGCGCTCATCAACGACCTGCCCGCCATGCTTCTTGCGGTGTCACGACTGATGTTCGCATGGGCGGAGGACGGAGTATTTCCTCGAGGGGTCGCGGCGGTTCACCCCATCTGGCACACTCCCCACGTGGCGTTGGTGCTTTCGGGTGTGATGGCGTCCATCGCGATTCTTGGGAGTCACCTCGCTGGTGACTTCTTCCTCGGCGTCGACATTCTGGTGACGTCCATGTTGGTGAATTTCATGCTCATGTGTGTCACGGTGATCACTCTGCCGGGGCACAATCCTGAAATCGCCAAGGACGTCACGGTTCTCCCGAATCGGTCTCTGCAGGTTCCGCTCGCAGGGGCTGGCTTCGTCCTGCTGGGTGTCTTCCTAGTCGTTCACATCATGAAGGATCTGAATGCCGATGTGGAAGCCTGGTACTTCCATTCCACTGTGCTGTGGGTTGGGGTCATGGCGCTCGCTTCGGTGATTTACTTCAAAGAACTTGCGACTCTGAAGAAGAACGGAGTCGACACCGATGCCCACTTCCTCGCACTACCGCCGGAATGACCATGGTGGAGAGAACTGAACTGGCGCCTGGCCTCGAAATCTCCCGAATCGTTACCGGTCTGTGGCAAGTCGCGGATATGGAGCGTGAAGGTTCAGCGCTGGATCTCGACGACGCCTCGGAAGAGATGGCGCGCTACGTCGGAGCCGGCCTCACCACCTTCGACATGGCGGATCACTATGGTTCATCGGAACTGATCGCTGGCCGATACGAAGAGCGATGGCCTGATACGGCGCAGCTGTGCACGAAGTGGGTGCCTAATCCCGGGCCGAAGTCCGCCGAAGATGTGCGGCGTGCAGTTCAAAGGGCATTGGATCGAATGAAACGCGATTCGATCGACTTGCTCCAGTTCCACGCATGGAGCTATGCCGATCCGAGTTGGCTGGACTGCATGTTTGAATTGCAGGCGCTCAAGGACGACGGGCTGATTCGACACCTTGGGCTGACGAATACCGATGCCGCCCACGTGGCGATGTTGTGTGAGAGCGGCGTCGACATCGTGTCGAACCAGATCTGTTATTCGCTCCTGGATCAGCGCGCAGCGGGCGATATGGCTGATGTCTGTGCCCGCTACGACGTGAAGGTCCTCGCGTTCGGTACGCTGGCCGGGGGATTGCTGACTGAGCGCTGGCTAGACGTTCCAGAGCCGGACATGAGTGACCTCGAGACTTGGTCGCAAATGAAGTACAAACGGTTCATCGACACTGCAGGTGGATGGTCCAAGTTCCAGTCCCTTTTGGGGGCCGTGCAGCGGGCTTCCACGCGTGTTGGCGCTTCGATGGCCAATGTCGCGACTCGGTACATGTTGGACGCGCCGGCGGTGGCAGGTGTGATCGTCGGTGCTCGGCTGGGCCTAAGCGAACATTTGGACGACAACCAGCGGATGTTCGACATCGAATGGGACGATGAGAGCCTCCAAGAAATTGCCGCGGCCGTCGAGGCGCTCGATCCGATCCCCGGTGGTTGTGGTGACGAATACCGAAAGCCACCCTTTCTGACCGCAGCGGGCGACTTGAGTGACCACTTCGATGACTTCCCGTCTCCCTATCCAACTGAAACCGGGTCGGATGGTCGTACGAAGGCGTTGAGCGGGACGGTGTGGGAGGATCTCGCCGGCTTCTCGCGGGCTGTCAAAAAGGGGGACCGGATCTTGGTGTCCGGGACCACGGCGACGCATGGCGATCGGCTCATCGGGAGTGCGGACCCCGCGTCCCAAATGCACTACATCATCGACAAGGTGGAAGGGGCGATCCAATCGCTCGGTGGAGTTCTGGAAGACGTAGTGAGGACCCGGATCTACATCGGCGATCCCGACGTCTGGGACCCGGTGTCGCGCGCTCACGGAAAACGGTTCAGAGACATCCAGCCGGCGAACACCCTCGTGAACGCTGGACTGATCGGCGACGGTTACGTGGTCGAGATGGAGGCAGAGGCCATTGTGTCGGGAGGTGACGGATGAGACGCATCGACTCCGGCGCCGTGCCCCACAATCCGGCAGACGCGAACAACTTCGTCCTTCCCGCGACCATGCAGCGGCTGTTGGGTCCAGACGACGGCCAGGATGTGCGGCTGTATCGTGTCTCGTTCGACGAAGGCGCGCGGACGAACTGGCATGTTCATGATGACGCTCAACTCTTGTTCGGCCTTGCCGGCACGTGCGTGGTCGTGGACCGTGCCGGTACGGAACTCGTGCTCGCAGAGGGCGACGTCGTCGTGATCGAAGCGGGGAACGAGCACTGGCACGGCGCAGCGCCGGGTACCGCCGGAGCCCATCTCGCCATCAATCTGGGTGCGAACACGACCTGGCTGGATTCGTCCGCAGGGGAATAGGCCCTATCTGCGGACCGCGGTGAGGTTACGGATCTCCTGACGGATCTCAGCCGTCTTCCCGGTGCCGTCGAGTTCGGCCCACATCAGTTCGACGAGCCCGGCGTTCACCAAACCTGCAGGGCTGCCACTGGATGAGGCGTTGCTGAGGCCGTGATCGGCCCTGAATCGTTCGACCGCAGCCACGATCGCGTCGTCATAGAACTGCCAGCCGTCTTCGCGCGTGATGACTTCGAAGTTGGCCATGTAATACTCGAGCGCGTGCATGATCAGCTTCACTTGCCACACGTCGATGCCCGACGGCTGCGACAACTCGCGGAAGCCGAGCGTACCCGAAACCGTTGAATAGATGCGCCGAAGCTCGGCAACAGGGGTGTCGTGTTGGCAGACGTTGATGTTCGCCGTGTACCCATCGGGTCTGCGTGAACGTCCCTCCCGTGGATCGGCCACGATGACCGCGGCGGACTGAAAACGCCCTTCACGGCGGTCTCCGCCGAGGGCCTGTCCGGCCGCGAGTGCCTCAATGAGTCGGTCTGCGAGGTGACGCCCGGAGCCTTCGCTCGCCTCGAACGTCGCAGCCACAGCCGCGATCACCTGAGGCCCCACGAGTACGTTGCCCTGAGTTGCGTAGTTCGGGCCTGAACGGTGACCTGCCCAGGCTCCCGGGAGCGTGCCTGTGTGCTGCGCAGACGTCCCGTCCATACCCACGACGCCGACTTGCCGACGTGGCGAGTCCGGGTCACTCGCAATGGCTCGGTCCATCGCTTCTTGGGGGGATAGCCCCCCCTCCATGAAGTCGAGCAACTCTTGGCCGTACTCGGTCCGCGTCGACGCCTGGGTCGCTACGGCCCCCACGCCGGCACGCACCCAGGGCACGCCATTACCGACACATGGGACGCGTGTCGTGACTGCAACCCCCGACTCTCGTGTGACTGGGTCGACGGCGGCGATCGAGAACGTGTGGAAGACCAGCTCTTCGCCCCACTCGGCGGGCTCCTGCGCTTCAATCGTCGCGGGGACGGTAATGCCAGCCAAGGCCAAGAGAACAACAGTGCGTGACACGACGAGACGGAGCAGGGGAGTCTTCATATTGTTTTGTTTCGGGTCGGGTAAATCATTTGCGGCTGCAATGCGTATGGGTACCATGAAGCCAGCCTGTCGCCCTTCCGGCCGGGCGGCAAGACCGTGACTCGAAATGGCTACTGCCGACTGGACGGACGGATGGACAAGTTCCTCGACCTCTTCACTATGGAAGGCCGCGCGAATCGTGCCTGGTATTTTTGGCACATCATCCTGGACGATCTCGCGATCTTAACCGCCATCGCGATTTGCGCTGTGCTCGTGTTCGTCACGGGAAGCCCGCTGTTCATCCTTCCCGGGATCGGTGCTGCCGTGGCTGGCTTGTGGGCAGGAATCGCGATCACGGTAAAACGCCTTCACGACTTGGACCGCCCAGGTTGGCACTGGTTCCTGCTCGCCGTTCCGCTGTACAACATCTACCTGGCGATTGTGTTGTTATTCGGCAGAGGCAGCTGGGGGCAGAATCAGTTCGGAGCCGATCCGCTGCAGGCAGCTCAAGTCGACGGGTACTTTCAGCCTTAGGGCGTATTTGGGAGGAAGGCGTCGTTGCTTGCTCCTTGCGAGGGCGCTTGAATCTGCTGCGGTTGTGGGCGTCCGCTTGTTACTTGGTCCACTCCTCCTTCTCGCTCCTTCTCTTCGCTCCGAGGCATAGCCTCGAGCCTCGCAAAGAGTAAGCAACGACGCCTTCCTCCCAACGGGTGGGCTACACGTCGATTGGCTGCGGGGTGGACGGGCGCCGGGGGTGGGGACACAGGGCAGGCGGGTTAGGCGGGCTCGCGAGTTGGCGTCGGACGATAGCGGGCCCCGGTGGTCCCCCTGTCTGCCCGGTCCGTGACCCACAACCGGGAAGCTGTTGTGCCCCAAACGTCGGGCGGCGGCGGGTTAGGGAACTCCCGGCGACGGCTCGAGGCTTTGCCTCGGAGCGAAGCGAACGAAGACGTTGGGATACAGGAAGCAGTTACAAGCCAACGCCGACAGACGGAAGGACGCGCAGCGCCCTCGCCGGGAGCTTCGTAACCCACCGCCGCCTCCCGAACCCCTCAAACCCTCACGACGCACCCCCAACCAACCGCCCACGAAACTCCCTCAACAACAACCAAACAGAAAACAACGCATGCAACCCAGCCGTTCCCACCGACAAATACCACATGTGGTTGAGTTCGAACCATGACTGTTGGCTCATCCAGATGGCGGGCACGACGAAGGTGAGCAGGCGGGTGCCGGCGCTCATGAGGGCGGGCATGGTGTTGCCCATTCCTTGGAAGACGCTGGAGCAGGTGAAGATGATTCCCGTGGCAACGAAGTTCCACGAGATGATCCTCAGAAAGTCCGCCCCGACGGTGACCACCTGGGGGTCGTCCGTGAAGAAGGCTATGAATGCGTCGGAGCGCCACTGACAGACGAGCGTCAGTACGAACATGATCGTGCTGCCCTGGATAGCTGCCGTCTTGAACGTTCCGCGCACCCGGTCGTAGGCGCGGGCTCCGAAGTTCTGCCCTGCTAACGGTGCTGCGGCGAATGCGAGAGCCATGGCGGGCAGGAAGATGGCCTGCATGACGCGGGAACCGATGCCGTACCCGGCTTGGGCCTCCGCTCCGAAGCCCCGAATCGCCCAGTACATCACGCCGATGTTCACGAAGATGAGCAAGAACTCTCCTCCGGGAGGCAGGCCGATCTTGAGAATGCGCTTCCACGCCTCGAGTCGGGGTTTGAGCATCGCGAGGTCGAAGACCACGTACCGTTCCAGTCTCACGAAGTAGAACGAGATCATCACGACGCCGACGGCGATTGAAATCGTTGTAGAGATCCCTGCTCCGGCGACACCGAGAGGCCGCCCCGTCAGCCACCCGGCGATCATGATGGGCGCAAGAATCGCGTTGAGCAGGACGGTCGAGACTTGGACGATCATCGTGGGTTTCACGATGCCTGTACCACGGAGGGCAGACCCCATCGCGACCAGGGCGAACTGGAGCGCGAGACCTGGCAGGAACCACTTCAGGTACGTCATCCCGGCAGCCGTCGTCGCGGCATCGGCGCCGAGCGTGCCCATGTAACGGCCCGCCAGGGCGTATCCGCCCACGAGGGTCACCGTGGCGCAAAGAAGCGCGAAGAGGATGCTTTGATTGAAGATTAGGTTGGCGTCTTCGCGGTCTTTCCTGCCGCTCGCATGGGAAATGAGCGCCATGGTCCCCACGCCGAGCACCTGTGTCAGAGCCATGATCAGGAATTGGAGATTTCCGGCTGAGCCGACCCCGGCAATGGCTGCGTCACCGAGTTGAGCGACGAAGTAGAGGTCGACCAGATAGTACGCGGTCTGGAAGATCATCCCGATCGCGATGGGGCCAGCCAGCTTCACGAGCTGTTTTGGAATCGGTCCGGTGGTGAGGTCCTCCATTAGAGGACTCTCTCTGCCAGCATGCGGGCATGCTTCCGGAGGTCCTGCGGCCAACCTTCGGATTCGGCCATGAACCTCTCACGGTCCCTCGCGTAGAGGGCCCGATTCGCCTCTTCGAAGCCCGGTTGGTTGCCGACCATGGCGACCATGAAGCGATAGGTGGACTCCTGAAGAGCGACAATTGAATTGGACTCTGAGCGTTCTTTTCGTGCCTGCTCTACGAGTCGGCGTAGCGTTGCGGAAGCGCCACCGGTCTGCGCCTGAAGGAACTCCCAATGGCGGGGCAGGAGGGTCACCTCCTTGGACACGACGCCGAGTTTCGGCCGGCCCGGTCCTTTTTTGGCTGACGGCTTCTGTGCCGGCTCCTCTTTCTTCGCACTCTCGTTGGCCTCAGCTGCTGTTGTAGCGATCACGGCCTCGACCCGGCCTCGTACGGCATCGAGTGAACCCCGAAGGTCCAGCTCCACCAAGCGGCTCGTGCTGTCATCGAAGACGAGGAGCAGAGTGTTGGGATCGTGGTCCACAACGGTCTTGGAAGCCATCGCTACGTGCATGAGCGACCCCGACGCAATGCGGCGTTCACCTGCGAACGCGGTGCATCCGCTTGGGACTTCACTCGTCATTCGTTCATCACCCGATTCAAGAAAGTCAATTTTATCAGGGTAAAATACAACTGTCAATATTACCCGGGTAAATTGCAGAAAGTCCATGGTTGCGAGTACTTTGCGGTGTTGTATTCATTCGTTCATCGATGGTAGACATGGAATCACAGATCCAGATTGATCGAGGCGTCGTCATCCACGGTGGGGTGGGCACTCTGACCGCCGCTGCGCTGACGGACGAGATTGCGGCATCCTACCGCGCGGTATTGACGGAAGCGCTCCTCGCAGGAAGCGCCGTCATCCAATCCGGCGGACCGGCGGTCGACGCTACTGTCGCTGCCGTCCAGATCATGGAGGACTCAGAGCTCTTCAATGCCGGCCGCGGGTCCAACTTTGACGAGCGTGGTGTGATCACCATGGACGCGTCGATCATGGACGGAGCCACGCTTGACGCCGGTGCTGTCGCGGGGGTCACTAATGTGCGTTCTCCCGTGCACCTCGCTCAGTTGATCATGGCGCGTTCCGAACATCTCATGCTGATTGGAGAGGGGGCCGAGTCGTTTGCTCGATCCCAAGGCGTCGATGTCACAGAGCCTTCGTTCTTTCACACCCAGCGGAGATGGGACGAGATGCAGCGGGCGAAGGAACGCGGGGAAAGTGCGCGACCCAACGTGCTCGGGGACGCAGATGATGTCATGGCTCCTGCTTCAGCGGACGGCGGACCGATCTCCGCCGAGGGCAAATCAGGCACAGTCGGTGCAGTCGCGCTCGACTCCGCTGGCCATCTGGCTGCGGCTACGTCTACAGGCGGGATGGCGAATAAGATGTGGGGTCGCGTGGGCGATTCGCCGGTGATCGGAGCGGGGACCTATGCCTCCGCTCTATGTGCCGTGTCGTGCACTGGATGGGGGGAGTACTTCATCCGTAATGCCATCGCCTTCGATGTTCACGCGCGTATGGCCTACACGGGTGCGACGCTCGCAGAAGCGACCCACGCTGTGATCTTCGAGACGCTCCAAAAACAAGTACCCGGTTCGGGCGGCATGTGTGCGTTGGATGCTCAGGGCCGTGTCGAACTCTGTTTCAATACACCGGGGATGTATCGCGGCTGGATTGGCGAAGATGGTGAGCCGCACGTGGGGATCTTCCGCTAGGAGATCACAGCCTCCTTGCCGGCGTTCTTGACGTATTCGTCGAGCCATCCCGTGAAGCGGCCCCACATGTCGAGCTTGTTCTCTATCGCCCGCGGTGTGTGTGACTCGTACGGGTACTCATACAGGACAGCGTTCTTTCCAAGGATGGTGAGCGCAGAGATCATGCGCCGAGACTGAATGGGGAATGTCCCGGAGTTGTTGTCATCGCCCCCGTGGTACATGAGAAGCGGCGTCTCGATCTGGTCCGCCTTCAAGAAGGGTGACATTTCAATGTAGGTCGACTGCGCTTCCCAGATGTTGCGGCGCTCGGCCTGGAAACCGTCAGGGGTCAGCGTCCGGTTGTACGCGCCATCGCCTGCGATCCCCGCTTTGAAGAAGGGCGCGTTGGCCAAGACGTTGGCTGTCGCGAACGCTCCGTAGCTGTGCCCGCCGTGTGCCAACCGGTCGACGTCGACGACGCCGAGCGCGTCCACCCCGCGAATGGCGCCATACATCGCATCGACGAGAGACGAGATGTAGGTGTCGTTGTAGTTCTCACCGATGATCGGGATGTCCGGGTAGATCAGCGCGTACCCAGCCGCGAGCCACATGTCGGACCAGCGCAGCCAACTCATGTGCGTGAAAGCATTCCTGTTGCGACTGCGGACGGCTGCATTCTCATACTGCTCCGTCCGGTTGTACTCGCGAGGATACGTCCAGAAAATGCCGGGCACTTTTTCATCGCCCGGTTCCCAGCCGACAGGCATCGACACCCGGCCTTGAACCATGAGGCCGTCACGTCGTTCGAACTCGAAGTCCATCCGCGAAACGGACGTGACCTCGGGGAACGGGTCGACGTTGTTGGTGAGGTTCGGGCCGTAGCCGCTGTCAGCCGACCACAGATAGCTGTCTGGGAAGTCGTAGACGGATTCTCGGCTCGCGATTATCTGCGAGAAGTCTGCGTCCAGAGGAACGAGCGGCTGGTCGAAAGAGTCTGTCGCGCCTTCGAAGACACGGTCGGTCGAACCGTCCGCGATGGAGACACGATCCACGAACGGCTGCGGCGTGAACTGCGCGTTGTAGCCGTCCCCTTCCAGGTAGGCGGACCCACCGTTCGACGTCACGTAGACATAGCTCAGGCCGTTCGACGTCACGCCCATCAGCAGTGAGCCGGGTAGGTCGGCCGGATCGTCTGTGTCGTGGAAGTCGAGGAACATCGAGGCGGATCCACCGGATCCGACGGCGAAGTACCGAATGCCGGATTGCCCGTTCTTCGAGGCGTTCCCGAAGGCGTGCTGACCGTCCAGCGAGTAGCTCACTCCACTGATCGGGTCCTCGCTTTCGGCGACGGTCTGACCGTCGTCGAGATCGAAGGGCGCGGTCACGACCATGATGAGGTCGGGGCGGGGTGCGTCATCGTCCTGGTCATCGTCCTCGTCATCGCGCGCCGCGCGCTCCAAGTAGCCGAGGCCTGCGCCGTCCGGGCGCCAAGCGAAGGCTCTGGGACCGTTGCCGCCGCCTGGGCCACCGAAACCACCGCCTTCTCGGAGGGGGGTCTCGTTCAGGACAGAGACTTCGTTTCCGTCACGGTCCATGACGAGCGTGGTCCGCGGGAACCCTTGGTAGGATGTGATGAAACTGAACGGCCGTTCCATGCGCGTGGTGAGGATGTGCTCCCCGTCGGCGCTGAGCCGAATCGACTCGTACATGCCCGGCTCACCGATCGGTTTGGGGTCGCCGTCGCCCAGTTCGGCGATCTGCGACGTCGTGTACCGTTCGAAGAGCATCTCGTCGTGTGCGTCTTCGAGCAGGTTCGGGTACGTGCGAGTCCGCGTCGCTTCTGCGCGCGTGTTACGCGTGAGCGGCCCGGTCGGCATGCGACTGCGCGCCGGCTCTGCCCCTCGGCCTTCCGGGACCAGGAGCGAAATCACTGTCCCTTCCGGCGTCCACTGGATCATGTTCGATGGACGCGTCCCCTGGCCGCGGGCGCTGGTGGCCACAGTGGCCAGCACGCGGTCATTGCTGAGACTACGGGTGCGGCCGTTCTCCGCATCGGCGGTCCACACCTCGGTGTGGGTCGGCAGGTGCGCGAGGAAGGCGAGCTGCGAACCATCCGGGGACCAAGTGAAGTCGCTGAAGAAGGAGTTGTCGGGCAGGTCTACCTCTAGGAAGTCCCGCGACTCCAAGGAGTAGAAGCCGAAACTGTCGATGCCGTAGGTGTCGAGGTGCCACAGCCGGTCCGTTTGTGGACGTAGCTCCAGCTCCGCCAACCGGTACGTCTCCTTGGACATCAGCTCGAGCGTAGAGAGCTCATTGACGTGCGGGATCAGGAAGTGCTCCCCGTCCGGGCTCATGTAACGGAGCGTCGCGTAGTTCTTGTCCGTCTCCAGAATGTTCTGGAGTGCCGGAGGAGGCGTGATGTAGGACGACGCGTCCGGGTTGGTGGTCGGAGCGTCCTGAGCGACCGTGGCCACGGGTGCGGCGATGGCCAGGGCAAGAGCGAAGACAATGGCCTGAAGTGGTTTGCGCATGCGATACACGGACTGCCTCCCGGGGCGGTCGGACGGACATGATTGTGTTACGTGAACACGATGGTTCGGTCCGACGTTGTACACCAGTACGGGGCGGGGGTTGGTTGGATCAAAAGGACTACGACCGTGTGACTTCGAGTATGAAGTTCAGCAGCAGAATGCCGTGGTCGTGACTTTACAGCGGTTCATGTGGAGTTAGGGAAAGGGATGCATCAGTGGATGAGGAAGCTTCGCGGTCTGGCGGGCCTCGCATTAACCGGCGGTGTCTGCGGTGCCCTGGGGAGTGGACTGGTACTGACCGCCTCCGAAATGGCCCAACCACGTCCAAGAGGTGTGGGAACGTCTCCTCAGGGTGATAGTCCAGCACTTCGTAGATCCGCACGGGCTCGGTCTTTCCCTTCACGATCACGTCGTCGATGTCGCGGACGCGGTATGTGCCCTTCAGGCCGTTCACCGTGTTCTGCGATACCAGGATCTGCGCTGAGTAGGTCTTGCACAGGCCTTCCATCCGCGAAGCGAGGTTCACGCCGTCGCCCATGACCGTGTAGTCCATTCGTTTCGGCGAACCGATGTTGCCGGAGACGACGTGATCCGTGTTGATGCCGATCCCGATGTTCACAGGCATGCCGCCGGTTTGTCCGCGCATCGTGTTCCAGGCGCTCAGCTCGCGAATCATGCCGATGGCGCAGCGGACGGCCCGGTCAGATCCCCTACCGCTTCGCAGCCTTCAAGAACCTTCTTGCCAGTTGAGCAACCCGGTCCTGCCCGGCCTCTTCGGCCTCGGTCAGAATCTTCTCAACGTGGGGCACGAGGTGTGCCTCTCCCCATACGAAAGCTGTCGCCAGCTCAGCGCTGCGGGTTTCGCCGTCGTTGGCGCCATTGATGAGCGCCCAGGCAGCCGCCTCGTCATAGTACGGTGAGCCTTCGTCCGGGAGCCGGTAGTCCGGCTCCTTCTGGGAGTCGTCCTCTTTGACGAATGCGCGCGACATCGGTGTTAGACAGTCCGGACCTAAGCGCCCGCTGCCGCGGGGCCAGGTTTGGGCAGCTTGATCTCCGGATCTTCTGGATCTGGCCGATAAATCACGATGGTCTTCCCGATGATCTGTGGTACATGGCTGTCCCAGATAGCGTCGACGATCTGCGCAGCGACCTTCTTCGCGTTTTCCGGTGCGGACTCGAGGACCTTCACCTTGATGAGTTCACGCGTGTTCAGGGCGTCCGTCACGGACTGTACGGCGGCGTCGGTTACTCCCCCGTGCCCGATGTGCACGATGGGCTTCAGGCGGTGAGCCAACTTGCGCAGGTGTGCGCGCTGTTTCGATGTCAGGTCCGCCATCAGCGGGTGAACTCCGAGGTGCAGATGGAAAGTTGTCGAAAAGGATAATGAATCGTGGCCTGGTATGCGCCTTGCCACGTGATGTAGCGCGGAGTGTGCAAATTGAGGCCATGTGCGGCGTCCGTAGTATGAGACGGCTTGCTACGCGTTGGCCGGCCGCATCGAC
>Ga0302132_10000532_pt1 | contig 21429 bp, 12 predicted proteins | sample CB9_321_MG_FD_203113 | JGI IMG/M metagenome (GOLD analysis project Ga0302132, IMG submission 203113) | Marine microbial communities from Western Arctic Ocean, Canada - CB9_32.1 | ecosystem: Environmental > Aquatic > Marine > Oceanic | place: Canada: Western Arctic Ocean | collected 2017-09-19
TGAGCTGGTTGAAATCCACGAGCCACTGTGGGAGCGCACCCGCGACAAGGGCGCCGAGTACTTCGGGCCGCTTGGCCTGCTCAGGGGCCTGGTGGGGTGGCTCTCGGCCGCCGTTAAGCTGACCCGTCGTTGGTGGACAAGCGGCGGCACGCCGGTGGCCGTGGTGGGGTTCAACGGCCAGCTCGACGTGTTGCTGCTGCGCCTGGTGAGCCTGCGTCAAGGCCCGAGGGTGATTTTTGCGCCGCTGGTTTCGCTCACCGAGACCCTCGTTGACGACCGTGGTGTCTACTCAAGGGGGGGCATGGCGGCGCGCGCGCTGCGCTTGCTCGACAGGCTCAGCTGCCGGGCCGCCGACGTGGTGGTCGTCGACACCCTGGCCCACCGGCGCTATTTTGTCGACGTGCTGGGTGTGGCCGAAGAACGCGTGGTGGTCTGCTATCTGGGTGCCGACGCTGCGGTGTTCGGCGATGCCGCCGATTCCATTGTCACTGAGCGGCCTGACGAGACTGAGCAGCCCGACGAGGCTGAGCAGCCCGACGAAGCCGAGCAGCCCGACGAAGCCGAGCAGCCCGACGAAGCCGGGCGCTTGCGGGTGCTGTGGTTCGGGCAGTACCTGCCGCTGCACGGCACCGACGTGATCGCCGCTGCGGTAGAGCAGCTGGCTGACCGCGACGACCTGTCCTTCGTGTTCGTGGGTACGGGCGAAGCACGGGCGGAGTTTGAGCAGAGGGTCAGGCAGAGCGGCGCGGTGGCCGAGTTCGAGGACTGGGTAGACTACGAACAACTGCCCGCGCTCATAGAAAAGGCCGACATCGTGCTGGGCGTGTTCGGCGACTCGGTGAAATCGCGCATGGTTATACCCAACAAGGTCTACCAGGGGGCGGCCATGGGCCGTCCCGTGATAACAGCCGACTGTGAAGCCGTGCGCGAGGTGTTTACCGACGGTCGCGACCTGGTTCTGTGCGAAGCCGAGGCGGGCGCGCTGGCTGCGGCGATAAGCTCGCTGGCGTCAACCGCGGGTCACCGTCGCAGCCTGGGCGAGGCGGCTGCCGAACTGATATCGGGGCGCTTCGGCGACCGGGAACTCGGCCGCTGCTGGGCCGGGCCACTTTCGGGCGAAGAAACAACAGCCGAACAGACAGCCGTCGAAGTAACTGCCGCCGGAAAGCCCGCCCTCCTCGAGAGTACTACGGACGACGAAGCACTGGTGGGCGTGGTCATACTCAATTTCAACAGTGCGCGCGCCACCCTGCGCTGCCTGCTGGCCGTGACCGGCAGCGATTACGAAAACCTGCGGGTCATGGTGGTCGACAACGCTTCTCAGCCCGCCGACCGACGCGAGCTTGAGGCCGGCATGGCCGGGCGCTTTGAGGCCCGGTTGTTACTCAACGACGAGAACCTGGGCTACGCGGGTGGAAACAACGCCGCGCTCAAGACGCTGTTCGGCGACGGCTGCCGCTACGTGCTCGTGCTCAACGGCGACACGCTACCCACGCCCACGGCCATAAGCTCGCTGGTGGCCTGCGCCCGTCGAAATCCCCACTGCGGGCCTGTGGGCCCGAGGATAGCGCGCGACTGGCCGGGCGCCCACAGCGCGTCGATAGGCGAGCGTTACTGGGCCACCGTGGCCTGGTTGCCACGCAGCCTGCTCAGGCCGCGACGACCGCGACAGACCAGCTACGAGGTCGGCGGTGTGCTGGGTTGTGCCATGCTCATCAGCCGCGATCTCTACAACCGCGTGGGCGGCTTCGAGGAGGCTTACTTTGCTTACTACGAAGAAGTGGACTACTGCCTGCGCGCTCGGCGGGTAGGGATGCCACCGAGGGTGGAGCCCGGGGCCGAGATTGCGCACACCGGCTGGCGTGGCTTTGGCGGCGGCATGACGGGCCTGGCGGCCTACCTCAAGGCTCGCAACCTGTGGCAGCTGGGCTCACGTCGACTCGACCTGCTCGAGAAGCTGCTGTTCGTGCCCGGCTACTTTGCCATGCTGGGCCTGAGCATGCTGGGCTACCTGTTCAGGGGCAGGATAAGCGTGCTGGTGGCGATGGGCAGGGGCGCCGCCGCAGGAATGGGCGGGGAAACCGGCCGACCGCCTGATTTTGTGTTCGAGGCCGCGGGGGTTCCCGACGCGGGCAGGCTTGCTGGCGGCGGCGGGGAGCAGCAGGAGCCGTTGCGGTGAATGTAGCCCTGTCAGCTGTGGCCGGTACCCTGGGCGGCCCGGCCACTTACGCGGTCGAGCTGGCCGGTGCCCTGGCAAAAGAGTTTCCCGCCGACGAGTACACCGTTTTCACTGACCACCCGGATGCCTTCGGCGGCCGTGTTGAGACCGTCAGGGTGCGCCTGCGCAGTGCCTGGGAGCAGCCGCTGTGGGATCACCTGTGGCTGCGTCGTGCCCTGCTCGGGCACCCGGCCGAGCTTTTTCACGGTACCAAGGGCGTGTTGCCGGGCCTGCTGGGGCGTCCGGGCGTGGTGACCGTGCACGACGTGGCCCACTTGGTCTATCCCGAGAGTTTCGCCCTGGCCCAGCGCCTGCACCTGGCCCTGGAGACCCCGCGCAGCATAAGCCTCGCCCAGGCGGTGCTCACCGATTCGCAGAGCACGGCCCGGGATCTTGCCAGCCACTACCCGGCCGTGAGCGACAAGGTGGAGGTGGTGCCGCTGGGTGTGCCTGCGGCCGGAGTGCGACCCGGCGACGACAAGATCGAGGCCTGGCGACGCGAGCAGGGCATAGGACCCCGGGTCATCGGCTACCTGGGCACGGTGCAACCGCGCAAGAATCTCGACCTGCTGGTCGATGCTTTCAGCAGCCTGTCGGCCGGCAGTGACTGGCAGTTGCTGGTCGCCGGACGCTTGCGGCCGGGCTACCGGCCGGCGTTTCTTGACCGCGACCTGCCCGGGGTTCGCTACCTCGGGCCCCTGGACGACGAAGAGATTCCGCTGTTTCTCGGCAGCCTGCGCTGCATGGTTTCGCCATCTTCGTACGAGGGTTTCGGGCTCACCTTTCTCGAGGCCATGGCTGCCGGCTGCCCGGTGGTCGGCTTTGCCAACAGCTCCATACCCGAGGTGGTGGGAGACGCGGGCCTGCTGGTCGAAAACGAGGACTCGGCGTCGTTGGCCGCGGCCATCGGCCGCCTGCTGGAAGACGATGAGCTGGCCGAACAGCTGGCGAAGGCCGGCCTTGAGCGCGCCGCGAATTTTACCTGGTCCAACACCGCCCGTCTCACCCGCGCAGTCTACGCCCGGGCGCTGGCCATTGGCCGGGAGCAGCAGTGAAAGTCACCGCGGTAGTGCTCGACTGGAACGGACACCAGGACACGCTGGCCTGCCTGCGCAGCCTGCGCGAAGTAAGCGGCTTGGATATCTTAGTGGTCGACAACGGCTCCAGCCCGCGGCTGGCTGAGGCCTGTGGCGACGAACTCGAGGGTGTGACCCTGCTGGAGAACGAGCAGAACCTGGGTTACGCGGGTGGCAATAACGTCGGGTTGAAACGCGCGCTGGCCGACGGGGCCGAGGCCGTGTGGGTGCTCAACAACGATACCGTGGTCGATCCCGAAGCGCTGGATCTCCTGCTGGCCTGCCTTGAGCGTCACCCGCGGGCCGCGGCCGTGGCGCCGGCCGTGCTTTCAGCCGACGACCCGAGACGCCTGTGGGTGGCCTGGGGCGAGGTCAACTGGTTGCAGAGCCTTGTGCGCCTGGTGGGCCAGGGACGCGAGTATGGCCCGCGCTGGCAGGGCGAGCGCGAGGTGCCGTGGCTGCCCGGTTGCTCGGTGCTGTTCAGGCGCGCGGCGTTGGAGGCGGTGGGCCTGTTCGACGAAAACTATTTTGCCTACCACGAAGACGTCGACTGGGCGGCGAGGGCGCGAGAGCTGGGCTGGAGCATGCACTACAGCGGGCTGGCCACGGTCGTTCACCGCGGCAGCGCGAGCAGTGGCGGCTACTCGGGCTTCAAGCGTTACCTGAGCGCTCGCAACAGCGTTCTCTATGCGCGGCGCCACGGCAGTTTTCAGCAGCGGGTACTGCTCGCGGCGACCATAGTACTCACGCTGCCTTTTCAGTTCCTGCGCCGCCTGGCCACGGGCGAGCAGGGCGGGGTGCTGCTCAAACTGCGCGGCTGGCTGGATGGTCTCACTGGCCGCCCCATTCCCTTTGAGCAGCTCCACCTCCGCTGATGGGACCCGGTCTCATCAGCGGAAAAGGTACCCGGTCTCATAAAAAAATCCCTGCGGGTGGGTTCTGCATGCGCTAGGCTGTATGGGATAGTCAGGTTCTGCGGCCGGGCGCTAGCGACATGAAAAAGATAGTCTGCATACCGACTTACAACGAGGCGCCCAATGCCGCCAAGATCATTTCGGCGGTTCTCGTGGTCGACCCCGAAAACGAGGTCTTGATCATCGATGACAACTCGCCCGACGGCACCGGCGAGCTTGTTGATCGTATCGTGGCCGAGAACCCGAGGGTCCACGTGCTGCACCGTCCCGGCAAGCAGGGCATCGGCCCGGCCTACAAGGAAGGCTTCGCCCGCGCGCTGGACCTTGGCGCCGACCTCATCGTGCAGATGGACGCCGATTTTTCGCACCCGGTCGACGCCTTGGAAAAGTTCTACAAGCATATCGAGAACTACGACGTCGTGCTCGGTTCGCGCTACATCGACGGCATAACGGTGGTCAACTGGCCCATGGGGCGGCTCATGCTGAGCTACTTCGGCAACGTGTACGCGCAGAAAGTACTGGGCGGCCTGCCGGTTATGGATGCCACCGGCGGATTCAAGTGCTGGCGCCGCGAGGTGCTCGAGGCTATCGACCTGCCGGGCGTGCGCTCTAACGGTTACGGTTTCCAGATCGAGATGAACTACCGAGCCTGGCGCCTGGGTTACCGCTTGCACGAAACGCCCATTATCTTTGCCGACCGTAGGGAAGGCACGTCCAAGATGAACAAGAAGATCGCGATCGAGGCGCTGGTGGTGGTCTGGTGGCTCAAGCTGGCCGACTTGATGGGCCGACTGGAGAAACCCAAGCTCGTCCGGGTCGACGGCCCGGGCTCACCCTGAACGAGGCCGCGGCGACGTGACCCGCCGCCTGCTGATACTCAACGAGCGCGATCCGCGCAATCCCCTTTCGGGAGGCTGCGAGGTCTACCTGTTCGAAATCTTTTCGCGCCTGGCGGCCAGGGGGCATCACGTCACCTTGCTCGCCGCCACCTTTCCCGGCTGCTCGCGCGAAGAAACAATAGACGGCGTGCACGTGCGCCGGCTTACCAACCGCTACGCTTTTTATTTCAAGGGGCCGTTGGAGGCTCGCCGGTTGGCGCGCGCGGGCAGCGTTGACGTGGTCATCGATGCGCTGTCGAAGCTGCCGTTTCTCAGCCCGTGGCTGGTGCCGGCCCCCTGCCTGGCGCTGGTCATGCACTTGTTTGGTACGACCGCTTTTGCCCAGGCTCCGTTTCCCGTGGCGCTGGTCACCTGGCTCTCGGAAAAACTCATACCGGCCTGCTACCGCAGCACGCCCATGGTCTCTATCTCTCCAAGCACAAGGGACGACCTCGTTGAACGCGGGTTGCCCTACGAGATGGTGGCCATAGTTCCTTGCGGCATAGACCACGGACTGTACAGGCCGGTTGCCGGCAGCAGCTCGGCGTCGCCGCTCATCGGTTGGCTCGGCCGGGTAGAGAAGTACAAGCGGCTGGACAACATGCTCGAGGCCATGGTCGGCCTGCGCAAGCAGATTCCCGACCTGCGGCTGGTGGTCATCGGCGACGGCGGGGCCCTCCAGGAATCCCGGCAACTGGCTACCCACCTGGGCCTGGACGACTGCGTCGAGTTTGCCGGCTTCGTGTCGGCCGAGCGCAAGGTCGAGTTACTCGGCCAGGCCCACGTGCTCGTGAACTCCTCGGAGAAAGAAGGCTGGGGGCTGACCGTGATAGAGGGCAATGCCTGTGGCACTCCCACGGTCGCCAGCAACGTGCCCGGTCTGCGCGACTCGGTGGTCGATGGCGAAACCGGCCTGCTCTACGAATACGCCGACGTGGCGGCGATGGAGTCGGCCCTGCTCAAGGTGCTGAGCGACGCCCAGCTTCGCCAGCGGCTCGAGACCGCGGCCTTGGAATGGGCCGCCCGCTTTACCTGGGACGCGGCGGCCTGCGACGTTGAAACATTAATGGAGCGATCGCTGCACGGTGGCGGGGACCCTGGCTCCCTGGAGTTGCAGTCTCCGACGTTCTGAGCTTTTGCGGTAAGGGACAGTGGTGCGCGAGATTGATACAGAACAGCGCGGCAGCGGGCTCGCCTCGATATTGAAGGCCGGGCTCGTATTCGCGGGCGCGCTGGCCTGGCTGCTGACGCTGCGCGACTTCGGCTTTCAACTGGAAGACGAGGGCCTGCTGCTCATGCAGATCGATCGTTACGCTGCGGGGGATCTCCCCTACAGCGATTTCCAGACCGGCTACACACCGGGTTTTTACGGCTTCTGGGCATGGCTGACGGCCTGCCTGGGCAACTCCACCGTGGCTGTACGCGGCTGCCTGGCTGTGGTCAACGCCGCCAGCGTCACTGCACTTTACCTGCTTGCGCGGCGTGTGGCCGGTGGATGGATCGCCCTGCTGCCGGCCTTGTTGTGGCTGCTGTGGATACCGATTTATCCCGGCGAGTTCGCGTCCTTTAACGTCCCTTACCCGGCGTGGTTGTCTACCCTCGCCTGGCTGTTGATGGCGCTGGCACTGGCGCGCCCCGCTGGCCCGGGTTCGGCTGCGAGGTCGGCCTCGTTGATATGGCCAGTGCTCGCCGGCGTGGCGGCCGCGGCCTGCTTTGCCGTCAAGCCCAACTCGGGGGCGCTGGCCGTGGCGGGGCTCTCGTGGTCACTGGCGCTCAGCTGTTCTCGACCACGCAGGCTGGACAGCGCGGTGGCCGTGGCCGCTTCGGCGCTGGGCCTGGCCGTGGTCGCCTCGGCGCTGTCGCTTTCGTGGAACGGCGTGGAGCTGCTCGTGCACGGCCTGCCCTGCACGCTGGTGGCGCTGCTATGCGCGCGCTCGACTCGAGGCAACAACGATCCGCGCGCGGACAGGGCGGCCCGTGCCCTTCCCGTGGCGGCGCTGGCCTTCGCGCTGCCCACGCTGGGGTGGGTGCTGCCGCTCGTGGGTCGCATAGGTTTTGACGGGCTGCTGCGCGAGGTGTTTTTTCTCGGTTCCGACCTGGGCGAGGTCTGGTACTTCGGGCACACCTTGCCCAGCGGCAGGACGCTGGCCATCATGATTGCGCTCGCGGGCCTGGCCGCGCTGGGTCGGCAGGCGCGCGCGCGGCGACTGCCGGCGGCTGTTCTGTCGGCCCCGGGCCTCCTCGCTGCTGCGGCTGCCGTGGCCGCTGGCTTGGCAAGCGCGATCGCGTGGTTGCTGTCAGCCAACAGCGGCGTGCTCATGCCCGAGTCGCTGTTGTCTTCGCTGGTGTTCGAGCTACGGGAGGCTGCGCCCTGGTGCTCGTGGATGGTCGCGATGGCCGGTGTCGTTTACCTGTGGCGATGTCGCGGGCAGGCCCAGGCGAGTACGCTCGCGATCACGCTGCCCCTGGCGCTGGCGATGTACGTGCAGTTTTTTCCGCGTGCCGACTTCATGCACTGGATCAACGCAGCGCCGTTGCTGATGGTGGTTGCCACGGCGCTGCTCGCGCGTGTTGTTGACGACTGGAAGTCTGTACCGTGGCCAACTCCATCGGCAGGACGTACGGCGGTTGCCGCAACAGCTGCGATAGTGGCAACAGCGGTGCTTCTGCTGGGTGCAAGTTCATGGATGGAGGTAGCCGCCGCGCGTCGTGCGCCGGTGGTCGATACGCCAACGGTTACGGCCTGGGTTGAAGAAGGCGCCGACGACGACCTTGGGGCGCTGGCCGAGACCGCCGCTTACCTGGCAGTCAACAACCAGCCCGGAAAACCCGTGCTGGCCTTTCCGGCCCTGGGCGCTGCCCTGTACGCCGCCGGCATCAAGAGCGCCAGCTCGCACGACTACTGGTACCCGGGTGGCAGCAGTCGCGAGGATGAGCAACGCGTGGTCGCCCGCCTCAAAGAGAATCCCCCGCGCCTGCTGGTTACGCTTAACGACGGTTGGCGATTTTTTCACGGAGCGGCGGCTCACTACCGACTGCTGAGTAATTTTGCCAGGAGCCAATACAAACTGGTGGCCAGGTACGGCCGCTTCGACGTGCTGGCCTTGGAACAGGGGCGGGATTCGACGAGCGAAGCCGCCTTGCCTCCGCGCGACGTAGCCCGCCCGCCCCGCGGGCAGATGCAGGACTGCATGGAGCCGCGCCTGGCCTTTCGCAGGCAGGCGGCGGTACGATGGATGCACGGCGTTTCGCCCAAAGATGCCTCTGTGGCAAAGATACCCTCCGATGAGCGCGACGCGGTCCTGTTGTTGCGCGCGCTCAGGGACGGCGGCTCGATGAAAGCCGCGGCCTGGCTGGTTTCGGGCTATAATGACTCACGGCCGAGGGTCCGCAACGAGGCACTAGGGGCCATGCAGCAGGTGCTGCGTCGCCACCGGGCCAGCCTGGGCCGTTGGGCCGGCGACTTTCGCGCGGAGTACCTCGTGCCCTGGACGACGACGTTGGCGCGGGAAACGACGAGACTGCAGGCGGACGAAGAATCAGTCGTAGCCGAGTTTGCCGAGAGTGTGCTCGCCACGTTGCAGTGATTGATCGGCTACTCTAAGCCACGCTTAAAGAGGAGAACGCAGCAATGTCTTCAGACAAGTTTACCGGCGAGAGGCCGGGTTGGGGAAAAGACTTCGACTACGACGAGGCTCGCCACCTGGCGGCCTATCGCCACGCGGCCGTGCTGGCCGAGGGCAAGCGGGTGCTGGACGCCGGCTGTGGAGAGGGCTTCGGTACCCGTACCCTGGTCGACGCGGCTGCTTCTGTGGTCGGCCTTGATTATTCCGAGCAGGCCATCGAGCAGTGCCGCCGCGCCTGGGGATGTCCCGGCCTCGAGTTTCACCGTGTGGACTTGACCGAGCCCGGCAGCTTTACCGACACATTTGATCTTGTGATCAACTTCCAGGTGGTGGAGCACATAGAAGATCCTCGGCCGTTTATCGAAGGCCTGCGAGCCAGGATCGCACCGGGTGGCTGCCTGTTGCTGACCACGCCCAATCGCCTCACGACTTTCTCCGAAAACCCCTACCACGTGCGTGAGTACACCGCCGACGAGCTCACCGAGTTGCTGTCGGGCGTGTTCTCAAGCGTCGAAATGTCGGGCACCTTCGGCAACCAGAAGGTCACCGATTTTGATGCGGGCCGTGAAAAGGCGGTCAAGCGCATCATGGCACTTGACCCGCTGGGACTGCGCAAGCTGCTGCCTTCGTCGCTGATCAACTTTGCCTTCGCCAAGCTGTCGGTGCTCGTCCGGCGCCAGGCCCGCGGCAATATCGACGGCGGCGCTGGTGGTGGAGATGGCATAACGATCGACGATTTTTCGATTGGCAGACACGACATGGACAAGGCACTCGATCTCGTTGCCCTCTGCCGTCCCTGAGGCAGGTAGCGCGGGCGGTGAGGGACCAGCTTGCAACGAAGTGAACAGGTAACACGCGGCGCGTGGATGGGCCTGTTGGTTCAGGCGGCGGACAAGATCCTGCCGGTTGTCATCGTCCTTTACCTGGCCCGCGCCATCGACCCCGAGTCTTTTGGCGTCTACAGCTTCCTCGTTGCCTACCTCGCCCTGTTCCAGGTCGCGGTAGAGTACAGTCTCGACGCGGTGCTGGTCAGGGTCTTGAGCCAGCAATCCGAGCCCTCGCCAGCTACCTTGCACGCGGGGCTGGGACTGAAGTTGTTAATGTCGTTGGCGGCGGCCGCTGTCGCGACCTTGTGCGTGGGCCCCTTGTCAGGTGGGCGCGTGCCGCTGGATCTTGCCGCCTGCGCTTCGCTGGGCCTGCTCACGGGGCTGGGTGGCGCCTACCGTTCATGGTTTCGCTCCAATCTCGAGATACCGCCGGTGCTGGCCCTGGCCTCTGCGCGGGCCTTGTTGCTGGCGGTGGGCGTGGTGGTGGTCGTGCAGGCCGGCGCGGGCCTTCGTGCTGTTTTCCTCGTCATGGCCGCGGCCAATCTCGTGGTGTTTACCGGCGTCGCGCTGGCCGTGTCACGCGAGCTCAAGCCACGTTTTGTTTTCGACCGCGAGCAGTGGAGTCTTCTGCTGCGCGGTGCGGTCCCGCTGTTTTTTAACGGCTTTGCCATCATGCTCGGTCTCAAGGCGGGACAGGTTTTGCTGCTGTCGATGCGTGGGCCGGTGGAAACCGGACTGCTGGGCGCGGCGTCACGCGTGGCCGAGGCCTTCAGCCTGTTGCCCGAGGCCTTGATGATCACCGTGTATCCGCTGATGGCCTCGCTTCATATAAAGAGCGCCGGTGGCGCAGGCGGGCCGGCAGACACTCGGTTGGAAGAGACAGTGGAAAAATCTACCCGCTACCTGCTGCTGGCCATCGCCGTGCCGGTAACCGTGTGCATGGTGGCCGGTGATCTTATCATGGGCCTGTTGTTCGGCGCGGGTTATGCCGAGGCTGGCCCGGCGCTGTCCTTGCTGGCGGTGATGGCACTGCTCAGCGCCACGGGTACCGTGGTTACCTACCTGCTGGTGTCGGTGCACGCCGAGAAAACGCTGTACCGCAACACCATGGTCTTCGCGTTGCTCAACGTCGTGCTGTCGTACTTTTTCATCACGCGGGCGGGTTACATGGGTGCTGCCGTTGCCATGATAGCCAGCAGCGCCATGTCGCAAGTCAGTCTTGCCCTGCTGCCCCCCACGCGCGCTTATACCCGCCTGTGTCTCGCCGCGGCCTTGCGGCCTGCGCTGGCGGTGGCCTGCGGTGTCGCGGCCGGCCTGCTGGCGGGATACGGCAGCCTGGCGGCGGTGGCATGGTCGGTCGTGGCTTGCCTGCTGGCGCTGCTCGCTCTCAGGGTATTGACGGCTGAGGATATCGCCTTCATACGTAGCAGCCTGGGTTGGGGCCAGAAATCGTGACCGAATCTTCGACCAGCTCTTCGTCCGATTACGGGGTCGCCTGCAAGCTCTGCGGCTGCCAGGATGCCGTGCTCTACCACGAGCAGGGCTATCGACGCCTGCTCTCCTGCCGGGGCTGCGGTTTGTTGTTTGCCCATCCACTGCCCGACGAAAGCGAAAAAGAAGAGACCGAGCGACAGGCTTACGTTGGCGAAGTGCTGCCCGAGGCGGCCGAGTTCTTTGAGAGCTGCAACGCTGATTTTGTTGAAGATGAAATCGTGCGCGGGTTTCGCCGCGTGCTCCGTCTGCTGGAGCAGGAGCGCGGTCAGGGTCGACTGCTCGACGTTGGCGCGGGAACTGGCCTGTTCATGCACCTGGCACGGCAGAAGGGCTGGCAGATCAAGGGGCTCGATCTCTGCGAACTCAGCCGCGAGAAGGCGCTCGCCGAATTCGGCGTGGAGGTAGACGTGGGTGACTTTCGCAGTGCGCCCTACCAGCCAGGGAGTTTCGACTGCATGACCATGCTCGATGTCCTCGAGCACTCGCTGGACCCGGGGGCGTTTCTCGCCCGCGCGTTGGAGTTGCTCAAGCCCGGCGGGCTGCTTTACGTGGCCGTGCCCAACCAGCGTTCGCTGTTGGCCACCCTGGTTGATCGCTGGATATGGCTGGGCTTACCCGCGAGGCGCTGGTTCCTGGAGCGGCTGTACGTGTCGCCGCATATTTTTTATTTCCACCCGCGCTTGCTCAAGCGTGCCCTCGAGGACGCCGGCTTCGAGGTAGTCAGCGTGCGCGGCGGCAACGTGTACCTGGGTCGCTACCGCCTGCCATGGTGGATGCGCGTGCCGCTGGAGGTGATACTCAACCTTGGCACCCTGGTCGGTCGCAGCGCGCGCATACAGGCACTGGCCAGGCGGCCGGTGGACTGACGCCGGGTTTCGCCCCGCCGGCTAGCCCATACTCAGCGCTCGCGCTCAAGCAGCAGCACTTCTCCGGCAGAAGGCGGCAGCCAGCGCTGCCACTGGCGTCGGTCAGCTACCCGGTAGCCTTCGAGCGCCGTGAAGCTCAGCACCCAGCGGTCGTCTTCTACCCACCACCAGCTTTTCTTTTCCGGCGACCTGCCCGGGGTGGCCTCTTCTATAGTGGGCCAGCTGCGCTTGAGTGGAGCCAGGTGCCAGCCGTTGTACTCAACGCCGCCGTCTATTTCGGTCGCAGCTACGCCCCGGGCCTCGAGCCCCCCGAGGAGATGATGGCGCGCGCGGTTCCACTGCATGTAGTCGTGGCTGCCGGCCACCGAGTAGAAGGTCATCGCGGCGAGCAGCGCGAGCGACAGGCCGGTGGCCGCTGTCCGCCTTTGGCTGTCGTTGTCGGCCATTGCGAGCAGCGCCAGCACGAAAGGCAGGGCAGGCAGAAGGTAGCGGTCAAAGTAGAAGTCGGCCTGCAGCAGGCTGCCGCCCAGCAGCAAGGCAGCCGCCAGTGACAGGAGGCAGCGGGCGGGAGTATCAAGCGCTTCACGCAGGCTTAAACGGGTGGGCAACAGGCGGACGAAGAGCAGCGTGGCCAGCAGCACCGACGCAGCGCTGATCGCGGTCCTGGCGGCAGTACTGCCATCAAAAGGCGAAGCCATGCCGAGGAACAGCGTGTCCCTGAGGGTAAGCGCACCCGTGCCGCCGGCGTGAAGCAGGTTGGGCAGCGCAAATCCCGCGCCGGTGCTGGACGCGAACAGGCAGGCGGCCACTGTCAGCAGCAAGCCGGCAGGCAGGCCTATGCGCAGCAGTCGGTCGCGGCTCAAGCTGCTCCGGATCAACAGCGGCGCGGCCAGCAGGCCGAGCGTGAGCCAGGCCCGCAGCGCGACGTCAATAACTCGCAGCGGCGTGGCCGAGGCTATGTCGCTGAGTCTTATCGCAGCGCCCGCTGGTGCGCCTTGCCAGTTGAGCAGCCAGGCGTAGTAAGCCACGACGCTCGCCAGCGGCAGCAACAGGCAGCGCGCGGCAGCGGCCACGCGCGTCAGGCGACCCGGAGGAAAGAGCCAGGCGCTGGCCGCGGCAGCTACCGCCAGCAGCAGCACGTTCTGTCGCACGAGCACGGCCACGGCTATGACGGCCGCAGCGGCGAGCAGGGAGCCGGGTTTGTCGTCCTGCAGCCCGCGCAGGTAAAGCAGCGCTGCCCACAGGCACAGGGCCAGGCAGGGGATTTCGGTCATGAAGGTGAAAGACAGTCCGAAGTACAACGGCGAGAAGGCCAGCGTGGCGGTGGCCAGCAGCACGGAGCCGCGCGAACCTGATCTGCTCGAAGAAGAGCAGCGCGCCAGCAGCAGGTGGAAGGCCAGGAGCCCCGAAGCGGCGAACATCAGGGTACCCAGGCGCAATAGTTCAAAAGAGAAACCGCCCGCGAGGCACACGAGCGCTCCCCAGGCCGCGTGTGCGAGCAGGCTGGGGGCTGCCCAGGGCAGCAGGTCGAGTTGGCCATTTTCACAGAGGCTTTTTGCCGCCCAGGCGTAGGCCCAGTCGTCGCCCAGGGCGAAATCGCCGGCTGGGCCCACCAGCACCACGGCCGCGAGCCAGGCGAGGCCCAGCAGCAGTGGCGCGGTCCGGGGAAGCCTCGGGGTATTGGTTTCTACTTGCACGGCTTCAGTGTGATACGGCTGCAGCGCCTACCTTGCTATACTATACGTGTCCTTGCGCTTGGGTTCATGCTGGGGCTGTTGGGGCTGCTGGATCGACCGGGTGCGAAAGGGGTTATTGCCGTGGAAGACGAACTGACAACTGGCCGCGCAGTGGCGGATCGGACGAACTCGCGGACACTCGAAATAGATTGGCTCAAGGGCCTGGCCATATTCGGTGTCATACTCATTCACGCGGGACCGCTCAGGGGCACCGTCGTGCACGAGTACCTGGTAAACAGGGCGGTACCGGTTTTCCTGGTGCTGTTTGGCATGAACGCGGCCACTTGGTGGCGGCACCGCAGCGGCAAGCCCTTCGTGGCTAATCTGCGCCAGTGGTACGTTTCGCGTTTCCACCGTCTGGCCCTGCCTTGGTGGTCTGCCTTGGCGCTGTGGTGGTTGTTCTCTTTTGCATACGCGACATCGACTACCCCGCCTCCGGCGCCGCGTTACCTGGTCGCGACTTTTCTGGGTTACGCGCCCTGGGTGGGGACCTCGTGGTTCGTCACGCTGGTCATCCAGCTCATCGTCGTGTTTCCGCTGCTGTACTGGCTGCTCCTGCGCCTCGGGCCGATCATGGCAGCGGGGCTGGCCGGCCTGGCAACCGTGGCCAGCCACCTGCTGGTGCTGCACGTACTGGGCTTCATGCAAGCCTTGCTGCTGCACTCTGCCCCCGAGGGTGGATTGTACTACCTGAACGTTTTCGGTCCGCAGTACCTGTGGCCCGTTGTCTGCGGGGCTTGCCTGAGCTTGTCCGGGTGGCAGCAACGGCCGCGTTTGCTCGTGGTGGCGGCCGTGACCTGGGTGATCGGCGTGGGGGTTTGCACCCGTATTGACGATACGGGGGGGGTAGATGCAGCACTGATGAGCCTTGTGGACGTGCCCCTGACCCTGCTGCTGCTCGCAGGCATGTCTGTTTTTAAGCGTCTCCCGCGCGCGGCTGACCTGCTGGCCTGGTGCGGTGAGCACAGTTGGGGGATTTATCTCGGGCAGATGGTCGTGCACACCTCGTTGTTGATGGTCGGCTGGTGGGGTCCGCTCGAGCAAATCGTGATGCGGCGCTGGGCTTACGCAGCCGCGCTGACGGTTGGAGCAGTGGGCCTGGTAGTCATGGGTAACGCCTTGCGGCAGCTACCGACAGTCCGTGACTGACCTTCCACTTGGGCCGGGAGATCAGTCCAGGCGCCGCCGCAGCATGGCCAGGGCCCGCCCCGCCATTTCGCTCACGTCGGCATCCGAGTCCAGTTGGGCAAGCGCCAGGTGATCTGCGTGGCCGGCGTTTCCGGTTCGCCCCAGCGCCCAGACGGAGGCCAGTCTAATGTCGGGATCTGCGTGACCCGACACCGGCACCAGTTCGGTTGCTGAGCGGGGTCCACCGTAAACCGAGGCCAGCCAGATCGCGCTCTCCAAGCGGGGTCCCTGGCCAACGTGAATCATGTCGGCGAGCAACTGGTCAGCTTCGGGAGTTTTTTTCAGCAGGTCTTCGGCCAGCCGCACGACCATCCTGTTGTCAAACAGCATCAGGTTATAAGCGGTGTTCAGGATATCGGGTTCTTCGGCGCAGCCGTAGCGCACCATCGTGCGCAGCGCGAGCAGGCGCAGGTTCAGGTCCGCGTCTCGGGAGATAGCCGCGAGGGATGGCCTGCAAACGATCTGCCGGCCTGGTGACGAGTGCTCCAGTGCCTCTGCTCCCAGCGTGACAGCGTAGTATCGCAGGGGGCGACCAGCCGAGGGGTCGTCCAGCCATTGCAGAACGCGGTTAAGCTGATGGCCGCTGAGGACCTGATGATCGCTTTCGTTCGTGTTCGGTGGACTACCAAACCAGAACGAACCGTTCACATCGCGCGAAGCTGTCATGAACAACCCTCGCTGGGCCGCCCACGCCGTGGCCATATCCGGTGAGTCCACGAGGCTCAGCAGATCCGGCGCAGAGTCGGCGGCCACACCTCCCCCTATGCTGCGCAGCGCGAGAATGTTCTCCCGGGGCGACAACAAACCCCCGGCAACTGCGGCGACAAGATTACGCGCGACCGTTTTATCGCGGGCGTATCTGTAGGCCCACACCACCTGGTTTCTCACGGCCTGGTCGGGGTCGGCAAGCAGCCTGCTCAGCGGCGGGTAGCCGCTGCCCAGGTGAAAACCCTCAAGCTGTTTCACCGCCTCCAGTCGCATCGCGGCGTCGGGGTCGGTCAGGCGGCCCTTGAGTTCCTGGTCGAGTTCGTAAGGCAGGGCGGCTTCTATCGAGCTGCGCGGCAGGTCGGGGCCATCTCCCGCCGGCCCCAGGGTCTTGTGGGTAAGCACAACGTAGCGGCCGAAGCGGGCGTAAGGACGGTAGTTGCTTTCGATGTAGTGCTGCAATTGGAAGTAGTAGAGGGCCGCCTGCGAGAAGAACAATGGGTGCCAGTGGTAGACGACGACGAATCTCGGTGGCGCCGCGTCGAGGTCGGAGATGACCTCGGCCTCTACCTCGCGGCCGGGCCAGCCGGGGAAAAAATATCCGTGGCGGGTTGTATTCGGGCGACCGGCCAGGAACGAGACTACGTCGAGTGACGGAAAGGTAAAGATACGTTCGTCTTCGGCGGTATTGGTCCTGACGAACTTTACCAGCGCCGACAGGTCACCGTAAGTGGCGGCTACGCCCACGCGGTTGCGTACCGGTGCCCGCTCGGAAGCGAGGCTGACGGTCTGGGGTCGTGATGGAAAGCCGCCGTCCAGGTCAACGATCGCGCCCAGCGAGTGGCCGGCCCTTATAGCCCCGATCGCAAACAGCGGCGCAAAAATCAGCGCGGTTACGGTCGCTGTGGGCAGTCGGCTGCCGCGGGCTTGCTCCCAGCGCCTGGCCAGGCCTGCCAGCAGTACCACCCCCAGCAGTATAGATACCGGGGCTGATGTCACCCAGTGCATGAAGTCGGTCCTCGGGTAGATCTGCATGTAGAGAAAGACGGCGCCGGTGACAAGTACGGTGGCGTTGAGGGACGGCGTCCGACAGTCGTCGTCGGTGCCTATGCTGCGGGCCCACACCCACAACCCCAACCAGTGGGCGAGGATAACGGCCGCGAAGGCCGCTGGCTCTACTACCGACGTGACCGCGTTGTAGAAACCCTCGGGCATTGGTCGGCCGGCCAGCAACAGGCCACCGGCAACACTTGCAAGCGCGGCGGCCAGCAGCAGGAACATGTCGGTAGGCATGCCCAGGCGTGCAACCCGGCGTGGCAACGCGCGCGCGAGTATCACCATGCCCAGGCCTGCCAGGGCACCCAGAAGTACCGGGGGATGCGAGATGAAGTAGAACTTTTCGAAGTCAGCCCCGAAGAACAAGGCCCGTTCGAGAAAACGTTGGGGGCCCAGCACGCGGTAGTAGTAAATCATCCACGGCGCGTTGACGGCCAGGAAAGACAGCGCGAGGGTGGCCGCGCACATCAGGAGCGACGGCATTTTTCCCTGGGGCGAGGGTAGTAAGGCGGCCCTCCAGGCTACCAGCAGCGAGGCCACGGAAGCCGGTGCGAGTAGTATCCAGAACTCGCGCAACCCGGCCCTGCCGCCGAACACCACCGCCAGCCCCAGCAGTATGGCTAGCCACCAGCCCCACCAGAGCAAGCGGTTGAGCTTGGATTTCCAACGACCAGCGTCGGGCCCACCCTGCATGGGCAATACGGCCAGCGTCACGAGCGACGCGGCCGCCAGCTGAAACAGGCCCACGTTGGGCTTGAAGGCAAAGTTGATACCCGCCAGCACGCCCGTCAGCAGCAGCCAGCGCAGGCCCTTGCCCTCGCCGAACTTGAGCAGGGCGAGCATACCCCCCAGCCACAGCGGCACGTTGTACCACACCGGGTAGGGGATGTTAGAGGAGGCAAACTGGCCCTGGTAGATGGGCACCGAGGCGAGGTAGAGCAGGGGCGCGGCCAGCGACAGCCAACGTCGCCGGGTGAAATGCCAGCCCAGCAGGTAAAGCAGCGCCATGCTGACGGCCAGCGTGGTGGCCAGCACCCAGCGCCCGGCCAGCAGGGAGTGTCCCGACGCTTTCATGATCGCGCCGTGCAGCAGATAAACGCCGGGCGTGTAGCCTATGTGGAAATCCTGGTAGAGACGGTCGCCGGCGGCAAACCTCGACATCTGCGACACCAGTGCGCCCTCGTCCGCAAAGTTGATGCCGTAGTCTACGAAGGATCCGAAGTACAGGAGACCGAGGGCGAAGCTCAGTATGGCCATGCGGTATGGACGGCTGGTCATGGTGATCTTGATTCTACCCTATCGCCTGCTGGCTAATGAATATACCCGAGAGCGCGGAGTTTTTCGTGGGTGATAGGGTCGATTTCAGTGGGCGCGGTACGCGTTTCGTGCTCCTCGTTGCGTTTTAGATAGGCGTTTACTTCGTCGTGGTAGGCGGCCACGAGATCGGCTTGCGATGCGGCTATATCGCGAAGCTCGCCGGGGTCTGCCCTGCGGTCAAAGAGCTGCCTCGCGCCGGCGGCCGCCGACTCTATGTAGGTGTAGCGTTCGTCGCGCAGGGCCACGCCGTCGTAGCTGCAGTCCATGTTGGCCATTTCCCAGATGTCGAAATCGGCAGAATCCGAAGCAGGGCAGGCGCCCATACTGCTGCTCAGCTCGCTGAAAACCGGTTGGGCGGCAGCAGCCGGGTCGAGAGGATTCGCAAGGAAAGGCGTGAGATCGCGGGCCGGTGCGTTGGCGAAGGGTGGTGGCATGCCCACCAGTGATGCCACTGTCGGCCCCACGTCGGCCAGGCCCACCGGCGTTGATACGCGCAGGCCAGCCGGCACGCTCCCGGGCAGCCTGAAGATCAGCGGTACCTGCAGGGCCTGGGTGTGCAGGGTCTCACCGTGGCCCATGTAGCCGTGCTCGTTGAACTCGTCGCCGTGGTCGGAGGTGACCACCAGAAGGGTCGAGTCGGCGAGGCCCAGGTCGTTGAGCGTGTCCAGTAAGCCGCCCAGCTGTCTGTCAACGGTCCAGGTTTCTGCGTCGTACAGGGATTCTATTCTGACCAGATCGACGGGCGACAGTATAATCTGGCCCGAATTGTGGCCTATTTCAGACCAGGGGTGGTAGGTAAACTCGAACCCGCCCTCGTAGCTTGGCGACAGACGATACATCAGCAGCTGAGTGAGCTCGTCGCGGGCAGGGGTGTAAGGCGCGTGCACCTCGTAGGTGTGCACGAACATGAAAAACGGGCCGGGGGGCCGTTGCTTCAACCAGGCGGCGGCCTTGCCGAAGGTCACCGAGCCGGTGCCCGGAAAGAGCTCATTCTCGCTTACCTCGGGGCCGTTGTCATAGCGGTCAAAGCCGAGGTCAAAACCGTAGGCGCTGCTGACGAATGCGTTTTCGGTAAAGGCCACCGTGTGGTAGCCCTGCTCGGTGAAGGCCCCGGCCAGGGTGCGCGTGTCTCGCGGAATGCGCGCGTCTACGCCGGGCAGCAAGCCGTGCTGGCCGGGAGTCAGGCCGGTAAAAAGGCTCGCGTGGGCCGCCAGCGTGTTGGGAAACGGTGCCCAGGCCTGCTCGAACAGCGCTCCCTGCCCGGCCAGGCGGTCAAGGTTGGGGGTAAGGTTACGACGGTTGCCGTATACCCTCAAGCGGTCGGCCCTGAGCGTGTCGAGCGATACCACTATGACGTTGGTCGCCGGGGTGGTCGCGCTGAACAGGGTGTCGGTCGGTGCCGGACAGGTAGCCAGGGGTTGGCCCCACAGCGCCTGGGAAACGTCGTCGCCGCTCAAGCGCAGGCTGAGTTTCTCCGGTGCTGGGCGGGGCAACGTGAACTCCAGCTCGCGCCAGCCCCAGGTGGGGCCGGTTTCAAGTTCAGCCAGCCGGGTCTCTTTGTCACCCGGGTACAGTCCGAATACGCTGAAGGTTATCGTTGCCGCCTTGCCCCGGTTAGCCAGGGGAACGCGAAGTCGGCAACCGGCCTCAACGTCGAGAGTGATCGCGGCGAGCTCTTTCTGGTCCAGTACAGGCCTGGATTCTCTGCCGGTGAGTTGGCTGCCCGTGGCGGTACCTACCCTGTAAGTGCGCAGGTTGTCCGGCGAGCTGCAGGCCGACACCGTCAGCATTATCGCCAGCAGGGCCGCGTTCAGCTGTGAATTCTCGTGGCTCATCAATCGAAGTTGCTGCGCCGACGGGGCGGCTTCCCGGCGGTGTCTGTGCAGGCTTTCTCGTTGGGGAGCTAAGTATGGCCCAGATAAGGAGCTGGTACTACTCGCCATACCGAGACGCGGGGCCGAGCTTGATAGACATCGATAATATACCGCGTTATCTGTGAAGGATGCTTTCTGTCGATAAGCGGCAACAGTGGGGGTGGCTCAAGGCTGGCGGCGGCGTGTTGTTGCCGCTGGCCCTGCTCGCGTTGGTGGCCGCTTGCCAGCCCGACGGGGGCAGCGTCTTTGAGCCTCGCACGAGATTCGTCGACCCCGCGCATCGCGCTGGTCGCAGCCTCGATTCCCTGCGCACGGCCGATTGGACGCTGGCCGAAATCCAGGACGAGACGCGCTACGTTCTGCACACCGCGCCCAGGGAGCTGGTCAAGGCCCAGCGCGGCATACTGGTGCCCGAAGGCGGCGTGCTCGAGTTGCTGGCCGGCCTGCCGGTGGAGCTGGTCGACAGCGAACGCGTAGTGCTGGTTTCGCAGGTCTACTACGACAAATCCTGGCACGAACTCGCGCGCCTGGTGAAGTCGCCGTTGACGTTTGGCGGCAGCGACCCGTTTGTAAAGCTGTCCTGGCAGCTGCCAGCCGGGTTGGCCGGCAGCAGGGTGAGGATAAACATTGAGGGCTACGGCCTGGCCGCCGGCCGCGACACGGAATACCGTACGCCGGCGGTAGTCATCGCAGAAGGATCGGTGCTGGAGTTTGGCGTCGGCCTGCTTGAGCCCGCCTGGCAACAGGGCTCGGTGCTGTTCGACCTGGAGGCCTGCGAAGGAGAACTTTGCTCGAGTATTTTTAGTCGGAAGATCGATCCCTCAATTGCGGGCGACAGGGGCTGGAAGGACCAGCAACTCAATCTCGCCGACATGGTCGGCAAAGAAATTTCATTTAATTTTACCACTGGGCTGCTGGCCGAGGATGACGAGGCGTTTTCGCTACCGGTCTGGTCCAACCCGACGGTGTACACCATGGTCGGTCGCGGAGCCGACGAGCCCAACATCATCCTGCTTTCCATCGACACCCTCCGCGCTGATCACCTGGGCGCCTATGATTACGAGCGAAACACTTCGCCGTTCATCGACAAGACCTTCGGCAAGAGGGGAACCGTGTTCGAGCACCTGGTGGCGGCTGCCACAACGACCACGCCTTCGCACATGTCGATTTTTACTTCGCTGTACCCGTCGAGCCACGGGCTTACCACGGGACTGGAACCCCTCGCCCCATCGCTCGCTACGGTGTCGGAGCTACTTCGTGTGGCGGGTTTCGAGACCGGTGCAGTGACCGAGGACGGCTGGCTGGGCATACGCCATGGTTTCGGCCGTGGGTTCAACGAGTACGCAGAGAACAAGAGTGCCAACATCATGGCACCCGAGGGGCAGGTAGACGTCACCTTCGCCAAGGCAAAGCATTGGCTCCGCAGGAACGCTGGCAAAAAATTCTTCTTGTTCATGCACACTTTCCAAGTGCACGACCCCTACGCACCCCCTGAGGCCTACCAGCAGTTGTTTGTTGATGACGGCGTTGTTGCCCCGGAGTGGGAAGGCGGCCCGATGGCCCACATGCGCAGTCCGACTCTTTACGATAGGGAGATCCGTTACACCGACGACGAGCTGAAGTCTTTTTTCGCGACCATGGAAGAACTGAAGCT
>Ga0302132_10000536_pt1 | contig 21373 bp, 19 predicted proteins | sample CB9_321_MG_FD_203113 | JGI IMG/M metagenome (GOLD analysis project Ga0302132, IMG submission 203113) | Marine microbial communities from Western Arctic Ocean, Canada - CB9_32.1 | ecosystem: Environmental > Aquatic > Marine > Oceanic | place: Canada: Western Arctic Ocean | collected 2017-09-19
ACATGTTAAAAGCCCTGTCTGTCATGCCGTGTCTGGACAATCGCTCGAGTTCCTCATAACACCAGTCAGTGATCCGATGGTTTCTTGCTTCCTGTGCCTGGCGATACTTGGCAATAAACTCTGACGAGTAGGGTCTGGGGTTCGCTTCGTCATACATGTTGAGTGATGGATCGATACTCGTTGGGTCTTTCTCGTCGGTGATCGATGGGTCAAACCATTCCGTTAGCACTTCCGGACGCCCGCCATGCGCACAAAGCGAGATGTAGAGGTCTGCTGGTTCAATCGCGTCAAGCGCCTTTGGCAACTCCAAACCGGGCGTAGGTTTCATCGTCACCCCCTTCGCTTGTGACTGATAAGCAGCCATCAACGATCCTCCACCGGAATTCCCAAGTATGACGACCTTCTCTACACCAGCCACTTCCCGGAGCCACTTAACACCCTCACCAATATCGATGAGTGCATGCTCCAGAAGGAAGGCATATTCCAGACCACGAAAGCGCGTGTTCCACCCTAGAAAACCAAATCCACGCTCGGCCATATACTCACCCAGATAATGCTCGCTGAAATCAACGTTATAGTGCGTGGCGATGAGCGCAACCTTGGCCTTTTCCCCGCGGGGTTCGACGTAGAGACCCTGGCAAGGGTTAAATCCTGCACCATTGCGAGACCCGGTAGGGGAAGTAGTTGATACGAAGGTTTTCTTGGTTTCCACCATGTCTTTTCCTTACTTGTTATTTTTGTATAGAAGCTGGCAGGTAGCAGACTGGATAAGACCAGGCTCGCGCCTGCACCATCACGTCAGCGCCAGGGAATTCATCAAACCTGTTCGCTACGGCTTAGCTTGTTGTCGTACTCGTGTTCCATCAGCCAATTTTAGTTCCCTTCAGCTATTGTTCGTTCTTCAAGTGAGCGGACCAGCGCTGTAATTGTTGCATTCACTGGCGCAAAGGAGTCAACGCGCATTGCTTCACGCTCGACCGCGCCGTTGATAACGTCGATTTCACTTCGACGCCCAGCTTCAATATCTAACAGTACAGAGGGCTTGGCAGCTCGCATCCTTTCAGCAAAATCCTGAACATAAGCCACGGGGTCATCAACCGCGATCGGTATGCTTCTCTTCCTCGCGACCTCCCAGGCCTCAACAGCTGCGGCTCGACTCACTGGACCTACGATGGGATCATCCAACACTTCCCCTACCGTCAACCCTGTCAGCGCACAAGGGCCGCTATAGGCTACGTTACAAATCAGTTTTTCCCACTGGACAACTTCAATGTTATTTACTGCCTCTGTATCAAAACCTGATGTTTGAAAAATACTAACGACACTATTTAACCGCTCGCTGTTGCCCTGCGTATAATCACCCATGCGGATTGCTTTCATATCATTATGGTGACTAATTCCCGGCGCCTGGAGCGAAGCCCCGAAGCCCTGAGCAACCCCTACAATCAGCCTCTCATTACCGAAAACACCAGCCACAACATCTGCACTACCAAGACCATTTTGAATCGTCAGGATAGAGCCTGTTGATTTAACCAGCGAACGGGCAGCGCTCGACGCACCGACATGCCCAGCTTTCACTGCAATTACAAGCAAATCCACCTCAACATCCGGCGGCTCCGTATAAGCCTGAATGGCGACACAACGATCCCCACTTGCGCCGGTCACTCTTAATCCACTGGTATTGATCGCATCGACATGCGCCTTGTTACGATCTATTCCGATCACTTCATGCCCGGCCGACGCGAGCAATCCCGCATAAATAGAACCCATGGCACCACAACCAAATATGGCAATACGCATCGTTAAAAATCCTCACCTAACTTGTTGATATAGGGTAGAAGTTCGGGTTTCTCTTCGAGCCCGAAACCAGGTGCATCAGACGGCGTGACGCTGCCGTCGCTTATCTCGCAAGCCGGGGAAAATCCACCAAAAGGCCCGAATACACCAGGGTAAGCTTCGCAACCACCCAGATTAAGGCCCGCGGCTATATGCAGATTGATCAGGTGCCCGCCATGCGGAAAACACTGGTCCCTGCTCATACCCGCTGATTCGAGGTGACCCAGCATCTTCACATATTCTGTCAATCCGTAGCTTAAACCTGCATCCATCTGGAAAACATCACGGCCAGGCTTCATACCGCCATAAAGCAGCAGGTTTCGAGTATCCTGCACGCTAAAAAGGTTTTCTCCTGTAGCCAGCGGGATATCAGTCATCGCGCTAAGTTGGCTCAACAACTCAAAATCGAGTGGATCACCAGGCTCCTCAAACCAACGCAAGCCACGTACCGATATCGATTCAAGATATCGAACAGCAGTTTCGGTATCAAATCGACCGTTAGCATCAACCGCAACGCGTTGACCTGACCCTGCCAAGTCTACCGCAGTATCAATTCGCTCCAGGTCCGCTTCAAGGCTTGCACCACCTATCTTGATTTTAAACCCGTCAAAACCCAAATCACGATAACCGCGCAACTCATCCCGCAGCCTCGCTAATGAATCTGTGGAGTAGTAATAACCTCCTGCGGCATAGGTCGAAACATCAAGACGCTCAATTCGTGTCGCGTGACATTTAGAGATCCATGACCAGGCAGGTTCATCTGCCAACTTGGCGTTCAGATCCCAAACCGCAAGCTCAAGTGCGCCCAGCGCCCCCGCCCTGTCTCCATGACCACCAGGCTTCTCGTTGCTCATCGCTACGCTGGAAATAGCAGCAGGGTCGAAAAAATCCTCGTTCTCGGTGACTAACGACGCAGGATCGGCATTGAGGACCCGGGGAACCATACGGGTCTGAAGGATACCGGCTTGTGCGAACCTGCCAATGGAATTGAACCCGTAACCAACCACCGGTCGCCCGAACCTGATGATATTACTGACAACAGCAACCAGGGAAACATCATGGGCCGAAAAATTGACCACTGCATTCTTAATGTCACCCTCGAGCGGCACTGATAATTCGTAAATACCCGTAATCTTGTTCAATGAGTTCAATCCCCCATAACGCTCAGGAAAAACGCCTCTGCGGCGACTAAGTCGCCATACCCTGTGTCAAATAATATCTTCACACCAACCGCAGCTGTCAACCTGCCTGACGGGAATTACCAGAATTTATTGTAAACGAAATTGACAATTGATATCGACCAACACACAATTCCCCGGGTGTCTCCAGATTCGAGTAATCAACTGGACCCTGGCTCGAATCGACGATGGCGCCACACGACTGCACATTTTAGGTCTGTAATGCCCGGCGAAACAGAAGCAAACCTGCTTCGGTGAAGGCAAGCATATTACTATGCCTGTCATCCTCACTAGTTCGTGTCGTACTACTGATGGAGCACGGTCCGGATATAGCGATAACACTGATCCCTGGACCATGTCCATAAGGTGTACCTGCGGGTCCTGCAGCACCTAATTCAGCAATACCCCAGGTGGTATCTAGTTTTTCACGCGCTGCACGCGCGAACTCAGCGACCATCTCTTCCGTGAGCGGCTTGAGCTCGCGAACTCTATCGCGGTCAAGATCAAGAAATGCTCGCCTTGAAGCCAGGGTATAGACAACACTGCCGCCCTGAAAAAAAGCAGATGCCCCCGGAACCGACAACAGGTTAGCCGAGATCAATCCTCCGGTTGAACTCTCCGCAACAGAGACTGTATCGCCCCGGTCAATCAGTAGTCCGGCAATGTCAGTAACTGTATCTGAAAACATAGTTAGTCATCCTTTAAGTGTTGCACGTGACTGCCCCCTCCAGCCCGACTCAGGCCTTTCCGTAGGTCAGGTTACAGTGATCATGTTCTATTTTTGATAGCTTACTGTATAGACCAGACTACCGCTGGAATACAAATGAGTATCGAACAATTTCGAGCTTAAACACGCAGCCCCCTGGCGACGTTGCCAGCGCAGTGAGCAGGCTTAAACAGTCACCAAATAAAAGATATAAACGCCCAGTAAACCATAGGCTGTACTGAGCGACGTCGGTCTGCGATAGTTGAGCGAATGCTTATCAACTACTAACGCCAGGAGTATTCATGATCGTCGTCAATGCAATAATCGAGTCAACGGAATCCGATATCGCAGCAATGAAAGAAGCTATCAGGGAGATGGAAACTCATAGTCGCAGAGAGGCAGGCTGTAATGACTATACATTCTCTGTCGAGACCAGCAATCCAAATATCATCAGAGTAACCGAGCAATGGGAGAACATGGCAGCTCTTGCAGCGCACTTTGCCGAACCGCATATGGCCGTTTTCCAGCAGGCTATGGCTGCCAATCCCCCAAAATCAGTTAACGCTAAATTTTATGAAGCGACTGAAGTATCTGGTCCAGGATAATAAATACTGAGGTTAGCTATCCAGATAACTCGCGTCCGACATAACCTGCTTGATCTGGGTGAACTCCAGAATTCCCTCTGGTCCGCATTCACGTCCCCAGCCTGACTGTTTATAGCCACCGAACGGCTGCGTCAGGCTGACCCCGGCACAGTTAATCGCCACAGCACCAGAGCGAATTTTTCTTGCGGCATTCAGCGCGGTTTCCTTATCTTTGGTATAGATCGAGCAGGCGAGTCCAAATCGCGAGTCGTTAGCGATATTTATTGCGTCTTCTATACCGTCATGAGCTATTACCGCGGTTACCGGACCAAAGACTTCTTCCTGCGCAATGGTCATGTCGTTAGTCACCTCTGCCAGCAAAGTCGGTGAATAAAACCAGCCGCGATTCAAATGCGCCGGCCTGTGACCGCCCGTCACAACCGATGCGCCCTCTTTTTTAGCGACATCGACATAACGTTCGACGCGATCGCGAGCGCGCACTGCCGCGAGTGGTCCCTGGTCGATGGATTCATCAAAAGGATCACCCACCTGAATTGAACCGTAGTAAGTCGCCAGCGCGTCCACAACTTCGTTATAGCGATGTCTGGGGGCAATCACCCGCGACAGGTTGACACAGACCTGGCCCATATAGCCGCTGCTCCCCGGCCCAAGCGTCTCAATTACTTCATCTATATCTGCATCGTCAGCAATAATCGCAGGCGACTTACCACCGAGTTCCAGGGCTGTTCTTGCAAGGCGCTCCGCCGTTCTCTTTACAACATCGATACCAATCTCGGTTCCCCCGGTTAGCGCAACCATATCAACGCCGGGATGACCGACCAGGTGCTGGCTGACCCTCGTACCCGCAGCAAGAACACTGACAACACCAGGCGGGAAGTCTGCCTCCCGAATCGCCTCGGCAATGAGCCGGGAGGTCAGGGCAGATTCGGGAGCGTGTTTAATAATGACAGTACAACCGGCTAACAGTGCTGGAATGATTTTCATCCCCATCAGTACAATCGGTCCGTTGAAAGTCAGCACACCTAGCACTGTCCCGATCGGTTCCCGCCAGATCAGCGCACCATCTCGCTCTTCTTCCCAGGGTAAATTCGGCGCAAGCTCCAGCGCCTGACGCCAGATCGACACCCCGGCTGTACCATTGATCATTGCGCCGTGGGCAAGCGTAGCACCAGACTCAAAAGCCCAGGCACGATTCAACTGATCCATTCGCGCTTCCAACAAATCACAAAGGCGGCGACAGACTGTTACTCGATCAACCACCGGCATATCAGGCCATGGCCCGTTGTCGAAAGCTTCCCTGGCTGCAACAACTGCCGCATCGGCGTCTTCAGGTGTCGGGTCTGCGACCTGCACCAGAGGCTCCTCAGTTGTTGGCGAGATAACGTCGACGAACCTTGGATTTCGTTCCAGCCACTTGCCACCGATGAACTGGGATGCGAGGCCTGGAATATCAATGTCGAGAGAATCAGGGTGTGAAGCCATATTGATGCCACGCTGGGTATAAGTGATTGATTAGAGCAAGGATACACAACTTCAAGTCATCTAACAGACCGTTAAGTAGATTAAGTCGCCACCTGGATACCGGACGAGCTGGTCACTTGGCCTACAATCGAAGCCTGCTCATAACCTCCGCTCTTCAACGTTGAGACGAGCTTTTCAGACTCTTCCGCGGGAACACTAAATAACAGGCCACCGGAGGTTTGCGGGTCAAACAAAATCTCTGCGGCGCTAGTCAGACCAGACAATCCAGACGACCGCTTGTTTGCCTCGTGAAGGCTACTGGTAATACCCAGTGCATGGAGGCACTCGGCTGCTCCATTCATTACCGGGACGTTACTCAGCTGAAGCTCTATACCTAAACCGGGCCTCGTCATTTCCAGGCAATGGCCCGCCAGGCCAAACCCCGTAATGTCGGTGCAGGCTTGTATAGTGAAATTCTTCGCGATGTTAACTGCATCACTATTTGACCGCGTCATCTGGAGCAATGCTTCTGAAACCCACGGTCCTTTCGCCAGGTGTCGCATATCGGCGGCGAAGATAGTGCCAGTGCCCAGGGCCTTCGTCAGCACCAATACATCGCCGGGTGAACTACCCTGTTTAGACCAGGCATCAGACGGATCGACCGTACCATTAGCCGTAAACCCAATTGAAAGCTCGAGTCCTTCGCTGGTATGCCCGCCGATCAGGATCGCACCTTCTTCCTGAAGTTGATCAACGGTCCCCTGCAGGATTTGAATCAACAGAGATTTAGTTACCCCGGGCTTACCGAACGGCAGCGTCAGGCTGGCAAGTACCGAATGAGGTGTTCCACCACACGCATAGATGTCAGATACAGAATGACAAAGGGCTATCCTCGCCTGCAGGTAAGGATCATTGACGAAGCTCCTGAAGTGATCCACTGACTGTAACAAGGTTTTTCCGGCTGGAATCTCAATCCTAGCGGCGTCATCAACGGGTGCAGATTCACCAAGTATATCCTTCAGAACATCGTGCAGCAGATCCGCTGCCACCTTGGAGCCGCAGCCACCGCAATGCATTTTGTCATCAAATTCCGCCTGTAAACTATTCTCTGGTTCCTGGTGCATATTGGGTAATTCGGAGAAACGCTTCATGAAGCGACTATCGATCCAGTTTTTCCAACGCCAGGCCCAATCGCCTTCCAGACTGAAACCATTTCTGGAGGCAATTGCATGTTGAGGTCCTGTCGAGATTAACGAGAGAAAACTCGATTGCGGCCTGTAAGGCTTTGGACTTGAACCCAGAAGTAGCGCCATCACATTGCGAAACAGGGGTTTGCCCTGACGAACAGCATAAACACCCGCTTTGGGTCTCGGATAGTTCACCATCCTGGCGCAGTCCCCCACTGCAAAAACGTTGCCGGCGCTCAGTGTTTGTAGTGTCTCCCCTACATGGATAAATCCTGCAGCATCCACATCAAAACCCGACTCTGAGGGCCAGGATTGAGCGCTCGCCTGGGTTATCCAGAAGATTTCATCTAACTGAACCTCTCTGGCGTCAGCTGACACCAATAAACCGCCAGCAGCAGATGTCGCGCGAAACTCCCTGTGAACCTGAATATTTCTTGTCGCCAATAATCGTTCGAATCGTACCCTGGTAGAGGTATTAAACTCTGACAGAATAGTTTTTCCTTCCGTGAACAAATGCGTGCGAAACGATCGATCAGGAAACTGCTTCGACAGGAAATACTGAACAGCAAGACAAAGCTCAACCCCACCCGCTCCCGCCCCAACGAACCCAATATCTGAGACAGCTTCCGACTCGAATCTCTTAACGAATGCGTTCCAGCGGGTCAGGAAAGTACTAATAGGTTTAACCGAAATGACATCTGAATCGCTGATGGAAGCATCCAGCGCCGGCGCGCTGCCTATGTCCAGAGACAAAAAATCGTAATGGACTGCTGGCCGGCCAGAAAGCGCAACAGTTTGCTCGCCAAGGTCCACCGCGCCAACTTCGGACTGAATAAAATCGACACCCGCAAACCTGCAGAGAGGCACCAGGTCTATGTAGGCTTCATCTTCATGGTAGTGCCCTGCGATCAGCCCAGGCAGCATTCCGGAGTATGGAGTTCGGCTATCCGGGCTGATCAGCGTTGTCTTTAGTCCTGGCACTGGGTTCATACCAAGCATGCGCAGAAAAATCACATGGCTGTGACCGCCGCCGACCAGCACCAACTCTCGGGCGATAGGGAAATTGTTCATGATTCGCTATCAGTCCAGTCCAGTCGTGCCTAGATGAATGCGAAGAAATTCCGCCATATCTAAAATTGCTTTTTTCCCCTCAGGGATAATAGCCGCAAGAATTGGAAACACATGTGGCATTTTCGACCAGACCGATAACTTTGCGCTGCCACCTGCTGCATTTATTTTTTCAACCAGGGTTATTGAATCGCTGAGCAAAACCTCCTTGCTACCTACCAGCACAAGTGTCGGGGGAAGATCGGAAAGATCTGCAAAAACTGGAGATGCCAGCGGCGCCTTTGGATTGGTATCGCCAAGGTAATAGGATGCCAAAATTGAAAGCGCCTCCGGTGACAACATCACATCTGACCTGGCATTCGCCACCATGCTGGTACCCGTCATGGCAAGGTCCACCCAGGGGGACATAAGAACTGCTACTTTGGGCAACGTTATGCCAAGGTTCTTCAAGTTCACCATCAGCGCCACTGCCAACCCACCTCCAGCAGAATCTCCAGCGACGGCTATTCGATCAGGTGCGAACCCCTGCTCCAGCAGCCATCGGTAACTGTCAGTCGCGTCATCTACCGCGGCCGGAAAACGGTGTTCTGGCGCCAGGCGATAATTGACGAAAAGTACTTTTGAACCTGACTCCTTGCCGAGCCGCCAGGCTATATCGCGATGGCTGTCAGGGTCTCCGAAGACGTACCCGCCGCCGTGAAAATAAAGAATCACTGAATCCTCAGGTGCGCCTGTCCACTCAACCCATTCAGATGGAACACCACCGGCGTCTACCGGAGTGGACTTCACGGCTTCAGGGATTTTCCCACCAAAGCCACCCGCTCGCTTACGAAATGCCACAGGATCATCGAGTTTCGCCATCTCCTTCTTAATAGTCAGACGCATAAACAAGGATAAAAGACTCGCCCTGATACTCATGTAACAATTTCCTGCTATTTGCACATAATCGGATATCATACCCTGCCCCCCAGGGCCATGCACTGTATGCCAAGCGATATCCGCGCAATTGAAGACTTCAAGTGGTGTATCCAGAGCCCGCCGCTTATGCAGTTCGAGGATGATCAATGCTGGCCGAACGAACCCTGGTTTCAGGGGTGGAAGCTTGCGTCGATAACCACGCCCAAGCTGACTGAATACAAATTGGGGTTACGATTCGAAGCGATTGTAGCTCACTGGATCGACCTGGAACCCTCACTAAATTTGTTAGCCAAGAACCTTGTTGTTCACGACGGGAAACGCACGATCGGAGAGTTTGATCTTATCGTGGATAACAACGGAACGGTGGAGCACTGGGAACTTGCAGTAAAGTTCTATCTCGGCATCGGCGATGTATTGAACCTGGCCAACTGGCATGGACCAGACCCCTCGGACACACTTGCACGAAAGATCAATCGAATGGCGTCGCACCAGCTAAGGCTGTCCCAGCATCCGGCGGGACAAAAACTTCTTCAGCTAAATGGCTGGGACGTTCGGCGAGCCCGCAGCCTGGTTAAAGGGCGCCTGTTTCACCCTTATCAGTCTTTTCGTCTACAACAATTTTTGATTCCCCCGAACGTAAACCCAGGACATGAAAAAGGCTGGTGGCTGACTGATACTGATTTCGCATTGGCGCCAGAACTAAAGAGCGCCAGGTTCGTGATCCTCGAGCGATCTAACTGGCTTGCGCCACTACTCTCTGTTGCGAATACCCAAATAATGGATCACCACCAGACCGTTTCGTTTTTGTCTGGTATTGAAACTAAAGGCACAATACCCCTCGCACAACTCACCGCAGATGGCGAAGAACTGTCGCGAGGCTTTGTGGCCTTTCCCCAATGGCTGAACGACATTGACGCACAGAAGGCCTAACCCGAGACAGTTTTTAAATCCTGAAACTGAAGCTCATGCAAGGTGTGGTACAGGCCCTTTAGCTCAAGCAGTTCCGTCTGGCTGCCGTACTCAATAACTTCGCCGGACTGTAGCACCAGGATTTTATCAGCCTGCTGGATGGTCTGCAGTCGATGGGCGATCAGGATAGCCGTGCGATCGGCCATCAACTTCTCTAGCCCGTCCTGGATCAGTAGCTCTGTTTCCGTATCGATGCTGGCGGTTGCTTCGTCGAGAACCAGCACCTCGGGGTCGGCAGCTAGCACTCTCGCAAAGGCGAGTAACTGACGCTCTCCCTGAGAAAGATTGGTACCTCTTTCCTGCAGTAGCGTGTCGTAGCCGTCCCGCTGTGATGAAATAAATCCATGCGCGTTGACCGTCTTGGCGGCTGCAATCGCCATATCCCGCGTAATCGTCGGGTCGCCTAGCAGGATGTTGTCTAAAATAGTGCCAGAAAAGATGTGGAAATCCTGCAGAACAACCCCGACTCGCGACCTGACATCCCTGCTGTGTAAATGGTTAATGTCGACATCATCGAGAAACAACATACCATCCGGAAAGTCGTAAAACCTTCCGAGCAACTTGATCAACGTGCTTTTACCCGAACCCGTGGGTCCAACAATGGCCAGCTTCTCGCCGGGCTTTACCACGAAGGACACGTCCTGCAGGATAGGATTACCAACTTCATAACCGAAACTGACCCGCCGAAACTCGATCTTTCCCCTGATTCTTGGTGGCAGCGTGACCGGCGAGACAGGCTCATGAATCTGTTCGTCCCAGTCCAGAGCCTGAAATATTCTTTCGCCACTGGCCATCGCACGAAACAGTACATTGAGCTGCTCACCTAATGTCACCACAGGCGTGAACAGCATGCCCATGAACCGGGTAAACAGGATTACGCCGCCAAGGGACATTTCGTCCTGCACGACCTCGCCGGCGCCAAACCAAATGATTAAACCCAAGCCGATCGCAGTTAGGCTATCGTTGAACGCGCCATAAAACGTCGCAAGGTTGATTGACCGATACTCCTGGCGTCTATTCTCCTTATTTAGTGCGGTGTACGCCCCAAGGTTTTTATCTTCACGGCCACTTAGTTGTACAACCTGGATCCCGGACAGGTTCTCCTGAAGGTTCTGATTCAGGGAAGAGACACTGTTTCGCACCCTCCTGAAGACCTCCCGGGATGATCGACGAAAGAAGTAAGTCGCTACGCCAACAACCGGGACCAGTGCCAACAGCAGCAGGGTCAATTTAACGCTGGTCGAGAACATCACCGCCAGGGCGACAAAGAAAGGAACAAATTCCCCTATCAGGCTTCCCACGCCGCGCAACATCTCAAACAAGGCTTCAATATCGTTCGTGACGCGGGTCATCACCCGGCCGACCGGCACTTTGTCATAGAAGGAGCTGGGGCGGGTTTCCATATGTGCAAACAGATCTTGCCGAAGGTCACGTAAACCTTTGACAATGGCACTAGTCAGAGTCAATCGATGCCAGTGACCCGCAAGCGCAAAGAGCACCATAACGATGAAAAATAATAATCCCGCGGAATTAAGCGAACTGAGACCGGTTTGCCGCTCAACCCAGATGGTTAGCTCAATCATGCCCATATCAGGCATAGGAGACTCGGTTTCGCCGACGATGATGTAATCTACCAGGACCCTGGATATCAGGACCTCCATTACAACAGCAGCATAACTGGCGATCAGGACCAGAACGGTGCTAAGGATAAGCTTAAACCGGTAGGGCCTCAGCCATCGCACTAGTCGCCCAAGCAGATGCATGTTGAGCACAGCACCAGAGAGCTCTGCATCAAACAGACTATGATCGCGGCTATTACTGGGCACATTATTCGTCATCTTCTAGCCCTGCACCGCTACCGGCTCATCGCTAAGGGTTTGCGCTCTTTCCAGTTGGGCATAGGCCCCATCCAGGGCTAGTAGCGCCTCGTGACTGCCTATTTCAACAATCTCGCCCTCCTCTAGCACCACGATACGATCGGAATGACGTAGCGTGGAGATCCTGTGAGACACCAGGATTGTCGTCCTCCCCGCTCTTAAACGTTTCAGGCGGCTGAGAATATGTTCTTCGGTTTCTGTATCCACACTTGAAAAACAATCGTCCAGAATCAGCACCGGCGCATTCCTGATCAATCCCCGCGCCAGAGTTGCCCGCTGTTTTTGGCCACCTGAAAGCGTTACGCCTCGTTCGCCAACGATGGTATGCATCTTCATCGGGAAATCATCAATAGAACCGCGCAGGGATGCTGATTCGGCGGCATCCCAGATCAGCTCTAGATTACGCTCAGGGTCGTCGTAGCTGATATTGCTGTAGAGCGGCTCCCCAAACAAAAACGGGTCCTGTAAAACCTGCGAAATCTGCTGCCTCAGTTGCGATAACGGATAGTCGTTCACATCGTGACCATCGATATAAAGGCAGGCATCCGGCGTATCGATCATTCGGGTAAACAGTTTTAGCAGTGTACTTTTACCAGAGCCGATACGACCCACGATGGCGATCGACTCACCTGCAACTATTTGGATGTTGATATCACGCAGGGCAGGTTTAGTTGCGCCGGGGTAGGTATAGCTTACGTTCTTTAAATCAAACGTCCCCTGAATATTCGACGGTACCTGCCCGCTGGGGCGATCACTAATCTCCGGTTCAGAATCATAGATTTCATAAAGTCGGTCGGTGGCAACAGCGGCACGCTGAACCAACATCACCAGCATGCCAGCCATGCGAATTGGCTGCAGCAACATACCGAGACAGGCAAAAAAGAACACCAGGTCTCCAATCGAAATTTGGCCTGTCATTACCTGGTGGCCGCCATACAGAATAATGATGAGTTGCGCGACGGAGGCAAAAAACGGCATCCACGCGGACATCAGGGACGTTATTCGCGCTTGCTCATAAAACGCGCTCGCATAGTCGTCGTTGGTTGACCAGAACCGCTTAATTTCATTATCTTCCTGCACCTGTGCCTGAATGGTACGAATGCCCGAAAGATTCTCCTGGGTATGTGACGACAGTTCAGACAGCCTTTCCTGCACTTCCCTTGAGCTCTTGCCCATTTCATTAGCCATACGCAGCGCGTAGATAAATACAACAGGCAGTAATGGCACTATCAGCAATGTGAGCGAAGTAGATTTGAGTAACATCGCCGACACGCCAAACAAGGGCGCAAAGATCATGATGACAATAGCCATCAATCCAAAAGCAATCGCCCTATGAATTAGCGAAATATCCTGGATTGCGCGGGTCATCACATCGCCGACACTGATCTTCGCAAAGAACCCGGGGCCCTGCTTGAGGACTGATTTATACAGCATCTGACGGAGATCGAAAGACACAGCGATACCGACCCGACGAATCGCCCGCCGCGCGTAGGACACCACCAGGAACCGCATCGAAACACAAAAGACAATGCCAAGCACGATTTGGGCGATGGTAAGCGCGCCGAGATGACCATCAGAGGACCCATCTATCAGGTCAATGCCTTCAGAAACAAGGAAATAGGTACTCACCTCGAAGAATCGCGCGATAAAAAACCCCAGGAAACCCAGATAGGTCTGGGCCTGATAGTTTTTCATTACAGGGAGTAATCGACTAAGTGAACTCAAGCGCGTCCGGTGAAACATCAAACGACGTATTCTGCCACAAACAGCCCTGTAGCTTGTAGCTCGGTTTTTGTATGACCCGTGTTTTGTATGATAAGTGTATGATGGGGTTTTTCTGCTGATTTAAATGCCCATCAAACGCCGCATCACAAACTGGACTGTCTTGACGTTGGCATTCACCAGTGGATTCATCATCATGTCTATTGAACTGCTGGGTGGACGAGTTTTGGCACCCTACTTTGGCAGCAGCATATATGTGTGGGGCAGCATCATCACCGTATTCATGGTTGCGCTGTCCTTCGGATACCTGATCGGCGGTCATCTTTCACTAAAGGCGCCAAGACTCAGTAAATACGGATTTTTCTTTGTGGCGGCAGCCATTACCGCTGTGCCAACGATTTTGTTCGGGGATGCCCTCATGGACTGGGTCTTCCTTCGGTTTGAAGACCCCCGCTATGGATCGCTGCTGGCCGCGATGTTGCTATTTTTCGTCCCGACCGCAATTTTGGGCATGATTGCGCCCTACTCCGTGAGGCTGCTGGTTGAAGATACTCATGAAAGCGGTCGTGTTGCAGGAGGACTTTACTTCATCTCTACCCTGGGAAGCGCTCTTGGCACATTGCTTACTTCTTTTTACTTCGTTCTGTTGTTCGAGATAAATGAGATTCTGGTTACCATGGTGATCGCGCTTGTCTGCTGCTTTCTCATTGCCCTCGTTGTTGACCGCAAGGTTGAGACCAAGGTTGAGTCCAAGGTTTGATCGCGCCACACATGAAAATACTCTTTGCCATCACCCTGCTGCTTGTTTCCACTGCGTCATATGGCGACAAGGTGGTCCATAGGGAAAAATCGCTCTATCGAAATATTGTCGTGACCGAGAAAGCTGGAAAGCGGTGTCTTGTTTTTTCCATAAAGCTCCAGGAAAGAAATCAGACCTGCGTCGACATTAACGACCCAACGCATATTGTCTTTGCTTATGTGAGGATGATTTTCGCAGGATTACTGGTTAATCCAGAACCTACCCGCGGCCTGATGATCGGCATGGGTGGAGGAACAATTTCATCTGTATTGACCGGCATCTATCCAAACCTGACCATGGATCTTGTCGAAGTGGACGCGGCAGTAGTTAAGGTTGCAACTGACTACTTCGGGTTCAGAAAAACACCCCAGATTGATGTTCATGTCACTGATGGAAGAGTCTTTGCCAGGCGCGCGCTTCGCAGAAAGGAAAAATACGACCTGATCATTCTGGATGCCTTCACCGGGGAATATATTCCTGAACATCTAATGACTGTTGAATTTTTGGAAAATATCAAAAGCCTGCTAACACCAGGCGGTATCGTCATCGCAAATACGTTCGCGGGAAGCTCCCTTTATGACCACGAATCTGTGACCTATTCGGCTGTGTTTGGCCCTTTGTTCAGCCTTAAAATGCCGGGTACTGGCAACCGTGTTATCGTTGCAAGTACGGTGGATTTACCGGACAAAGAGACGCTGATGGCGAACGCTATGATGCTGAAACCAGACTTCGCCCACTACAAAATCGATTTGCTGAAGTACGTACCGAATATGAACAGGGATCCAGACTGGAAGACCGACAAACGCCTTCTCACGGACCAATATGCTCCAGCGAATTTGCTGAGGGGCCGCTAGAGCACTCACAAGCACTCATCAAATGCTTGATGTATGGGAAACAAATGAGCTCTCCAGCACTGTTGCAAATGCAGAGTGAGCTCAACGTGGAGTACCTGAACCCTGGCCAGAACCTCCACCAAACACTGAATTACCTCGAGAACGCAATGACGGGTAATATGAACCTTTACGGCTTGTTGGTAGGCACGGTGCCTTCCGAAAGCCCACATACTTAAAAACAGGAGTTAAATGTGTCACGACGAGATCAGATAAATATGACCGATGACGAAATCGGCAGTTACCTCAGGGATTCTCGGACCATTATTCTGGTCTCAAATGGTAAGGACGGCTTCCCGCATCCCATGCCAATGTGGTACACCGTTGACGATCAAAATGTTGTCTACATGACAACCTTCAGTAAGAGCCAGAAAATAAACAACCTGAAAAAGGACCCAAGAGTTGCTTTACTGGTGGAGTCTGGAGATGTTTACCAGGAACTAAAGAGCGTTCTTATATACACAGAGGTGGAACTGATCAACGATGTAGAGGCCACCCGGGATATCCTGTTTAACATCTCAGTACAACGCGGCGATCTGCAAGCCGATGCCGGTGAAAAAATTCGCGAAGGCATGATGAACACCGCTTCCAAACGAATGGGCATGAAATTTACCCCGGACAAAATTGTCACCTGGGATCACAGCAAACTGGGCGGGGTCTACTAGCCTAAACACCCCTCATGAGGATACTTTTGCCACCGGAGAAAAAGTCGCTCTGCTATTCCTGTTCTCAGGGGTTTTGGGCATTCAGAAGGGTTCCCCTTTATTTATCAGCCTCTTTGCCTTGCTCCGGAATTTCGCTTTCAGGACGGTTTAGCTGATTGGCATCACTGGTATCGGGCGATCCAGGTTGTTCGATGCCGTCACCCTGTTTTTCCTTTAGTTGGGCTTTGCCTGCCGCCAGGGTAAATTTTGCCAGCACTAGCATGAATATAAGAATTGCAAGTTTGCCAAAGGCATTTTCCATAGCCGTCACAGTATCGGGTATTAGCAGAGAATAAATATAGTCAACAAAAGTGAAGGCACTGATGATGTACAGTAAAACGGCAAAGCTAATTTTTAGGTAGGCGGAAAGTTTAATCATGATGAGTGTGTGTTGAAGTTTTTTACAAGTGTGTGATTCTAAACTCTCCGGGATTATTTTGCATTCCTACTGAAAAGCAATTTTGATCAGGATTGCTGTTTGAACTATTGAATAATGCCGGAATGGTTAAACAGGTATTTGGGTTAATAGCGTCATGAAAACAAAATACGCCCCAGGAAAGCGGCCTTTTCTTTTCCGTATGGCCCCTTGCGAGTAAATTAGCTGTTGCACTTACTACAGGCTTTACCATGAATTTTCTGACATTCTTTGAGTTCGAAGCTAAGTTTGGTACCGATGGTCCGGATCAGATCATGGCAGTATGGATGGTGTTCGTGTTTCTGCCAATTGTGTTCCATCAATCAAAGGTCTCGGGGAACTCCCTGCGTTTTGATCGCCTGAACGGCCACCATAAGTTGCTTAGCCTTCGTTTTTTGTTCGTCAGTTTCTGTCTTCATCATGAAACCGGTTTGTGACGCATATTCGCGTTTGTCAGCGATAAACTGCGGATAGTTCTCATAAGTACAGGTTTCTGCGAGCGTCAACAGATCGTCCTCGGTGATGATGTCTCGCATCTCCTCCCAGCGACCGTCGAGTGAAAGTTTATGTAATCGCATGCCCAGATCTTCGAGTCCATGCAGCCGGAGCACGTGATGATAGCTTCGCGTGGATCCATAGAACGACAGCGGTTGACGGTATTGATCCAGCGATTTACTGATTTCCTCATCACTTTCACCTAGTGCAAGATATCCGCTGCTGGCAATCTCGATGTCATCCCATGTGCGACCGGATCGGTCGAGGCCGATTTTGACATTAGGTAACAACACCTCTCGCATGTATTTATCAGTCATGATGCCACCGTGCGGCAAAACGCCATCGGCAACTTCACCGGCGACTCTCGCCATTGCAGGTCCGACCACAGCCAGATATATCTTCGGCTTGGGAAACTCGATGGGTCCTGGATTAAAGGTGGGTGTCATCAGGGTGTAGCGATACTCCTTGCCTATGAAGTCTGCAGGCGTCCCATCCTGCCAGCTGCTCCAGATCGCTTTCATCATCTGAATATATTCTTTCATCCGGGGTGCTGCTGCGCTCCAGGCACCACCAAAGCGGCGTTCATTGTGTCCCTTTACCTGCGAACCAAGTCCTATACTAAAACGCCCTTTAGACAATCGTTGGATGTCCCATGACTGCATGGCCAGGACCATCGGACTGCGAGGGAATGCGATTGTGACCGATGTCAGTAACTCGATGTTACTTGTCTGACTAGCTGCCATAGCCATCGTTAAAATGGAATCATGGGATGTTTCAGGACAACTTAGCATGTCATATCCATCGGCTTCAGCCTTCTGTGCTTGTTCTCCGATTAAATCGAGCCAGCCTGCAATACCTGTTCCGAGCTTCATAAGTTCACCTTTTCTGTCAGTTTGAGCAGACCCAGATCTACCCCATGGACTAAAAGCTACCGATATAAATTCAATTTAGCAACGCACTGGTTTTAGCGATATAGGGGGCAGGACCAGGTGCGAGTACCTCCTAACGCAGAGTCGTGACCATATCGGCGATCCTCACGTCTTTTAGCTTACTCTGTTCGTAGCGAATCCTATTTGCGATCCAACAATGTTTCGTCCGCCTCGATTCTCCCCTGCTGGTCATACCATTGACTTTGTCTAGCGTGGAAACAACCGAAACATTTGTGTGTTAGCAGCAGGAACTATGAGCAAGATTAGACATTGCCTGAATACAGGCCTTGTTCTGGGAGATGAGGCTTTTCGTGACCAGGTCGCTGCCCTAAGACTATAAACGGATATCAATCAGCTAGATCTGGCGCTTGGTCCTACCCACCCAAACTACTTGGTCTCAACTACCGGTAGTGATATGTTTCCGGCATAGGTATTCGTGACGTGGAGCTTTTTGAGTAGTCAGTCAATTGAGAGAAAGTTGTCCAATTGGACCATTTTGTACTATGGAATAGGGCAGCAAGCGGAAGGAATGAAGGACGCCGCGTTCAAAGTCTTCCTGCTCTTTTACTATCAACAAATTGTTGGTGTTTCTGGTACGTTGACAGGGCTCGCTTTGGCTATCGCCCTGTGCGTCGATGGCGTCACTGATCCGATTGCCGGGTCGATCTCTGACCGAGCCAACACGCGCTTCGGCAGGAGACATCCCTTCATAGTAGGGTCGTCGATTCCACTGGCGGTCACATTCTACCTGCTGTTCAACCCACCGGAAGCATTGTCTGAACTAGGGAACTTTTTATGGCTGGCTACCTTCGCCGTGCTCGTAAGAATTACCTTAACCTTGTACAACATTCCACACTTGGCGCTGGGTGCCGAGCTGACTTCAAATTCAGTCCAAAGGGCGACTTTGTTTAATGCCTCAGCCTTGCTGCGATTAAGTGGCGGTGCGATGGTGTCAATGTTTGGCTACATACTCTTCTTTCGAACCACAGAAGAATTTAGTCCTGGTCTACTAAACAAAGATAGTTATTCACCATTCTCAATTTTCTTTGGAGTATGGATGGTAATCAACATCGTGGTCTCTGCTCTGGGTACCTATTCTGAAGTACCTCATATGAAAAAGATTCCGATCAATCCTGAAAGAAATTGGTTGAGTGGATTTGGTGAAATTAAGCATGCATTCGGCAACCTGGCATTCAGAAGTGTATTTTTTTATTCCTTTATCATCGCGCTGATCTCATCTATTGGTGGAGTGTTCGCACCGTTTGTCGGATTTCACTTCTGGGAATTCAGTACCGAGAATGTCGCATTTCTGATCCTGTTTGGAGCACCCGGGGTCTTTTCATCACTCATAGTCGTGCGTTGGCTGGCTTCTCGTTTCGACAAAAAGCAGATCGTCATTGGATCGAGTTTGGCGTTGATTCTGATTAGTAACTGGGCGATCGTCGCCAGACTGTCCGGGGCCGACTGGTTTCCTGATAACAGCTCGAACTATGTACTGGCGATTGCTTGCATGAATACATTCTTTGGTGCCTTGATCGGCACTGTACTGATTACAACTGGCGACTCGATGCTCGCTGACATCACAGACGAGATTGACCTGGAAACCGGATCCCGTAGAGAAGGGGTAATTTTTTCGGCGCGTACTTTTATGTTCAAGGCAACGGGTTCACTAGGTCTGATGCTGGGCGGTATTGGGCTGGACCTGATTTCTTTTCCGTCGAATGCCACGACAGGAACGGTGCCTGCGGCGGTAGTGTGGCAGTTAGGACTGTTGTCTGGGCCGGTACCTGGTTTTTTCACTATATTCGCGTTCCTGCTGCTATTGAATTATCCACTTTCTCGAAAGCGTCAGGCTGAAATTCAGGTAGCTCTAAATATTCGAGACAAAGGAGTCTAGTAAAATGGCTGAAGATACAGCGCTCGAAACGGAAATCACTCATCTCAATGCCGATCTGGAGCAAGTCGTCAAAGAGCGGGATATTGTTCAAAAGCAGCTAACATCCCGATTGTTGCCAGTGCATATCTCGTTGGTGATTGTCCTTCAACTGTTGTTGTACTCCTCGGTGTTTGCAGCGTACCAATGGACAGAAGTTAACAGGCTGGAAAGACTTCTTACGCCATCGGTTGAGAATCACAGGCTCGGGGGGCGGGACAAAGTACCAGGTCCTAGTGATTGATTATGCAAACGTTGTCGACTAGGTCATAGTCTTTATCACTAAATGCCGCGGTCCGGAGAGCGAGATTCTTGAGATCGGGCGGAGTAACAAATTTGGATTGAACGAAATTGTCATGGTCATATATCGGTTAGTTTTGGCACTTGGTCCTGACCCACAATCTTCAACCTGACAAGAGACTGATTCCCATGGAGTTAGAATAAACCGGTATCGGTAAAGGAAAATATCTGCTGAATGATTGATATTATTGGGCTTATGAGAACGCCTTCAACCCAGGGATATACTAATCCCTGGTTAGCTGATCCCGTTACAGCAGCTTGGTTCTGTGACCTTCCCAGTACTTATCTCGCAATAGACGCTTGTACAGTTTCCCCGTCGGGTGTCGGGGTAATTGTTTGTCGAAATCTACTGAGCGCGGGCACTTTAGATGCGAAATGTGTTCACGACAGAACTCGATCAACTCGGCTTCAAAGTCTGGCCCGACATCGTTCCAGTCTATGGGTTGCACAACTGCCTTAACCTCTTCACCGAAATCATCATTAGGAACACCAAATACTGCTACATCCATCACTTTTGGATGTGTGACCAGCAGATTTTCTGTTTCCTGAGGATAGATGTTTACGCCACCGGAAATAATCATGAAACTCTTGCGATCGGTAAGATAAAGGAAACCATCCACGTCTTGATAACCCACATCCCCAAGCGTTGACCAGCCCTGCTGATGTCGGGATTCGTCGGTCTTTTCTTTATCATTAAAATATTCGAAGTCGCCGCCACCTTCAAAATAGATAGTCCCGGTCTCGCCCTGGGCTACTTCCTCGCCGTCTTCGCCAACAATATGTAGTTGTGCCATTAGCGGCAGCCCTACCGATCCCTTATGCGCAAGCCATTGCTCCGAATTGATAGCAACGAAACCATTGCCTTCACTGCCGGCATAGTATTCATGGATCACCGGCCCCCACCATTCAATCATCTGTTCCTTGATAGGGACAGGGCATGGCGCCGCAGCATGAATAGCACACTGCAGACTGGAAACGTCGTGCTTCAAGCGCACATCATCATCAAGTTTTAGCATACGAATAAACATAGTGGGTACCCACTGGCTGTGGGTAACCTTGTACTTCTCAATGGCCGCGAGTGAAGCTTCAGCCTCGAAATGTTGCATCACAATGCAGGTCACCCCCATTGACAACATGCCCATGGTGAACGTCAACGGCGCTGCATGATAAAGAGGTGCCGGACTCAGGTAGATACTGTCCACCGAGGCACCATAAAGCATCCCAAAAAGATTTGGCCCTTCGTCTACACCATACTCGCCTTCTGGCAGTGGCTTATATACCCCTTTGGGTCTTCCCGTCGTACCAGAAGAATACAGCATCTGCACGCCAATGGATTCATCCGAAATCTTCTCAGCGGGCATCTCTGCAAGACTGTCTTCCC
>Ga0302132_10000538_pt1 | contig 21344 bp, 10 predicted proteins | sample CB9_321_MG_FD_203113 | JGI IMG/M metagenome (GOLD analysis project Ga0302132, IMG submission 203113) | Marine microbial communities from Western Arctic Ocean, Canada - CB9_32.1 | ecosystem: Environmental > Aquatic > Marine > Oceanic | place: Canada: Western Arctic Ocean | collected 2017-09-19
TCACCGTTTTTCGGTGTTCTACATGCCGCTACGGGAATGGTGATGGTGCCATCCTCGGCCACGGTGATCTTCCGGAACTTTTCAGGGATCTCTATCTGCTCGATCTCTTCCTTCTCGCTACTCACATCGGATTCCGCGAGTTCTTCACCCGTGGTCCCTTGGTCTTCTATTTTCTCATCTTCGACGATGGCATGTTTTTTGTAGAACCCAAGCAATGGCCAGAAACCACCGCTCGATCCGTAGTTACTCGGGGTCGCTTCACCCAGTGCGTTGCCTAACCACTCACACATCAGCACCTGTTTGAACCCCTCGGGATCTTCTTGCGCCTGTGAGAGCAATAGGAACTCCATGGGCTTCATTCCATTGATGTGCGAGCAGAAATAGAAGTGCGGTCCCAGTACAGTCGTCCAGCCGTCCGGCGTCCAGTGCGCCATGGCGCCATGACCCGGGGAGGGTGCACGACGAGCAGGCATCCCGAAAGCATATTCCGATATCTGCCCGACAAACGCACGGGGACCACAGACACCGCCTACGAGAAGGGCATTCTGAATTCTCGACAGGTTCAAATCGGGGCGTGCCGGTATCATCTGCGAGCCGTAAGGGACGTCGCTTCTCACGATACGGCAGTAGCGCCATCTGTAAGGTAAGCGCATATGATCGGGACGGTAGTTGCGTATCACCTTTCTGATCCACTCGATATCTTCAAGCGTGTAGGAGTCTGGAAATACAAAGCGATAGTTCCATCCTGTACCGCCCAGTTTGGAAAAAGCCGGATCCAGTATGCCGTCGTCGTATGCCTTCAGATAATTCAGGTAGTACTTGACCAGGGACTCTGCTGCGGGAACGCCGGGATAGACATAGCCCTTGCCGCAATTCTGGAGCGATACAGCCAGGGCCCAGGTTTGAAAGAAATCCTCGTGAGAACGCTTGGTGGCTTTTTGAATGGCCCTGTAGTTTCGCATGGCTTGACCGTAATTGCTAGATCCACCCAGGATCATGACCTGCGCAACCAGTTGGTCGTCATTCAGGAGGTCATCGATCAGCGCTCTTTCCGCTTCGCCCTTTTGCGCAAACCCGGCCAGGCGATTCGGGGTGGCATGTGTCAGCAGTGCGAACTTGGCCATGGTGGCCAGAGCTTCCTCGCCCCCTGAAAAGACGCCAACATTTTTAAGAACAGCCCTGGCCGCCAGAAGTACCTCCTTCTGTTTTTCAACAAAGGCAGGGTTGCCCGGGTCGCATTTTAGGGTGACTTCCCGCACGGTCTTGGTGATGTGGTTCTTGACGTTCTTTGTAATAGGCGGGACATTTCTAAGAGCTCCCAACTGCTTAGTGAATTCGGCCTTAACTTTCTCATCCACCCTGGGTGCCAGGCGCATGATCGCTTCCTTGAGATCAGCCAGCATCTTGCTGTAATGTGCCTCGAGTTTCTTCCCTTCAGGGGTCAGGTTGAGCTGCGCCGGTCTCCTCGCCGCAAAGACGGATGTCGATATGGCCAGGATAGCCATGATCCATACACACTTGATAATGTCGTGCTTCTTCATGATTCAATCTTCCTTTGTTGTATATATATTATCACCTCTCGTAAAATCAGCCAACAGCCTTCAGGGTTGCGACAAGGTAGTCGGTGGGAGTCTTATGTGGCACATGCTCAGCCCCAGGGAACACGACATGGCACTCGACCCCCAGCTCGGCGCAACGCTTTTGCAGGCCAACGCCAAAGGTGGCACCGTGGATCGAGTGTGTAGAGAGGCCCAGCGCGGGCGGTTTATTGCCATAGAACAGGTAGACCGGTGGATCCCCGGCGCTGACAAGTGCGAATGGTGAATACTCGGCAATCCACGGAAGCAGCTTCTCCCTGTCAGCCAGGAAATTCTCAAAATCCTTGCCGTATGCATAATCCCCAAAGGCATGGCCACCATAGCCGGGGTTGGTAAACCATTTTCCTAACTGCCTGGGGTCAAGCGTCGTCTGCGCGCCCGAGCCAGCGGCGCACCACAGCCGGGTTGATTCGCGGGCAACTGGATCCTCGCTCTTCGGATCGGCCATATCGTCGTGGTAGGCCAACCACAGGCTTGAACAGCCGCCTGCCGAAGGGCCGTAGGAGCCAATTCGCTCTTTGTTGATGTTCCAATCGCGGGCCTTACTACGAACGAACTGCAAGGCCCGGGCGGCGTCGTGGAGGGTCGCCTTAACCGGTGGCGTTACGCCCTCGGTATGCTTGCCGATCAAGCGATAGTCGATCGCCACGACCGAAATTCCCTGCCCCGAAATGGCACGGATATTGGGAAAGCGAGGGCTGCGCGAAACATTCGCTTTGCTGCCGGCGATCCAGCCACCACCGTGAAGGATCATGACAACTGGGGTCGGCGTCTCCGACTCGGCCTGCCAGAAGTCGAGCTTGTTCCGTTCGTGTTTGCCGTATGGGACATCGGCAAACGTGGGCGCCAGCGGATTGCTTTTCGAATTTGGCAGATATGTTTTCGGTCCAGCTCCAGCCTTCGCACCACCGGAATCTTCGGCAGGGACTGCCGCGGTGACGGCCAGCAAGCTGGCAAAGCAGCAGGTCACCAGCGCTCTAACGGGATTGGGTTTCATGGATTGTTTCGCGAATTGGCCGTTGTCTGTTGGAACTTCAATCACTTCGAAGATCCGACCTCTGCCCCCACCGGTTTCAGTTTGAAATGCTTGATGCTGACGCCCTTGTTCGGGGCCTTGATCGTGAACTGGAACGTGTTTCTGCCCTCCTTCAAGTCGACCGGTGCAGGCATTGTTTCGTTCCAGTATCCTTTGGTATAGGGCAGCGCGATGTCGATCAGCGTCCGCCTGTTCAGGCGGAGCATGAACTCCCGGCCCAGGGTCACCGTGCATACCTTAGCCGTCAGTTCATATTTGCCGGCCGCGGGTGCCTCGACATTGAATTTGAGCAACTCGGGCCGCCCGGCGCCGAGAGAGTAGTGGGCCTGCACCTCATCGCCGTCGATGGTATGCATGAAGCGAAGCTTGGCGGTATTCACCGTCGACGAGGCCGCGCCCGGCGGAATCGTGATCACACCATCCTCGCCAATCACGATCGTCTTCTGCGCTTCCGTCAGCTCGATCTGATGGATCTCTTCATCTACAGCTTCCACGTTGGACTCGGCGAGTTCCTCGCCGGTAACGCCGATATCCTCGATTGTTGCATCTTCAACAAGGGCCAGTTTCCTGTAGAACGCGAGCAACTTCCAGAAACCGCCGCCTGACCCATAGCCGGTTACGTCGTCTTCTCCCAGGACATTTCCCAACCACTCACACTTCAGCACCTGTTTGTATGGTTCAGGTTCCTTGTGGCACTGCGACGTCAGGAGAAACTCCATGCCGGGCATTCCATTGACCTTACAAAAAGCAAAGTGTGGCCCCAGAACGGTGGTCCAACCGTCCGGAGTCCAGTGCGCCATGGCACCATGTCCCGGGGAAGGGGCACGACGCGACGGTATGCCGAAAGCATATCCCGATAACTGTCCGACAAAAGCGCGCGGGCCGCAGATGCCGCCTTTGAGAAAGAACTTCTGAAATTTACTCAGATCAGCTGGCATGCCGCTTCTGTCGACGCCGCTTGTGTAGGGCACATCGGTTTTCACGATACGGCAGTAGCGCCATCTGTAGTCCGGGTTCCTGATGTGGTCCGGGCGATAGTTTCGCAGCATGTTTCTTATCCAGTCGATATCTTCAAGAGTGTAGGAGTCTGGAAATACAAAGCGATAGTCCCAACCTGTACCGCCCAATTCAGAAAAGGCGGGGTCGAGTATGCCGTCGTCGTATGCCTTCAGGTAATTCAGGTAGTAATTAACCAGGGACTCGGCCGCGGGAACGTCGGGATAGACATAGGTATCGCCCGTATACTGAAGGGATGCAGCCAGGGCCCAAACCTGAAAGAAACCCTCGTGAGAACGTTCAGTGGCTTTCTGAATGGCCGTGTAGTTTCGCATGGCCTGGCCGTAATTTCCGCCGCTGACCCCTCCCATCGTCATGGCCTGCACGACGAGCTTGTCGTCATCGAGGAGCTTGTCGATCAGCGCTTTTTCCTCTTCGCCCTTCTGCGCAAACCCGGCCAGGCGCTTCGGGGTGGCATGAGTCAGTAATGCGAATTTGGCCATGATGCCCAGCCTTTGCTCGCCGACGAGAAATGTTTCAATGTCCTTCATCACAACTCTGGCCGCCGTAAGGACCTCCTTCTGTTTTTCAGTAAAGGCAGGGTTGCCCGGGCCGTGTTTCACGGTGACTTCCTTGCCCATGACGGTCTTGGTAACAGGTGTGACATGCTCAAGCGCGCCGAACTGCCTGGTGAATTCGGCCTTCTTCTTTTCGTCCACCTTGGGTTCCATGCGCGTGATCTCTTCCTTGAGATCAGCCAGCATTTTGCTGTAATGTGCCTCGAGTTTCTTCCCTTCGGGGGTCAGGCTGACCGGCGCTGGTCTCCCCGCGGCAATGACGGATGTCGATAGGGCCAGGATCGTCATGATCCATGCACTCTTGATGATGTCGTATTTCTTCATTTTTGTGTCTCCATTCTGTACTCCTTAAACCAGTCTTTTAATCTCTCGTGGGTCGACTTGTAAACGCTCGGAACATCTGGTCTGGGTGGTTCTGCGGCGCGCTTACGCGTTTTGGCCGCCTCGTCCCTGCGGTCAAGCTTATCGAGAATCTCGGCCTTCGTGTTCCACATTTCCACCAAGGTGTCATCCGGGTGATTGATCGTCACCTTGGCGGCTTCCTTTCGCCAAAGCTCCGGGTTCTTGCTTCTTCGCTCCCGGAAGTAGCGCAATTTCTGGGCGTCGATCGCCTTCTCGATCGACTCGAGCGCGGCGTTCCAGTCCTTCAGGCCCACGTAGGCCAGGGCCTGCCCGTGGTACCTCGGCGCTCGCCATCCGTAGCGATCGGGGTTCCATGGAAGATAGGGCCCACCGAAGATGCGTGCCGCCTCCTTGAACTTTCCCTTTTTTAGCGTCTCGCAGGCTGTCTCCATTTCACAGGTTTCAATGTGAACTTTTGCGGCGAGCAGGTTGACAAATTTTTCACTATCTCCGTATGGCAGTCCCGATGCGCGCCACACCATGGAGCCGTCCCGGCGGAGCAGGAAGACGTTGGGGATACGATCCGCCGAAAGAACGCCCAGTCGTCGCACCATCGGGTTCGCGAGGCCGCCCGGCACGATGGCCGCTTGAAAGGTCAGTTCCCTTGTTTTCATCAGGGCACGGATGCGTTCCGCATCTTCGGACAAAAAGGCCACGATCGTAGTGACGTCATTGTTGACGTGCCTGTCTGCCAGGTCGCAAGCGAATTGGAGAAAATTATGGTGTGGTTTCTTGTCTTCAACTTCCCCGACGTCGATGGGGAAATCCGCATCGGGTTCAGCTGACGGCTCGACAAAGACCAACAGCGTCAGTTTGCCGTTGGTATCCTTCGGGAGGCTCAGCGTTCGCCCATCGAGGGTCTTGAGCTTCACGGTCGGCAAAAGTCCCGTCATCGGAGGGGCTCCATGATTGATCATGTAGTCACGCGCCGAGTCACGTTCCTTGTGGATGTAATTGGCCTTCAACAGGCGGTAGGTGTAGACTCGATCTCGCAGGAACGAGACCATGGGCCACAGCACGGGATTGTCCCCGTCCGGCGCTGCCAGCAACTTGGCGCGGTAGCGATCGTGCAAGTCCCGCGAGTTGGCGTTCAGGGCCAGGATCACGGCCGCGGCATGGGCCGAGCAGGGCGCTTCGGCCCCGCCTGTTTTCTCGATCAGGTCCAGGAGGACGGAGTCCGGCTCCGAGTCCCCTTGCCGGAGCGCTTCCTTGGCGAGACAGAATTGCGGTACGACGCCTGCCCCACGAGGCGGATTTTCGGCCAGAGAAGCGCGTGCCTCTGCGGCGGCGGCTTCAAGATGCTTGGGCTCGCCGGCAAGCGTCCACATACCCAGCAAGGCAATGATCCTTCGATTGCGCACGATCCAGAGATCCGGGGCAGCCGGATGTTGCCTAAACGCCTCACCGCACAGCTTCTCGGCCTTCTCGTAGTTCGCCAGCGCCTCGTCGGTCGTCAATCGGTAGCGGAAGGGGGCGGGCGGGAAACATCCCTGGATGGCGCGTAGTGTCTCGACCGGTACTGACTCGGGTGTGCGAGCCAGCTTCGCGCCGGCTTCCTTGCCCGAGCCCTTTGGGACCATCTTCAATTCAGGCGGTAAGGCGGCATCCAGCCTAACATCGGGCTCCGTGACCAGAACATCGCCAATCAACAATGACTGCAATTGCGAAAGAAAGCGTGCGTCGTCGAGACGCCGATTCAACGTGTGTATCGGTGATTGTACGCCGCGCACGCCAAGCTTGACCTGCTCCGCCACGTTCAGTGAGGGCGGGGCGAGGAGAGCATGGCCATATGCGTTGACCAGGAAGCCGACCGGATCATTTATTCCATAGGTGCGAAATACCTGGCTCATCTTGCCCCCGGGCAGCCGCATAGCCGTCCAGTTGAGACCCATGGCTTTCAGTGTCGACGCACCCGCGTCGGGAAGTTCGTCGAGATTAAAACTGAAAACCTCGAATTGGCCCGGCTGTTCATCCTGAAGCTCCTTGATCATTTTGAGGTACGCCTCGTAGCCCTCTGTATTTCGCGACCAGAACACCATGACGCTCTGCCGCCCCATCAGATCAGCCGGAAAACGCAGGGTAACGCCGTCCGCACGTGTGTACGTGCCGACAAACAGCACGTCCTGCCGACGGAGCCCGAGCTGTTGCCGACGGAACTCAATCACTCTCGGATCGCCTGCGAAACGTTCGCCCAGAGCGTCCACGATTATCTTCTGCAATTCGAATGCCTCGAGTTTCGGGGCAATTCGTGCGGCCATCATCAGGCTTTTTGCCTCCGCCGACGTTCCGCGGTAGCGATCGACAATCGAGGTTAGCGCCTCGGCCCGTTCTTTCATGTCTGCGTTCTTAAGCGCCAGATCTCTTTCGGACAACAGCAGATCTGCTTCCAGACGGAACTCGGCATGCTCATCGGGTGCCCTAACCAGTTTTTCGCACGTCTCGAGCAGCGCCTCTCGATTTCGCTCGGATTTCTCCATCACCAGCAATTTCTTTTGGCTCTCTAGCACGATCGCCAGTACATGAAAACGGTTGGGTGCACTTGGCGAAGCTTTGAGAATCGCCACGCCATCCCGGATAACGCTCTTGCACGCTCTGCGTTTCCTGATCGACGAAGTGGTCTTGCCCACTTCGGCCAACTCTTCTTGCAAAGTGGCAATCCTGTCCGGTGGTATGTCTTCAGATACCGACTGCGGCGCATCCTTACCTTGGAGCGCGCACGCGGAACTGAATAAAAGTAGCACTACCAGGCACGCCCATGAAAAACCGCTATTCTGGTTGTTTCTGTTCATTTCACAGGCGTCAATTTTTTCCATCATACCGCTCGATGTTGGATTTCATACCGAGCTGAATTCCGTATTGCCATTCACCTTCCCCCTCGCTTCTGACCTGGGGATGGACGATGCCCGACAGCGTCCACACGATCGTTCCGTCAGGACGCAGCAATGCGATGTTGGGTACACGATCTGCCGAGAGGATTCCCAAACGCCGCACCAGAGGATTGGTGAGGCCGCCGGGGGTGATGACGACCTGACACGGCCACTCGTTCTTCTTCATCAGCGACTGCACGCGTTCTTTATCGTCGGTCAAAAAGGCGGCGATGACCTTGACCTTCCCGGAGTGCTCGTCGGCCAGTTCGAAGGCCCGTTGCATCAATCCCGGAACTTCCTTTTTGTTGCCTCTGGCATCTTCCGTGGTTTTCCCATTGATTAACGTTGGGAGATCAGCGTCTGTATCGGCGGGCGGCTCGACAAACATGAGTAGCGTAACCTTATTGTCGGTCGCTTGCGGCAATTTCACAATACCGCCGGTGGGCGTTTTGAGCTCCACTTGCAACGGGCCGGCGGCGACCAGCGTTGGCTCCGCCACCCCGGCGTTGCGCCGCAAATTCGCTCTCTCGATTCTGCGGGCCAGGGTAGGGGGGAAGTAGAGGTTGGGCTTGAACAGGCGGTAGCGGTGGTTCTGATCCCGAAGAAAGGAAACAATGGGCCACATCGCCGGATCGCTGTTGTCTTTATTCAGGAGGATCTTTCGGTATTTGTCGTGTAGCTCTCGAGAGCTGACGTCCATCGCGAGAATCGCAGCCGCTGCATATGCCGATGTCGGTGCATTGGTTGCTCCGGTTGCTTGAATTAAAGTGGACAACACTTGTTCCGGGATGGAATCACCCTGGCGAAGAGATTGCTTGGCGAGACAGAACCGCGACGCGACGTCGGCCCGACGAGGTGGATTTGCGGCCAGCGCGGCACGTGCCTCTTCGGCAGCGGCTTCGAGATGTTTTGGCTCGATGGCCAGCTTCCACATGCCCAGCAAGGCAATGATCCTCCGGTTGCGAACCAGCCAAAGATCGGGAGCCTTGGGGTATTGCGTGATGGCGTCACGGCAGAGTTCTTCCGCCTTCTTGTAATTCTTCAGCGCCTCTGCGCGTGACAGTCGGTAACGCAGTGGGTCAGCGATAAAACAGGCCTGAATAGCCTCGATCGTTTCTGTGGGAACCGACTCCGCGGTTCGGGCCGTCTTGTTGTCTGGTCCTGCGTCGGTTACCAGAAAATCGCCAACAAGTAGTGACTGCAACTGCGAAAGATAACGCACTTCGTCAATGTTTTGTTCCATCGGGGTCGTTTCGGTGTGGGGCGATAGTAGGAACGCATGTCCATGTGCATTAACCCGCACGCCAATCGGATCCCGTGTCGCGAACACGCGGTAGGTTTGGCTCTTTCTCCCCGCTGGCAACCGCATGGCAGTCCAGTCCAACCCCATCGTCCGCAAGATTTTCTCACCGGCATCGGGCAACTCGTCCAGGTTGAAGCTGAATACGTCCAGTTGACCGGGGAAACTGGATTGTAGTTCCTTTACGGCGGTCAGGTGCGTTTCAATGTCCGGCGTTTTCTGAGACCAGAAATAGATCAGAGAAGTGCGCCCCATGCCATCGGTCGGGAATGTAAGCGAAACGCCGTCTGCACGAGTGAACTTGCCGGTGAATACCACAGGAAAGTAACTGTAGTCTCGACGAGTTCGACGCCATTGAATGACATCGAGGTCACCCGAGAATCGTTCATCCAGCGCACGGGTGATTTTTTTCTCCAGTTCGACGGCATCCAGTTTCGGCGCGATCTGCGAGGCGATCATGAGACTCTTCGCTTCGCCTGGTGTGTCGCGATAACGCTGCAGCAACTCCGTGAGTGCCTTAGCCCGCGTTTTCACATCTGCATTCTTGAGCGACAGTTCTTTTTCCGATAGTAGAAGATCCCCTTCAAGTCGAAGATCTGCGTAGTCATTGGGGGCTTTCAACAGTCTCTCACAGATGTCGAATAGCGCCTCGCGATTGCGGTCGGATGATTCCAGGGTCAGCAGCAGTTTCTGAGTTTGAAGCATGATTCCCAGCACCCGATAGCGGTTGGGGGCTTCGGGATATGATTCGAGCAGATGTTCTGCGTCGCGAACCACGGTCTTGCACGCTCTGCGTTTCCTGACCGAAGAAGTTCGTTTATCGTTTTTTGGAAGATCCGCCTCGAGGGTTGCGATCCTTGTCTTCGGGATGTTGAAGGTCGCGGCGTCTTGTGCCGAACAGATGTGAACTGAAATCAGTAACCCGGCCAGACACGTAATGCGGATGTAGAATATTATTAGACTACCTGGCATCGTCATGATTCTTACCGCTGATAAATCGGAATGTATCGGTGTGGAGTCGCCAGAATAATAATCGCCATCGTCGTCTCATAAGAAATTCCTTGCTTTTGGCCTTTACCCCAGGCGCCCTGCGCACTCTGTTTGCTGACCAGTGCATCCCGGATCTGGGGATACCATTCAGCATACTCTTTGTCGCCGGCCTGCACATTTGCCTGTATCGCGTAGTAATGGCCATAGTAGTAGTAGTGACCCCCGGTGATGATGCCGGGAGAAAGGGTTTTGAGGTGGCGAAGCGCGGCATTAACCATTTCGGTGTCCCGTTGGCCCGCAAGTTGCGCGATGTAGGCACCACCGGCGGTGCAGGGAAAAGTCACATTTCTACCATCCTTGTAGGCAAAGCCCCCGGTTTGGGGGTCGTGGTTATTCTTTAGATACTTCACCACTTTCGAGATCGTCTCGTTCGGGACGACGATGCCCGCCTGACGGGCCGAGGCCAGGGCGTGAAAGACGGTCATTGTGCACGAGATGTCTTCTCCGCCGTCCGCCTGTGGTTGGTAACGCCATCCGCCGCCTGGATTCTGCGAACGCAGAATCACCTCCACTGCCTTTTCGAGCGCCTTCTGGATCGCATCGTCATCGTCCGGATCCCTACACATTCCCCACATCTCGGAGAGGGCGAGCGTGGCTAGCCCATGCTCATACATCACCGTGCCGAGGTACCCATTAGGACGTTTTATTGCTTCCTTGAGCAGCCACTTCATGCCCCGGTTCAACTCATCACCATGAGGACCGAAGCCGGGAAAATGGGCCTTCGACATGAACGCCATCAGGGCCAGCGAAGTGATGCCAACCGAATGACCTCCCTCACCATTGCTATCCCAGGAGCCGTCCTTGTTTTGGGTCGAGAGCAGGTATTTAAGACCCTTGTCGATTGCCTTCGACGCTTTAGGGGTCAGCTCCGGTGCGCCTTCCTGCTGGGCCATTGATGGCGCGGCCAAAAGAGTGGCGATAGCAAAGCAGGCGAGGATACGTGGCTTACAGGAAAAACTCCTGGTCGCTTGGATCAATTCAGCATTCTTCATTGCGTCAACCTTTCATAGTAATCCTTGAGAATCGCCCGGTATTCCAGCGGCAGTTCCCTGGCGAAGTTCTCGTTCAGGGCGGCCCGCTCTCGACGTCCGATCACCTGCCATTCCAGGCGTCCGCCCTTCGGCTTTGTTCCGGTGAGGGCGCCGGGCATAAAGAGCTCCAACTCAGCCTCCTCGGGCTCCGCATCCTCTGCAGGTGGACCGGGGAGTCCCGACCCGCCATCCAGGAGCGGAACAACGTATTTCAGCGCATACTCGAGAACGAAGTAACGCAGCATCTCGCCAGCCTTGTGCTGACTGGTTGCGGCTGCGACGCTATCGGCGGCTTCAAGTTTCACGACAGCCTCTGACAGATGAAGGTGCGCCGCAATCAGGTTTGGATGCGATTTGGACGCCGGGATGAATGCCGCGCATTGGCCTTCAAGTTCGCGAAGCCGGGACGCAAAGTCGGGCAATTGTTCCGGAGTAGCAGTTCGTGTCTTGCGGGAAAGATCATTGTGGTGGGCTGCTAACCCCAACACTTTGTTGAGCAGTAAGATCTCGGGCTCAGGTTCAGGAAGCTCCAGGCCAAAAGGCGGAGGTGTGATCAGATATGCGAGATTATCCGTCAGCGTTTGCAGTTTTTCAGTATCCGCGACCAGGGCATCCAACATGTCTTCAGTTCCTGCTCCAGCGCCCCCACTGTCGATCGCATTCTCCAATTGGCGTGCAGTCGCAACATAGCCTTCCTCGCCGGTGAGCTTCTGCGCTTTATCGCCAAACTGCTTTATTTGCGTCTTCACTGCCGCCACATCCGGCGCGCCCTCCGCCTTCTCCAGCAATTGCCGTGTCCCGGTTCGGATTCTGGCGCTCTGGGGCACGATCTCATACAAGTTCTCGGTCACCTCGAGTATATAGCGATACTCCGGAGTGGCTTGATCGATCTTGGCCCGCAGTTTCTGCAGCGATTCCACGACAAACAATTGTGCGTCGAGCGCATCCTCGATGTCATCGGTCTCCAACCCAATCGCGGCGGCGTCCATGTCTTCCTTTGCGAAAATCATCACCGTGCCAGATTCTATCCTGTGCGCCAAGGGATCGAGCGATGCTACGACGGCGTCCACGGCATGGATTAAATTCTTTTGGGGAATCACTAGGCTCGGCCGGCCTTCCGGATTGACCTTTTCAGTCAGCACGTTGAGGCGGCTCTGCTCGGCCTCGATTTCCACAAGAAGCGGGCTCGGAGCAAGGGCGCTCCCGACCATGGCGAGAACGTCGGCGAAGGTGGCGCGTGTTGCTGTCAATTCCTCGTTCAGGCCAGCGGCCTCCTCGAGCCCATCGAGTGCCTGCTCCTGAAAATCGATGGCATCATCAGGTTTGTTTTTCTTGAGCAACGGGGTAGCTTTTCCCACTGCACGCGCCACGCGACTGAGACAGTCGATCAGCGGCTGATCATCTTCGCTGGAGCTCGTCTGGGCTTCCTTCCAGAGGACGATGTTACGAAGAAACCGCTCCGCATCATCGGCCAGTGCCTGGTTTCGTGTGACGAGAAACGCGGTATTCGTTTCGTCATCGGCGGCATCTTCGGTCTGCTCGAGGAGCACGATCAGGCGTTCCTCAAACGTCAGCAACTGCGCTGCCTGCTTCTCGGAAATGGTGACGGCGACCTTCATGCGCGCCCTCTTGGTCATGGCCTCCATCCGCCATCCGGCGATCTCCGCCAGCTTCTCAAATGCGGTCTGCGCTTGTTGGTGATGACCGGCTGCAGCCTCGCGGTCGTCAGCTTCGATCTGGGTCAAGGCCGCCTGCATGGCGTGTTCGGCAGCGGTGAGCAAATCATCCACCGGCGGGGCAGAAGGTGCGACCACGTCGTAGAGCTTCGGCCTCGAGGCGGGCACTTGAGGCATGAGTCGCAGATGGAGTTGCCGCAGGAGAGCGGCCTGGGATTGGACGAGATTATCCGCGCTCATGTCGGCGCCTTCTTCACGCAACTTCCTCTGCCCAGCGGCCAGCGCGGCAAACAGGTCGCGGGCCGTGCTAAGCGCCTCGTATTCCGCGCCACGCCGCAGCCGGAACTCCGCGCGGAGCAGGCTCGCGATCACCTCTTCCTGGAGTCGGGCCGCCTTTTCCGAGTCGGCCTTGGGGATGAGCGCCGCGGCTTCCCTCATCTTGGCATCGGCACCAGAGCGGAGCAGTCCATTGACCATGTGGGACAGATTGAAGGCGATCAGGGCGTCCGTGCTGGTGCTTTCCTTATTCCGAGGCGTTGCGGAAAGCAAGCGGGTACACCACGCAGCGAGCCGTGTCTGTGCCTTGGCAAGTTCTTCGTTTCCTGCCCGATGACCTATGTCCGATCCTTCCTGTCTGATGGTTCGCAAGCGCAAGGCCGCTTGGGTCTGCGCGGTCGCGTGCAGTTCGCGAGCCATGACGTCCGCGGCGTCGTTGAACCCAAGCTGAAACACCAGGAGGGCTAGTTCGCGCGCCGCACTATTGACCATGTGGATCGCTAGAACCGGATCCCTGCCGGAGCTCTCTTTGTCGGAAACCGCAGTCAGTTCCCTGAGCATCGAAGCCGCTTGCCCCACATGCTCGTCCGCAATGGCCTGCAAGTCCGAGGAAAGCTGGACCAGCAAAATTGACTGTTCCGTGTCCGAGATATTGTTCGCGGCCAGGTCTTCGACCAGATCGTTCATCTGTCTCCGCAGAGCGTTTAGGCGTTTGCGCATCAGGTCCTGGCGAACCGCTTCCAGTTGGCACGTCTGGATGAACACGTCATCCGACGGGTTGAGATGGCGGACGAGATCATGTACACCGCGTTCCTCGCGATAGATGGTCCGGATTCGATTGAGCAGGCGAACCTTCTGTTTTTCGATCTGCTTCAGGTAGTCCTCCTTCGACAGGAACTGCACGCGCCGCGCATCCGAGCGCACCCGGTGCGGCCCATCCGCGCCCGGATAGCGGTCTGCTAATTCGACCGCGAAGGTGACGGTGTCGCCGACCGCGAGGTCGGGCAGGGCTTCGCGGTAGTTCCAATCGATCTGCTGCTCGCTTCCATCACTAAGCTTTGGTTCGGGAAGGGCGACCTTCTCTTCTCCGCTCTTGTTGAATCGATAGGAGATGAAAGCCTCGCCAATGCCGTGGTCGTCCCGGGCCCGGAAGGCAAAGTCGAGGTCGCGCTCGAGCGTCGCGAACAAGTTTCCGGCGGGAGAGGTGAGATCGATACTCGGCGCGCGATCGGGCGACACCTGCAAGTAGTGCCGCGGGCTGGAGAAGGAGAACCCGTGTTCCTTGTCCACCCATCCGAAACTGTAGGCTCGCGACTCGGCGGCCACCTGCTGCATCGTGACCGAGCGACCGTCCGGGCTGATCTCCAATGGGAGTGCCTTCCCATCAGCCGGGCGGAACTCCGCCTTGCTGACCGGACAGTCGAGCGTGAGTTCCCAGTTGACGGCGGTCCCTTCGGGTACGGTGATTGTCAACGCATCGACGGTCTCGACCGGACGCTGGGTGTACTCAGGAAATTCGAGAGATACTTCGGCGCGCTCGATCCGCGGCGCCGAGATCACGCGCACGGTTTGCCATGGGCTACGGGCATCACCGGCGAAGATACGGAAATCGAAGCTGCGGAACACAGTCCGTGCCTCGTATTCACAAACTTTGTCGATGATCGCCAGTTTACGTTCCCTCGGCTTGCCTGTACCGGTGCGTAAAATGATCTCGGCGCTATCCGGGATTTCACCCGAGATGTTGGCGACGAGGCTTAACCCCTCACCCTCTTTCACTATCCGCTCGCCATCTTCCACATCGATCTGCGTGCGCGTCGGGTATTCGATGGCTATCCAAGGTGCGAACAGACGCGTCGCGGCCGTCTTGAACACGGGGAAATCGAGTGCCGCAAATGCACAGAGGGATGCCAACAACAGACCGCCTAGAAGTCCCGGCCAGCCGATGGGATTGAGAGGAATTACCTCCCTGACATCCACTTCTTTAGCCGCTTCATTCGCCCGCTCGACGGTGCGCGCGGCCATGGCTGTGGACGTTCCAGAGACAGCCTTGGCTACAGACAATTGCACACCTGACACCAGCAGGCTCTCGAGGTTTTGGTAGTGGTCCTCCACTTTGATCGCGGTGCACTGAGAACTGAACCAGGGTTTGAAGAAGCGCCAGCCGACCTGCCATGCTTTGATGATAGGAAACACCAACAGCGGAACAAGGATGATCATCCGGACGAACACTGGCAGGCGGATGAACCAGTCGATCGCAAATCCCACGAGGAACAGGATTGCCATCCAGTTGCACAGCGACAGCAACCCCATCGTCAGGTTCAGTCCCTGTTCCCTGCGGTGCACCCTGCGGAGGCGCGACGCGAGCTTGGCTGGTTTGATCATCTTCATCAGCGTAGGTCGTATTTCCTCCGTAGAATCCATTCAATTCCGAGCAGGCCGACCAGAATGAGGGCGACAAGGCTGTTATCCCACAGTGGGCGATCGGTGCGCACCGTGGTGGTGTGCGGTTCGCGGTTAAGTAAAGCGGGAAGTTTCTGGAGCCCCAAGGCGCTCAGGATTTCCCCGCCGGACAGTTCGGCAATCCGGCGGAGGTGATCGATCTGCATATCGGTGTTGACCAGTTCCGGCCTGATGTCAGCGACTTGAAACTCGATGGAGTTGGAAAGCGGCCGATCGGACGGGTTTGCCTGCACACGATAACCGCCCTCATTCGACGGTGAAAAGTAGCCTTCATAAAGTCCGGGGTTCGACTTGTCCGGGCGCAGCGTGACGCGCTGTGGATCGCCCGCTGTACCGTCGGTGTCCAGCGCACTGACCCCGATTTCAAATCCTGACTGGATGACTGGTTCGTAGTCGTTGTCGAGCAGGTTCGCGTAGAGCATGACGCGGCCATCGACCGGATAGGTGGCGCGATCCGTCTCGAGACGGATCCGTTTATGCTCTCCCATGAGCCGCGACAGGGTGAGGAACTGCACGCACTGGGACCAGACCCGCCAGTGGTACTTGTCGCCGGTCTTGAAGCGCAGCAACCAGAGGCGGTCAGTCGCCATCATCATGCACTTGCCGGTCCCGTATCGCTGCCACGCCACCAGCGGGTAACGGTCGGCGCGGGATTGGGTGTCGGAGAGCTCGGCCAGGACCGTCGCACCGGGGCGCGGGGCGAGCAGCGGCGGGATGCGGTCGAGCGGCGCGACCCGGCTCCAGACGAGATCGTTCTCGTCCCTGTCCGTTTCCAACGTCATGACGAGACTGCTGCGACCTTCGGGCGTTAGCACCGGGTAAACGCTCTCATCGATATCTTCCCATTCGGCATCCGGATCGAACTCGACGGGCAGCATGCGTTCGACCGGCGTGCCGGCGTAACTGGCCGGGGCAAATCGCGCGCCGCAGAGCATGAGCAATGATCCGCCGCGCTCTCGAACCAATTCCTCCAAGCGCAGAAATGCTTCCGTCGAGAAGAACGCCGAATCGACATCGCCAAGGATCACCAGGTCATAGGAGAATGCCTCTTCGCGGTCTTCCGGAAACGTCGCGATGTATTCGGACGAGCTCTGTGCCAGCTCCGGTTGGGAGCGTGTGCCGATGAAGGTCGCGTTGATGCGCGGGTCGCGCTTCAGCATGGCGCGCAGATAACGGAACTCCCAGCGGGCGCTGCCTTCGATGCAGAGCACATTGATCTTCTCGTTCACCACCCTGACGCTGCGCTCCACGAGGTTGTTCGCCGGGGTGGACTCGTCGGAAAACGCTTCGATCTCGATCCCGATCCGAGCCGAGCCTCTCTCGGCGACATCGACATTAAAGAAAATCTCTTCGAACTGCAGGCCGCCTTCGAACGACACGCTCTGCCGGGCAACGCCTCGCCCGTTGAGGCTCACGGTCAGATCGGCAGTGCGTTTCTCGTATCCCTTGGACTGCAGTTGGACGCGGACGGGGACTTTGTCACCGGTGAAGGCGACGTCCTGCATGATTACGTTGCGGATCGAGACATCATCGGGGTCGGCGATGCCAACTGGGACAGTGTAAACCGGGATACCACGGGTGCCAAGATCACGGACCACCGACTCGGTGCGACGCGACGAGGTGTCCAGCCCATCCGAAACCAACACCACGCCGGCGAGGGGCGCACCGCGATCTGTCTTCGCCAACGCCTCGAGAGCCCCACCGATGGAAGTTTCCGGGCTGTCGGACTGCAGGGCCGCCAGTGACTCTTTGATCCCGCTATCGCCTTCGCCAAGCCGTTGCAAGGTTTCGCCGAAGGCGTGGTAACTGACATCGAGATCTTCGGTGATCGATCCGAGCATCTCCTCCGCCGACTTCGAGAGGAGGCTGGTTGCGAGATCGAGGCGCGAGGCCGAAGCGATCGCCTCACGCTGCTTGCCGTTGAGCGACACGGCGCTGCGCTTCACGTCCTCCGGCGTCGAGGAGAGCGGCAGAATCCCTAGCGCCACCGCTGCCTCGCCGATATCTTCGGATCGCTTACGTTGGTCTTTGACGGACATGCTCTGTGAAACGTCGATCAGAACCGGCAGGCGGCGTTTCTCGGTGTGGGTCTGCTTGACGGTCGCGGTTGGTTCGAACAAGACGGCCACGATTAAGCACAATGCCAGCAGCCTGAAAAAGGCGAGCACCATGCGAAACCCAAACGATAATCCCTGTCGTCGGCGATAGAGGAAGACGGTCAGGGCAAAAGCGGCGACAAAGGCCGAGATCACGACAGCCGTCGAGACCGGCCGCGCCCAGAAGAGCCGTTCGATCTGTCCGTCGGTGAAAAAAAAGGCCAACATCTAAGCGTTCTCCATGTTTGCCGCGACGGGCGGGGTTGAGTTTGATTTCGCCGTCGGCCCCTTCGATTTGCGGCCCGCAAGCAGGCTCTCGACGACCAGCAGTCCGAGCACAGACAGCAGGAGCAGGAACCAGAACGACCGCCCGGTGCGCGATTGCTCCACGGCGTCGAGCAGGTCTGCTTCGGACTGAGCCACTACGATATCCGTCCCCTCGAATCGTCGTGCCACCTCGGCCGAGGACTGACTGCCGACGTCCGATTCAGCGGTGTCGGCATTAACCGCGACCGGCATGCCGGGTGCCTGTAGGCTTACGCGTGCTAGATAGAAGCCGGATTCGCGGGCGTTGTCCAACAGAGCCACATATTGGCTGCGATGCTCGAGGACGGGAACGGCGATGGTGTCGCCTGACGGCGTATCGAACACGGCCTCGCTGGCATCGGGTTGGTCGACGTAGGACAGTGACAGGGAATCACCCACGAGGCGCGACGTCTCGAATTCGCGGGCGGTGAGATAAGTCACCATCTGCTGGAGGACCATGGGAAAAACCGGCGTGAGTGCCATGTTGTTCCAAGCGGAATCTGCAGAGGTGGTGAACATGAACACCTGTCCACGCCCGACCGAGTGTTCAAGAAGCACGGGGGCAGCCGTGCCGGCTAGTGAGAGGATTGTCGAGCTGCTGGCGGCGGGTTTGACCTGCAACATCTTGCGAAGGCGCGTCTCGCTGAGCAAATCCTCCGGGAGGGAGCGTAGCGGTCGGCATACCGGGTGGTCGGGGACGGTCGGGTCGAGCGGCCTGCCCACCCCGAGCGCATCGCTGGTACTGATAGTTTGCTCGATCACCGCCGGGAGTAGAGACACCCCGTCGAGCGCCGAACGTTTGTTCCAGGCGGCGGCATCGACGTGGTCGCCCGCGAACCAGATCAGGCCATTGCCGGCACGGACGTAGCTTTCGAATGCAAGGGCCTGCTCTGGTGTGATGTCGGGTACATTTTGAAGAATCACGACATCGAAGTTCGCCAGATCCTGGCTTGGAAGGTCGATCCATGGCACCGATTGCACCGAGAAATTCTCCTGACCCGAATCGCCACCGCGGGCCCGCAACGCCGCCGCGATGAAGCTACCGGAACCGCCAGACACACCTTCCACACTCAGCACGGAAACCTTATCGCGGATAATCGCCACTGTGCGGCGAGTGTTATCCTCGAGCAGCGCGTCCTGCTCGAGCTCGGCGCTGATGCGCACCGGACCGGCATTGCGAAAATGGACGAACAGTGAAACGGTCTCGGAAGCTCCCGGCGCAATAGCGGGAATCGTCTTGGTATCGACCGTGATGTCGTTGGTCAAGCCCTTGACCTGGACATTCGTGACAGGGCTTGTACCGCAGTTGCGCACCGTCGCACGATACCGAGCCACCGTGTTCTCACGGAGCACGCCTGAGACGAGTTCGAGGTCAGTGATCGCAAGGTTGTCGCTTCCTCCGAGCACGGGCACGATGGTCGTCGAGGCGCTCTCGCCCAGGTTCTTAAACGCCTCGCCCAGCCAGGCGGGCTGCTTCTTCCAGTCGCTTGCCTGCATATCGGTCACGAGGAAAATTTGCTTCTGCGGAGCCTCCATCGACTCGGCCAGAGCCTTCAATCTTTTTGGAACGCTGTCGAGGTCGAGCGATTCCGGGGTCACCCGCTCAGACGAAAGCAACTCGTCGAACTTCCCGGCATCGAAGGCCATGTTGCGCGCCAGCACCCGTTGCTCGGCGCCAAGCAGAACCAGGCAGACCGGATCCCCCGGATGGATATTCTCCGTGATCACCCCGATCTTTTCGATCGCCCGGTCGAAGCGCGTGGCAGTGCCGTCGCTGTGCGCCATGCTGTAAGAGGCGTCGAGCGCGATGACGACGCCCGTCCGGCTCTCACCGATGCCCGAGGGCACCTCTCCTGCGTCTTTCATGAACGGCTTTGCGAGAGCAGCCACCAACAGCAGAATCGCAAGACAGCGGACGCACAGCAGAATGAAATCTTTCAGCCGGAGCTGCCGCGATCGAATCCGAACGCTACGGTTAAGGAACTGCATGGCCGCCCAATCGGTCCTCTTCACTTGCTGGCGGTTGAGCAGATGAGCCAAAATCGGCAAGGCGATTCCCAAGGCCGCCAGAAGAAGGAGTGGATTGAGGAAGCTCATGATCCGGCTCTGCCCGCCGTTCCATTCAGTAGGGATTCGCGCTGATGGAAGAATTCGTTCAGGACAACGTCCAGAGGTCTTGAAGTGTCAACGAGCGCATAATCGATCTGACTGGCCACGCATCCGTCACGGAAGGCGGTGAGGTATTCGTTCAAGTTGGCAAGATAATCTTCCTTGATACGCTCGGGTTGGGTGATCAAAGGTTCTTCACCTTCCAAGCCATCGAATTGCCAAGTCCCCTCAAACGGAAACTCCAGCTCGTGGGGATCGAGGGTATGCAAAACCATGACGTTGTGCCCGGCGAACCTGAGGTGCTCGAGGCCAGCCAGAACATCGTCCACGTCGGAAAGAAAATCGGAAAGCACGATCACGAAGGAGCGTCTCTTCATCATGAGAGCGACGTCATGCAATTGCTTGGCGATGGCCGTTTTGGGGGTCGGCTTGGCATCCTTGAGCAGTTGGTCCATCTGAAGAAGGATGCTCATCGTGGATCGGGGAGGGAGGTAAGCGCGGATTTCCGAGTCGAATACGGAAAGCCCAACGGAATCCCTCTGCTTGAGGACAAGGTAGGCTAGGGAGGCTGCGAGGAATTTGGCGTATTCTAGCTTGCTGACCTTTCCCGACCCGTAGGTCATGGATGAACTCGAATCAATCAGGATGTGACAGTCGAAGTTGGTTTCCGCCTCGTAAAGCTTGGTGTAGTAACGGTCGGAACGGCCATAAAGCCGCCAGTCAATGGTTCGCAGGGAATCTCCCGGGACATATTGACGATGATGGGCGAACTCCGTGCTGAATCCTCGCAACTGACTGCGGTGGCTACCAACCCGCAATCCCTCGACGACTTCCCGAGCAATGAGCTCGAGATCGCCCAATTGCATGAGAACCTCCGGGTCGAGGTATTTGGTTTTCGGCAATTTTTCGGACATCGTCACGCCTCAGGCACGGCCTTTAGGGCGTCGCCTGCAGGAGTTTGTTCTGTGAACTCATCTTTGTGCCTGGCGAGATAGATGATGACTATAATCCCGAGAATCGTCCCTATTGGGAAGCTCATCAGCCAGAGGATGGATAGCACCCAGAGCATTGTGCGAAACCAGGGCGCCCGGTACCGAATTCTGAAAAGAGCGACAAGAATAAGGATGATGCCGATCAACCCGAAGACGGATCCGGCTGCTGCAGGGCCGATGACCTTGCTGATTTCCTGTGCCAGTGCGGAGGCCTGAACTGTGCCGGAGTCCGCGAGGCCTCTGAAGTATCTGACCATGGCGATGATCGTGCAGACAAGTCCGAGCCCGGAACCGAGTTGCAGCACAAGGCCCCAGATTGCGAGTTGTTTCCCCTTTTGATTCATCTCATTTCTGTTTTACAGAACGATTTGCTCAAACGGCCTTTTCCTTGTACAGGTCTTCGTTCGCAGGAATCTCTTCCAGCAGCTTCTCTATCAAGGAATCCGAAGTCATTCCCTCGGACCTGGCGGCAAAATTTGGTATGATGCGGTGCCTGAGGATCGGCAGGCAAACCTCCCGTACGTCATCGGTTGAAACATGGCAGCGACCGCGAAGGGCAGCCCGGGCCTTT
>Ga0302132_10000543_pt1 | contig 21265 bp, 17 predicted proteins | sample CB9_321_MG_FD_203113 | JGI IMG/M metagenome (GOLD analysis project Ga0302132, IMG submission 203113) | Marine microbial communities from Western Arctic Ocean, Canada - CB9_32.1 | ecosystem: Environmental > Aquatic > Marine > Oceanic | place: Canada: Western Arctic Ocean | collected 2017-09-19
TTGATCTTTCGCTGGTTGATTTTGATAATCCCACTGCGGGCATTGACGATATTCGTCAAAAAAACCCTCAGCGATTTGAAATGGAACAGTTAACAGCGATTGTGCATGACGATATCGACGCGGGAATTTTTGTTGCTTACAAAGATATTTCCTCGGAAGATTTCTGGGTGCGCGGCCACATGCCTGGAATGCCGCTGATGCCGGGAGTCGTTATGCTTGAAGCCTGTGCCCAAGCTTGCAGTTATTTTGGACAACGGCATGATTTGCTAGGATCCGAAATGCTAGGCTTTGGCGGACTCGACAATGTCCGCTTTCGCGACCCCGTCATACCGGGCGAACGATTTGTAATTATCTGTCGGCTTGTGAAAGCCCGTCGTAATCGTATGATCATCTGTGATTTTCAAGGCGTGGTGAATGGTAATCTGGCCTGCGAAGGCACACTTCGTGGCATTCCAATTCCGGTGGATTTATTACGAGCTGAATTGGATTCACGTAACGTGAGCTAGTCGAACTGTGCTATAGGTAGACAAGTGAAATGGGACGACGCGCTTTACCTCCGCAAAGATCTGTAGCTGATTTGTCGCAACACTATTTTGAAATAGAGTCCTTGCCCGAGAAGTGGGATATCCAAGATCTATTTAACGCTGACAATCCACTGGAGATTGAACTAGGAATTGGTAAAGGCCTGTTCTTAAGGCGAACAGCCGTAGAAAACCCCACGCGAAATTTTATTGGGTTGGAGATTCGCAAGAAGTACGCGATGTATTCGGCGATACGGTTAGAGCGAGTTGGGATTGGCAATGCTGTGATAATTCAGGGCGATGGTCTTCTGTTTTGCAATAAATATATACCAACAGCTGCGGTGCATGCAGTCCATGTGTATTTCCCAGATCCTTGGTGGAAGCAAAAACATCACAAACGCCGCGTTTTAAACGCCGACTTTCTGAGCGATGTCGTCCGTATTCTCAAGCCGGAGGGGAAATTGCATTTTTGGACGGATGTCCGAGATTATTTCGATTCGACATTGGAACTGATTTCGCAGTTTGACGAGCTCATCGGCCCCCACGATGTGCAGGAACAACAGCCGGAATTTGATATGGATTATCGCACACACTTTGAACGCCGTACGAGGAAGCATAACGAATCTGTTTATCGCAGCGAATTTGTGCGAGCCAATACTTAGCGTAAAACGGTGCGAGCACTTGCTAGTTCTTAGTCGTTTTGGCTTCGTACGTTCGGGTGGTGTCATTTCCATTGCTGGCATTGTCGATAGCGATGCTGTATAGCTGTTGCCCCATCGGCGTGGGATACGTACCAGTAATACATGCTTGGCAAAGCTCAGAGCGGTCAAATCCAACGGCTGCCGCAATGGATTCTACGGGGAGATATCGCAACGAATCGGCCTTTAATTCTTTTGCCATTGCGTCTTGCATTTCGATTGTTAATTCATTGCCATCCATAAAGTGCGGCGCAAATAGCTCGTTGATCGTTGACATGTCGATACCATAAAAGCAAGGTGCAATAATTGGTGGACAGGCGACGCGCACATGTATTTCTTTTGCGCCCCCATAATCACGGATGCGGTCTAACAGTACTCGCATGGTCGTGGAGCGGACAATCGAGTCTTCGACGAGGATAACGCGTTTGCCTTGCAGGACTTCTCGCAAGGGAGTGTATTTTGTTTCGGCTTTTTTCCGGCGATGCTTGCCACCTTCGATAAAAGTCCGTCCCGAGTATCGATTGCGAATTAGGCCTTCTCGACAGGGAACTCCCAGTTCATAAGCCATCGAATCCGCCGCTGCTTTACTGGTGTCAGGCACGGGTACGACAATCGTGTCTTTATCGATGGGAAAGAGATTTTCTTCGCGTTCTAAGCGGGCCTGTTCAACGCCTAATGCAGTCCGCGATAAATAAACGCTTTGTTGATCAAGTGTGCTGGCAACATTAGCAAAATAGATCCATTCAAAGAAACAGTGTGCTCGTCCAACCGTTTCGGCATACTGTTCAACGGAAAATTCCCCATTGACAATCGTGATGGCATGCCCCGGCTCGAGAGATTTCACTTCGTCCGGCTCAAACCCAATATTTAGCAGCGCGACACTTTCACTGGCGGCTGCAAACATCGGACCGCGGCGGGCATAACAAACGGGCTTCATTCCTAAAGGGTCACGAGCCACAAGCATATCACCTTGTGAATTGAGCAGCACAAGGCTGTACGCTCCGTCAAAACGTTTGCTGACACTTCGCATGACGTCGATTAGCGAAGGATTGCGGTCTCCCGACATCTCTCGCGAAAGCTCATGCATGACGATTTCCGTATCCGTCTCACGAGCTAAGTGGTGGTTGTCATCACTTAGCAGCTTATCACGTAGTTCCGCATAGTTGGCTAGTTGCCCGTTAAAGGCAAAGGAGAACCATTTGTGTTTTTGAATGTGATGGCGTTCAAACGGCTGGGCATAGCTACGGTCTTCTTGTCCACACGTAGCATATCGCACGTGGCCAATCGCGGCTCGTCCCGCATACTCCTGCATCAGCGCTTCGCTTTTCCCGCGGTGTGCTAAGCGGAAGACTTCGTTTACCGTACCAATGTCTTTGTAGGTATCAATTAATTGGTCGCGATTGGGATTATAGGTTGTCATCCCCGCGGCAAGCTGTCCACGGTTTTGAATGTCCAACAGCATGCGCGGCATTAAGCGTGATATTTCATCAGGGCCTTGTTCTACGCATAACTCACTGGGTTCCTCCGATGACATGTGATAAATTGCGGCGACGCCACACTCGTGATGGATTTCACTCATAGTTATTGTTAGCTGCCAGAAAAGGGCTTAGGGGGGCTTTTTCGAATTCGATAGGTGTGAGAGATAATGAGATTCGAAACACAAAATGTTTGATCATGTTAAGCACATGATATTAACCAAAAACGTATTCTATGTTTAGGTTGATTTATTCTCAAGCAACGGAGGGATATTTTAATGGATTGTAAGCAATGAAGCTGCTGCCGGATCGAGTAGGAAGGTTACGTTGGGATGGTTTTGTAGGGCGCTGGCAGTACATTCACTGCCCACAGGGCTTTCAATTGCAGCTTGGATTGCCGCAGCTTTATTTTCACCGATTGCTAATAAAATGACTTCACGAGCGTCCATGATGGTGGCAACGCCCATTGTTATTGCTCGACGTGGAACATCATCCGCAGAACCAAAGAAACGTGCATTATCGATGATGGTCTGTTGATCTAGGTCCGTCAGGTGAGTGCGACTACCCAGAGCTGTGCCGGGCTCGTTAAACGCAATATGACCGTCAGTGCCAATCCCCAGAATCTGCAGGTCGATACCTCCTGCGGCTGTGATTGCGTCCTCATACCATTGGCAATACGCACCAAAGCTGTCTTCCACACCAGAAGGAACATGAATACTTTCAGGCGATATATTTATGTGCTGAAATAACTCTTGCTGCATGAACGAGTAATAGCTTTGGGGGTGATCTCGGTGAAGGCCGATATACTCATCAAGATTGAAAGTGGTGACAGCTGAAAAATCAAGCTGGCCTGCTTGGTATTGCTCGATCAGTTGTTGGTAGACGCCGATCGGCGTGCTACCGGTCGCTAGCCCCAACACCGCAGCCGGATTGGAAGCAAGTGTTTGGATAAAGAAACCCGCTCCGCGAATGCTGAGTTCTTCATAGGTGTCGAGAATAATGATGTTCATGGTTCTATGTCTGGTTGGGTAAAGAAATGGCGGCGTTTTAGTTCCACGGGCAATCAAAGCCCTAATGGCTGTAATGATAGTTTGGGAAGGTAATGGTTATAACGATTGCTAAAGCGATTCTCTAAAAGAACCTTAGATGGAAGGTCATTACGCAAACGAAAATATGACCTAGAATAAAGTAATGTAGGGTAAGTGTACTAAGTTGTTTAGATGATTTTAAGTAGTTGGGTTTTGCTACGAGCCGCAACGAAAGATGGATAGTCACAGATATGGGTTCTCAAGAGACCATTAATGAAAGTCAAGAAGCTGGTCTGCAGTTAGCTAATCCTAAGCTGCCTGTAGTAGTGTATAGCACTCCCAAGGCTGTCAGTGTTGCCGTCGCTCAGAAAATTGCCGACGTCATAAGGGCCGCCAGTGCGGCTGAAAAAAGTGCTGTGCTGGCACTTGCTCCAGGCTCCACTCCGCAACAAGTCTACCGAGAACTGATTCGCATGCACAAAGAGGAAGGGCTCGATTTTTCTCACGTATCCGCTTTTGTGTCGGTAGAGTTTTTTGGGATTTCGCGAGATCAGGCTCAAAGTGTGTATCGGTCGCTGCGGGAAACGTTTTTCAATCATGTCAATATTCCAGATTCGCAAGTGAATATTCTCGATAGCGAAGCCGACGGAGAAACAATTGAAGAATACTGTGAAACGTTTGAGCAGCAGATCCAAGATGCTGGCGGAATTGATTTTGCATTGTTGGGAATCGGCTCCAACGGCCACATTGCTGCCAATGAGCCGTTTTCCGGGGTGAATAGTCGTACGCGTCTGTGTGTGCTCGACCCGATTACTCGACTGCGTTTAGCAAGTGATTTCTTTGGCGAAAAGAATGTCCCGGCGCAGGCCTTAACGATGGGCATGGGTACTTTGTTGGAATCTCGGCAAGTTGTACTGATGGCACTGGGTGAACACAAAGCCCGTATTGTGCGTGATTTAGCTGAGGGTGATATTACCAATCGTATTCCCGCTAGTGCCCTTCAAGAACACGCCAATGCCATGGTTTGTTTAGACCCTGCCTCGGCGAGTGAAATGCAAGAAGTGGTCATGCCTTGGACTAGCGATACGGTTCAGTGGGACGAAACGATGATCACGCGAACCATGGTGTGGTTATGTGAGCAAACAGGTAAAGCGCTGTCAAAGTTAGAGGATGATGATTTTCGCAATCATAATTTACATCAGTTGCTGAGATTACATGGGCCGTCACACGTCTTGGCATTGAGAGTGTTTGGTTGGCTACAAGCGACGATTCATGACGGTCAAGTGGTCGAAGGTCAGCAAAAAGTGATTTGTTTCAGCCCGCATCCCGATGATGACGTCATTAGCATGGGTGGGACTTTGATTCGACTCAATGAAGAAGGGCACGAGACGCATGTGGCTTACATGACCAGCGGTAATATTGCTGTGTTCGATCATGATGCTCAGCGGATAGCAGATTTGGTGACGGAATATAATCATTTGTTTGGCATCGAAAACGACAAGTCAATTGATGTGGAACGCCGGGTACGTGAATCGTTAAGTACGAAGCAACCTGGCGAGGCCGACATCGACGCTGTGCTTAAGATTAAAGGCTTGATTCGATGGAGTGAAGCAAAAGCGGGCGCGATCGAAGTTGGGTGTGATGAAGATAACTTGCATTTCCTTGATTTACCATTTTATCGAACCGGTACAGTAGAAAAGCGACCAGTCGGTGATGTGGATGAGGCAATAATTGTGAGTTTACTACAACGAATTCAACCGGACATTATTTATGTTGCTGGCGATTTGTCAGATCCCCATGGCACGCATCGAGTATGTGCGGAAGTGATCTTGGGCGCAATTCACCAAATGCTAAACAACGACGAAGCGGTACCAGACGTATTATTGTATCGCGGTGCCTGGCACGAATATGCGATCCATGAAATTGATATTACGGTCCCATTGAGTCCGGCTCATCTTATGAAGAAACGCAAAGCGATCTTTATGCATGAAAGCCAGAAGGACGAAGCACTGTTTCCCGGTTCAGATCCGCGTGAATTTTGGCAACGTGCCGAAGATCGCAATAAAGGAACGGCCAAAAAGTTCAATGACTTAGGCCTCCCTGAATTTCTTGCCATCGAAGCGTTTCAGCGGTGGACGGGACAAACGCTGTAAGCAGGCATTACTCGTGGCACACGTTGATTTGCTTGTCTGCTAGAACCAAGCATAACCATAGATGAAATCATGAATGACATTGTCCGACAAGAAGTAACTACGACTGCTGACACGATTGTTGTCAAAGTGGGTACGCGCGTCTTGACGGATGAACAGGGTCGACTGGATTCGCAACGCATCGCTAGTTTGGCTGCGCAGTTGAGTCAGCTTGCCTCGCAGTCAAAAAAAGTTGTTCTCGTTAGCTCGGGCGCGGTCGCTGCTGGAATGAATCGTTTGCAATTGGATATTCGCCCAGCGGACCTTGCTGTGTTACAAGCAGTGGCTGCCGTTGGACAAACCGAGATGATGCAAGCCTATCAGCAGCAGTTTGAAACGCACCAACGAATTGCCGCTCAAGTGCTGTTGACCGCGACCGAACTTGACGACCGCGCGAGTTATTTGAATGTTCGTAATACGCTATTAGAGTTGTTGAATCTAAACATCATTCCGATTGTGAACGAAAATGATACGGTTGCCGTTGAAGAGCTGCAAACAACGTTCGGCGATAACGATCACTTAGCGGCGTTGGTCACTAATCTACTCGGAGCTCAGTTGCTGATCATCTTGTCAAATGTCGATGGGCTCTATGCGGGTTCACCAGCAGGTGAGCAAACGGAAATTCTTGAGACGGTGGCAGCGGTTGATGATACGATCCTCAGTTATGCCGAGGATACCAATAACGCGCTGAGCCGAGGTGGCATGAGCAGCAAGTTGCATGCGGTAAAGATGGTGACGTCTGCCGGGGAAAACGTGGTGCTTGCCAATGGACTTGAGCCGGATGTTATTACTCGTATCTTGGCGGGTGAATCGGTCGGTACGTTATTCTTGGCCGAAGGCAAAACACTGAGCCCTTGGAAACGCTGGCTTCGATTTTCGGCGCAGTCGCAAGGGACAGTGGTGCTCGACGCCGGTGCTTGTACAGCGATTGAGACAGAGGGCAAGAGTTTGCTGGCGATTGGAATTGTTGGATTTAGCGGCGAGTTTGCCAAGGGTGATGTCATTTCGATTTGCAATGACCAAGGTCTTGAACTGGCACGGGGATTGACCAATTATGACTCTACTGAGATCGCAAAAATTCGGGGACAACAGAGCACCGCATTTCAGGAAATCTTAGGCCATTGCCCTTATGACGAAGTTATTCACCGAGATAATCTAGCGGTTGTGCTAACCTAAGCCTGCTTGAACTCGCCATGCGACCTCAGCACGGAGACTGCTTAACCCAACTGTGCACCTGGTTTTAGCTGGTAACCACGTAGAAATTCGTCAATTTCCAACACCCGTTTTCCGGCGGGTTGGATGCGGCTAATACTGATACATCCCGCGCCCGTAGCCACACAAAGATTCTCCTTGCTGTCGTTGTTCTCACTGGCAACTACGGTCCCCGGTTTGACATCGACATGTGCGGACGAATCTTCGGCGAGCGCCATTTCAGTGATGATTAGCCTCAACGGATTACCATTTTCTCGCTGCCATTGTGTAAAGCATCCGGGCCACGGGCGGAGACCACGATGCAAGTTGAGGATGGCCGCTGCCGGTTTGTTCCAAGGGATGTTACCAAGTTGTTTGTGAAGTCGAGGCGCTTGGGTGACTAATTTCTTGTCTTGTAAAGTTCCAATCGCGGATGTTTGATCCCACTTAGCTAGAATTTCAATGGCGTCGATGACCGCGGGCGCTCCGAGTGCGGCCAGTCGATGTTCAAGTTGTTCTGCGGTTTCAGTTGCTTCAATAGCAACTTCGATTTGGCACAGCGCTGGGCCACCATCTAATTTGGGTGTCATGTGGATGACCGTTACACCAGTTGTGGCATCGCCGTTAATGATGGCCCATTGAACAGGCGCTGCGCCACGATATTTTGGCAACAGTGATCCATGAAGATTAATTCCACCAAGTGGCGTGACTCCCAGTGCGGCGGGGCTGAGAATTTGACCAAAGTCACAAACGACTAATAGATCGGCTTGTAATTCAGCGAGTTCAGCAACGACGTTTGCTGCATTAACGTCCGCAGGGTCCAATAATTTTAGACCGTATTGATTCGCTGCTTCGCGCAGTGGATTGGCTGCAGGTTTTTTACGACCTTGTGGCGGTGGCAACGGACGAGTTACGACGACGGGGACGTCATGGCCGGTGGCTAAAATTGATTCAAGCATTGGAACAGCGAAGGGACCGGTGCCCATAATAATAATACGCATATGTGACCTCCTTCTCATGTGTCCAATTGGTTCTTAAACGGTCTCGTGGGCAATCAAGCGGGTTGTGTGCAAAATCTATCTTCCCACTCGGCAAGTTTTGCATTGATCGCTTCGTCACTTTCAATAATGCCACCGAGTTGCCGACTGGTAAACTCGAGCTCAAATTCCTGTATATCAGCTTGCAGCGATTTTAAGCTGAGCGGATTCATGCGATCGAGGAACATGATTCCATCTAAGTGGTCCGTTTCATGCTGCACGACGCGAGCAAGCAAGCCATCGAGATCCATACTGATTGCATTGCCCTGCAGACCAAATGCTTCGACGTGAATGGTGCGGGAGCGGTTTACTGGGCCATAAACGCCTGGCAAACTCAAACACCCTTCGTCTTCGATCTCGCTGCCCTTTCCTTTGCTGAGTACAGGATTAATGAATACGTGTTTCTCACCCTCTTCGGCATCGCCGGACGTATTGACGATAAACAATCGCAAGGGCAGATTGACTTGATTCGCCGCTAGACCCACACCTTGAGCGGCATACATCAATTCAAACATTTCGGCAACGATGTCACGCAACTCAGAATTGATCCGTTGAATTGTTTTTGATTTGTAGCTCAGCGTCGGATGTGGATGTGTAATGATTTCCATAAGCCAATGTGCATTTATAATAGTTTATGTTTTAATGAATATGTATTATGCGGATAGGCATCCGTTATGGGTACCCATTCAAGTGTAAAACGGACCACGAATCCGCCAGCATTGGACGGATGACTACGAATGTTTGACAATAAGTAGGAGTGGCAATGAATGAGTGATGAAAACCCACCTGACAATTTAAATATGTCGAACGTGGATTCAATTCCGATTCGCGGACCGGTGGGTAATGGCCAACGCGATTTCATGGAAAATCTCTCGTCGACGGATGATTTGTTTTATTACCAATCAGCCCGCCCAGCGGCATTGTTAGGCAGCCTCGTTCTGCATGCTGTAATTTTTGTTTTAGTGCTACTGTCATTCACCGCGACGACATTTCATGGTGCGGCCCAAGAAGAGGTGCGGTCGGGAGGCATTGTTTTAGTCGAACAAATCGGTGACAAGCCTGAATACTTTCAAGATGCAACAACGGACAACCAATATACAGAGATGCAGCAGACAGACATCACTGAACAGCCGTTACTTAAAAACAGTACGGCAAAGAGCCAAAACTCAGAGGGAGCCTACGTTGATTTGCCAGGTGGCTTACCCAACATGGACCTGTTCGGATTAAATGGAAGTGGAGACGATAAAATAGAGTTGCCTTCCTTGGATGATTTAACGGGTAACCGGACTCAGAAAAATGGTGAATTTGGTGCTATACAGACTGGCGTATTCGGAACAAAAGGCACCGGTTCGCGCTTTGTCTATGTCTTTGATCGATCGGGATCAATGTCGGGATACGGGGGTCGCCCGATGGCGGCAGCCAAACAGCAGCTATTGCTAAGCGTAGCAGATTTGCAAGAGAACCATCAGTTCCAAGTAATTTTCTATAACGAGCGGCCCGTCGCCCTAAACCCACTATCTCCCGCACCGCCCAAGTTGCTGTATGGCACGTCGGAAAACCGTGAATATGCGATGAATTTTGTTCAGCAAATAAAACCGGATGGCCGTACGAACCACATTGCCGCACTGGATCTCGCCCTTAAAATGAATCCCGATATTATTTTCTTTCTAACCGATGCTGATGAACCTCAATTGACGACCAGCGAACTCACTCGAATTTCACGAAAAAACGCCTCAATACGTGCTTCTATTAATACAATTCAATTTGGTATTGGTCGACGAACGAACCTGCAAAATTTCCTCCGACAATTGGCAAGTGAAAATGGTGGGCAATACGCTTATGTCGACTTGAGGGAATTAGTACCAATACGTTAACCTTGCCTCGGTGTGATCCTGTACGTGGAATTATATATGCTTTGCAATCTTCATTACTTCGGCCGCTATGTTTGCAGCGCACTAATACTGTGCCTGCCGCTGCTAGCTACTGCGCAAAATGAGTCTGACCTCGTGATTGTATGGGACGCCAATCGAGAGAATCAACTCAAAGTGTCCGGTCAGATTATCGAATATACAAATACCGCTATGTCCGTCAAATTACCCTCAGGCAGGGTACGGCAATTAGAATCCGACCGCATCATAACCATGGTGACGACCTGGCGGGCGGAGTATCAGGAAGCGGAAAATTTGTTTCATGAAAGACAATATGAACGAGCGGAAAAGGGATTTCGGCAAGCCTATGCTGTGGAGACACGAGGATGGATAAAGGAACGAATTCAGGCGCGTATTCTAGGGTGCTTGCGCGCCCAAGGAAAATGGTCTGCCGCGGCACGGTTTTACGCTAACGAATTACGGAAAACAAATCCTCTGACACCCTATCTAGACGTGATTCCCGTTGTCTGGCACACCTTGATTCTCTCTCCGACCATGCAGAACCACGCAATGGCACTGCTTGATAGTGCAGATCTCAATGACCGGCTGATTGGAGCGAGCTGGTTATTGGCTTCATCGATGCGAGCAGAGGCGGTCAGTGCACTAACGCAATTAGAACTAAACACGAACAAACGAATTGCAATTCTGGCGACCGCACAACTTTGGCGAACCAAACTTCCGGTAGCATTAAATGCCGATCTCGAAAGATGGCAAAATGCGATTAACCGTTTACCGTTAGCCTATCAAGCAGGCCCCTATTATGTGCTGGGACAACTTCAACAGCAGCAAGGTGAATCCGAATTGGCAGTGTTGACTTGGATGCGAGTTGTTATTCTGTTTCCGCACGGACATCAATTAAATGCTGAGTCATTGCTGGCTGCGATTAAAGCGCTGCGACAACTCGACAAACCGACTCAGGCCATTACCCTGTGCCGGGAATTACAAAATAAATACCAATCCACTATCGCAGCGTCTCAAACAAGTCGCTTGATTAAACAACTTCAACAGTTACAGCTTGCCCTAAAAGCTGACAGCGAGAAGTAATTAAAAGGAGAGAAATTTTGAAACGGTTCAATTGGTTTATACTTGCCGTGACCACCGGCCTACTTGTCCTGATGATTCGTATGTCTGCCGTCGCTCAAGACACCGCTACGGGGACAGGTGAGCCCGCGACCAAAGGCTTACTGGACATTATCTTTTCCGGTGGACTCACCGGGATGGCAATTTTGATATTGTTGCTCGGGTTGTCGCTGACAGCAGTCTACCTCGTGGTCGATCATATACTTACCCTGCGAGCATCGGAGATCATGCCTGTTGAATTAGGTGTGCAATTGCGTGAATTACTGAGTAATGGAAAATACCGCGAAGCAGATGCTGTATGTCGTGAAACTCCTTGCTTTCTTAGCTTTGTTATTAGTCATGGACTAGGTGAACTGGAAGGGGGTTGGTCGGCGGTTGAAAAAGCGATGGAAGATGCGATGGCTGAACAATCAGCGAGGTTGTTTCGCAAGATCGAATACTTATCAGTGATTGGCAATATCGCGCCGATGGTTGGGCTGTTAGGAACGGTTACGGGTATGATCTTTGCATTTCAGCAAGTGGCTGCAACCCAAGGTGGTGCAGGCGCTGGAGATTTGGCTGAAGGGATTTATCAAGCACTGGTGACCACGGTGGGTGGATTGATCGTGGCGATTCCGTCGCTGGGAGCATTCGCTATTTTTCGTAATCGGGTCGACCACTTGGTTGCCGAAGCATCCTATGTCGCTCAACACACGATGTCACCAGTCAAACGCGCGGCGCGATCACGAGGCAAACAACGTTCAACTCCAGCCGCCCCGCCTGTGCAATCATAAAAATAATATTATCGGACTCAACTACATATTAGTTTATTACAGTAAATTTTAGCCCTAGGGCAAACGCATTATGAAGACGCCAAGATACGCTCGATCCAAGGAGACCGGATTCAATATGACTCCGATGATCGATGTTGTATTCTTGCTGATCATCTTTTTCTTGGTATCAAGCCATCTCGCAAGGCAAGAAACGCAATTGGAACTGGATTTACCGGAAGCAAGTTCTGGTGAGCAAGTCGTAGTGACCACGGCACCGCGAGTGGTGATTAACGTCACTGAGTTTGGTGAGTTTATGTTGGCAGGGCGGCAGGTGACCGCCACACAACTACAACAACAATTAGGCAATCGCATTCGCAAAGAAGGGCGTGAGCTGGAGGTGCGAATTCGTAGCGATCGAAATATTGCATTTGCGAAAGTCCGACCAATCATGTTGGCATGTGCTAAGGTCGGAATTTGGAATGTCACCTTTGCCGTCTATCAGGCCATGGAGGCTCCCCGATGAGAAGACCCTCTGTATTCCATCGCGATCAAGGTGGCCTTGAAATCAAAATGACACCCATGATCGACGTCGTTTTTTTGTTACTTGTCTTTTTTGTGTGGACGGCGAGTTTTCATGCTGTGGAATATTTACTACCGAGTTCTCTTAGTCAGCAGCTTGGGAACGCGGAGGTTATCGATAGTCCGCCGCCGGAAGCGGAGTTTGAAGATGTTATCGTGCGGATTCTATGGCAAGATGATCAGGTAGTCTGGCAAGTTAACGGTCAAGATGTTTTAAGTTTGGACGGAGTGAAACAACGTTTGCAATTGGTGGCTGGTATCAAGACAGACGCGCCGGTGATTTTGCATCCGGATGAAGAAGTTCCAGTGGGTGATGTTATTGATGTGTACGACATTTCCAGAATCGCAGGTTTTGACAAGATTCAGTTTGCGATTGCCCAATAGACATTTGGGTGTTGATATTAGGTATGTGTAAGCTTTAAGGAGTGTTCGGTTGTTGCCGATCCGCAAGGTCAGTTTGATAGTTCTCTTACTCAGCATTGTGCTGAGTGGTCAGGTCTGCGCGGGGCCCGGTGAGGAAGCTCAACTATTAAGTGGCTTACGGGAACGGGGTTTGTTTGAAATCGCCGAGTACCATTGTCGCAATCAGCTTGGTCGCGAGGATCTGACACCTCGTGAGCGTATGCAATGGACCGTGCAGATGGTTCGTACTATGGCACAAGAAGCATTGAATTTACCGGCAGACAAGCGGGCAGCCGTTTGGAGCCGAGCGGTGGATACGGCCACGCGATATGTGACAGTTCACGCGGGACAAACAAATTCATTTACGATCCCTGTGAAAACGCAAGCAGCACTTGTTTTGGCCAAACAGGGAGAGTTTCTCAGGCTCGAAGCGGTTGTGGCACGTGACCCAGCCTCGGAAATGCAAGGGGCTCGTGACAAGTTGCGAATAGCTGCTAAAGAACTCAACGATCTTTTACAAGAGGTGGATGTGCAGCTCACGATGGCGACGAATACAACGACGGACGAAGCACTTTCCCAGCAGGAATTGATCTCGATCAAACAACGGTTATCCTTTTATTTGGGAAGTGTGTATCGTAACCAAGCAGTTACGTATCCCTTGGGCAGTGGCGATCGCGTAGCGGCTATGCAGCGTGCTATATCGGCCTTGAAACAACCGTTGTCACAATTGGCGGCTGAGGACGGCTTGGTCGTTGATATTCAAATTGGGCTAATCGGCTGCCATCGTGAACTGGGTCAATGGCCCGCAGCGACTGGCTTGCTGGAGAAATTGCAAAAGAACACTCTCGAACCTTTATTGCAATTACGTGTGCGGTCCGAGCAGGTGCGGCTATTGTTAGCTCAGCAAGAGCTGCAGAAATGCACATTGTTACTCGAAGGCCCGCGTTCCGTAAGTGGTGTTAAATCACCGGAATTAGATTTAGTAAGACTCGATACATATATTGGTTTGTGGCAACAGGCCAGCGATGAAAAGAATGAAGAGCGGCGTAAACACTGGGAGCAGTTAACCGTTGCCGCCGTCGCGGCGGTTGAGCAAGAGCATGGTGAGTATTGGGGCCGCCGAGCGGAATTGCGATTGCTAGAACATGCCGGTAGCCGCGGTGCGCCGTCGAACCTTGATGTTTTAGAACGGACAGCCGATGAATTGTATCGGAAGGAAAAATTTATCGAAGCAGTGAACGCCTATGACAAAGCAGCAGATTTGGCTTTGGCTGATGGGTTTAACGAGGTTGCTTTAAAGCTGTCGTATAAAGCAGCGCTGGTCGTGCAGCAGCAAGGTGACCTTGATGAATTTATCAACCGTTTGGTGACATTAGCTTTGAGGCTACGGAAACAGCCAACCGCAGCAACTATTCACATGCTTGCAGTTCGTAATGTAGCTGCGGTGATGAAGGATGATTCCCAGCGACAAGTGCAGTTTAGGCAGTTGCTCGAGGAACATCTGCAGTTTTTTTCAGAAGGTACAACGGTGGATCAAGCGCGAGTTTGGCTCGGTGCATTTGTACAACGAGAAGGCAAATGGGATGAGGCCTTAGCGTTATATGTGCAAGTGGCATCAACACACCCGCAATTTCCTGACGTGCTGCAGCAATTGCAAATGTGTTGGGATCAGAAATGGGCGGCATACGACGATGCGGAATTGGCTCAGCAACCTCATCCGTTGACACCAGTGATTGATTATTGTAATTCGTTGATGACAACGGATGACGGTCAATGGTTGAAATCGTGGGACCCTGTGTCTCGTCAAGCGGCATTGGTTTATAGCCGGTTTGCCTTGCGACTGCCTCAACCCCAGTACGATGAAATTGCGACGATATTAAACGTCGCGGCGTTAGGTGATACGAAACCGGATCGGAAATGGTTGTCCGCAGCCAATACGATTCGAATTGTCGCATTGGTTGCTCAAGGTCGAGGCGGGCAGGCAAGTGAACTAGTACAAGAGTTAAGCGAAAGCTCGCCACAACGATGGTTGGAGATGTTGCAGCAGTTAGCAGCGATTGCCCAGACGTCCCCGGCGAACGTGCAGCAGCAGATTGCACAGTTGCAACTCAATACAATTTCAGAACTGCAAGGAAAATTAGGGGATGTGAATGTGGAGTACCGTTTGCAGTGGGATTTATTGCATGCGGATGCGAGTATCATGTTGGGAAATACGAAAAGTGGATATACGCTCTATGCTAAAATAGCGAGCCGCAATTTGAAACGAGGGGATATTCAACAGCGGTACGCGGAGGCCTTGTTGTTGAGCAATGATGAGATGCGTTTACGAGAAGCATTAGTTCAGTGGCGGCGTGTGTTAGTGGGGCATCGTCCGCGGACGGATCAATGGTACGCGGCTAAATTCGCGTTAGCTGAAACATATATTCGTTTGGGTGAGCGCGAGGAAGCACACCAACGTATTCGATATCTCAAAGCAACCAGTGGGTTGGGCAACGCTGCCTGGACAAAGAAGTTCCAGGAATTATTAAACCGCGAGTAATCGAGAATGATTACGCGCGGTTTAATGTAACCGATAAATTTACTTTTAGCGTGAAGCTAGCAGTGTCTTACCAAGGTCCCCGAATATAGTACGCGCCAAATTGGTCGCTGTTGCTCGGGTATATCGGCAAGGACTTATAAGGTCCGTAACCAGCTTGGCTTGGTTGTGGTGCACCAAGTTGGTACTGGTGGTACAGTGGCGCAACGACGTTTTTGGAAACGCCCCAACCGAGTAAACGGGAAGACGTTGCGGTTGGAGGAACGATCACGGCCAGTGGCGTGCTGTATGCTTGGTGACGATAAACGCCATTCCAAGGTGTTACGTTGGCGCGTTGGCGTTCCCACTGATTAACGCGATGGCGTTTTTTGGCTTGAACTGTATCAGATGTGGCAAACATGCCAATCATCACAATAACAAATAAGCTACAAATAAATTTCGAGTTCGTGGTCATGTCAATTAATCCTAATGAGGGTAAGGGGGGTTAGCGGATATTGACTTGCCAGCTTATCGGTAACGGACGCTCGTGCGAGTGAAACCCATTCCATTATTGTAGTAATGGTGGTACGCACGATAGTGGCGGTACATGAACTCATGTGGCATGAGTGGCTGGTAAGTATTGTAAGTATGCCCCACAACTAGTGGTACTTGGCGAGGTGCTGGGTAAATTCCAGCAGGAATTCCTCCACCTTGGGTGGGAGCGTAGTAGTTATAGAAGAGTCTAGCAGGTGTAGGGGTTACGCGGGTTACTCTTGAAGGCGCTGGAACTTGGTGTAAAACATCGGGTTCTTGCGGATTCTCGGTTACCGATTTCTTGGCTTTCTTGGGCGCATATTTGATCTTAGGTCCAACTGCTTGAACTTCAAAGGCGATTGATCCAACCAATACGGCAACTGCTATGACAACAACGCTATTCATTAACTTACTACGAACCATAACAAACTCCTCTTTCCTACTCTTAGCCACCTAAAATTGTGTTAGGGGTTAGCAAGTAGAATGATTACTTGTTTCTATACTGATTACACATACGCAACTACTCAATACAATAAATCGGTTTTTTCTACTTGTAGGGGTAAATCTTTGTAAGATATTTTTGTGATATTACCGCAGCTTGTGGCACTTGGGCCAAAGTCAACTGTTCCAAATCCGGATTAACCCTTATAATCGTCAGACTTTAACACTGCTTCAGGCAGAGTAATACAAGGAACGGATTCCCGATGTTGCAAAAGGAGTGCAGTCGAGTTGGCTAGTCAAGTGCAAGCGAGTGGTAAAAAGCGCACCAAGCGCCGTAGTACCGCTCAGTCCATGGCCGCGAAACAGCGGTCAATTTCCGTTAGTGAGTTCTTTGCCAAGAACCGTCACTTGTTGGGATTTGATAATCCCCGTCGCTCGTTACTGACGACGGTCAAGGAAGCTGTTGACAACTCATTGGATGCTTGCGAAGAAGCCGGTATTACGCCAGAGATTTGGGTCAACATCGAGCAGACGGAACCGGACCGTTTTAAGATCGCGGTTCAAGACAATGGACCTGGGATTCTCAAACGCCAGATCCCGTTGATTTTCGGGAAATTGCTTTACGGTTCAAAGTTCCACCGGTTACGCATGAGCCGTGGACAACAAGGAATCGGAATTAGTGCTGCGGGAATGTACGGCATGTTAACGACGGGCAAGCCTGTCAAAATTGTATCCAAACTTTCGATTCGCAAACCGGCTCATTACTATGAATTGCAAATCGACACCAAGACCAACAATCCACAGATTCTCAATGGACGTGGTGATGGTTTAGACATACCACCTGGAGAAAAGGGACGAGCTAAGTTTCTCCAACATAAAATCGATTGGCAGAGTCACTATCCTGTTCAGGATGATGAGGAGGATCCGAAAGAAATACGCAGCGGGACACGAGTGACTATTGAGATCGAAGGAAAATATCAAAAGGGCCGCGGCAGTGTCGACGAATATTTGGAACAAACGGCGATTGCCAATCCACATGTGACTTTGCACTTTAATGATCCTGAGGGAACTTTACATATATATCGTCGTAGTACGACCGAGTTACCGCCGGAGCCCAAGGAAATCAAACCGCATCCCTACGGCGTTGAACTTGGTCGCCTAATGACAATGCTCAAAGAGCAAAAAGAGGGCACGATTAGCCAGTTCTTGACAGGCTCGTTTTCAAGAGTGAGTCCCGCGGTTGCACGGCGGATATGTGAAGCAGCAGGCGTGTCCACTCGGGCTGGCATTAAGAAAATTGAACGCTCTCAAGCGGATGCGATTTACAAAGCGATTCAAGTTACGAAAATTAAGAACCCCAGTACGGACTGTATTTCGCCCATCGGAGAAGATTTATTGCTGCGTGGATTGCATCGAGTGGTGCCAGGCGAGTTTTATGTCGCGGCGACTCGACCGCCGGCAGTGTATCGTGGAAATCCGTTTCAAATAGAAGTTGCTTTAGCTTACGGTGGTGTAAACTCCGTCCAAAAGGTCTCCATGGAATTGCTAGAGCGGTTGCTCGAAGAAACGGACGCTCGCACATTAAGGCAATTTATGTTGAATACGTTTGATGGCTTAGGTTCCGAGTCGGCGGATAAGATAATGAAAGCCGGTGAATTTGGAAGTCGTCAATCTCCTGGGAAATTGGATTTAAGTGATCGAGAGCGATTGCATCATTGTATGCGAAACGTCAACGTGTCCGATGGGCAATCGATGCAGGTGATGCGATATGCGAATCGAGTTCCCTTGCAGTTCAAGACGCGAGACTGTGCGATTACACAGACCATTATGCAAACCAATTGGCGTAGTTACGGATTGACGCAATCCCGTGGTAGCTTGCCGAGCGGTCCAGTGCGATTAATGGTTCACATGGCGAGCGTGTGGGTGCCTTTTACGAGCGAATCTAAAGAAGCGATTGCATCGTACGACGAGATTCAAAAAGAGATGCGATTGGGGCTACAAGCAGTCGGGCGAAAGCTCGGTATTTTCCTACGGCGTCGTAAAAAAGTAAAACAGGAAGGCGAACGGCGCAGCGTCTTCTTGCGGTATCTGGGGGAAGTGGCAACTGCGGTTTCGGAATTGAACGGTTGCGATCGTGAAGATTTATTGAGTAACTTGCATCGAGTTGCCAAGCGAGTGACAAAGGAAGCGGATACCAAATTAGATAAAAGTGGAAAGAAATTCACTGAAGAAAGCGAACAAGATTACGGTAGCAATGTCTTGATTGTTGATGCAGATCACGAACAAAATTTGATTACTCATTTGGAACAAGCAGATCCGCAGAAGAAACTGTTTTAAGAAGTGGGTTTAGATTCTCAGTGGAAATTTAGTACCTATTGATATGACGGAAAGTGACGATGGCAAAGAAAAAACGAACTCCAGCACAAGCTGCTCGCGCGTCCAAGATGACGGCAAAAGACCGCAAGACAATAGCGTCTCTGATTGGCATGGCAGATGGGGTGACCAAGTCCGCTAAGCGTGGGCGAGCGCCCCATCTCGAAGTTCCGTCACGGAGTCTGTCGAATGTGAAGTTCAATCAAAGCCGAAAAATTATTGAGATGGGGGCGGCTAAAAATCGCCGAGAGCTCTTTAATCTTTCCCAAGCCAGAACCTACATGCAGACGATGCTTGTCGGGCGAGGTTGTAAGGAACTGATCGAACAAGGCAAAACTACCAGTATTCGTGGTTTGTACTATTTACTGAAGCATACGATCGAAGGTACTCACGAAGAGACGTTCGATGACCAAGCTGATTGCGATCCAGTTATTGAAGATGTCGAAGTGACGCTCAACGCACTGCGCGAAGAATTGCACGTGTATGCGTCGAATCGAGGTTCCATGGTAGGTAACATTCGACTTGTGGATAACGGTGATGAAATTGATTGCTCGCGGATGGGTTCCGGTGGCTATGCGATCCCGTCGATTGTCGAACCTGAGATTATGCAGTTTTTGGAGTGCACGGCGGACTTTATCTTACATGTTGAAAAAGATACCGTCTGGCGAAGATTCAACGAAGATAAGTTTTGGAAAGATCACAATTGTATTTTGACGCATGGCAACGGACAACCGCCGCGAGGTGTGCGGCGACTGTTGTATCGCATGCACAATGAACTGAAACTGCCCGTGTTTTGTTTGCTTGATAACGATCCGTGGGGATATTACATCTACAGTGTGATGAAGCAGGGGTCCATTAATTTGGCTTACGAGTCTAATCGGATGGCGATTCCTAAAGCGAAGTATATTGGTATGCGCAGCCGCGATTATGAATTGTGTGAGCTTAACCCGAGCGTGACCATTAAACTTAGTGACAATGATATTAAACGCGCGAATCAAATTGCGAAGTACCCTTGGTTTGAAAAGAAAAAGCGCTGGCAAAAAGAAATCCAAAAGATGCTCAGCAATGGATTTAAGCTGGAAGTCGAATCATTGATCTCTAAAGATATTAGCTATGTGACGCAGGAATATGTGCCCGAGCGTTTGGCTAAAGGTGATTTTCTAGATTGAGTTACGTTGACCTGTAGGCCTAAGCAACGTATTCCGGGATGTTGGCTAATGAACCATCCCCTGTCGTTTATGATAAAATTTGGGTTGAATCGCGTATGCTCGCAAGCTAGTTATCGAGGGGAATGGATTATGAAGCGATTGGTACTGGCGTTTGTTTTGATGGTGGCAATGACCATGACGTCCTCGGCAAAAAAACCTGACACGGCAAGCTTGAAAGAAGCAACTGCGTGGATTGGGCGTCAGATGAAAGTAACGGGTGACCCGGCGCTGGCAATTGCTGTTGTCAAAGATGGCCGCATCATCTTGGAACAAGGGTTTGGTCTGGCCGATACCAAGAAACAGACGAAGGCCACCGAGCATACATTGTTTTCGCTGGCATCAATTTCAAAACCGATTACGGCGACAGGGATCATGCTGTTGGACCAACGCGGTAAACTTGAAATCGACCGATCGGCGAATGGCTACTTAGGTGAGGCGAAGATTCGAGCGAAAGTTGGCGATGCCGCTGATGTGAGTGTGAATAATTTGCTGAACCATTCGTCAGGCATCGGATTGCATTATCATTTTTATTATCAAGATGACGGCTATGCGATACCGAGTCGTGATGACACGATTCGTCACTATGGGATTGCCGTGTCAAAACCGGGGTCGGGGTATAAGTACTGTAACTTGGGCTATGGGATATTAGATTATTTGATCAGCCGTCACAGTGGAAAACCGTATGCACAATTTATGCGGGAAGATGTTTTTGAACCGCTGGCGATGAGCAACACATTTGTGGGGCTTCCCGCTGAAAGGGTTGACGATGCGGCCGTGAAATATGACCGGCAAGGTAAAGCCGTAGAGCAGTATGGTTTTGACCACGATGGGGCGTCCGCTGTTTACAGTTCTGCACATGACCTTGCGATGTTTGCTCTGTTCAATCTAGGTCGTGTTAGCAAGGGGCAAACCGCGATTCTTGATGAGGATGCGCTTCAACGATTACACACGCCGACCAACCCCATTTCTGCTGGACTTGGGTATGGGATGGGTTGGGCCACCAATGAAAACGATTCTGGCTATAAAACCGTTAGCCACACCGGAGGGATGCCAGGAGTTGCCACTCGATTAACACTGGTCCCAGAACACGGAATCGCGGTTGTCTGTCTATGCAACACTCCAAGTTCGTTGCCACATAAAACAGTAAAGAAACTATTAAGTGTGCTGCTTGAAGATTATAAATTTGATCCACCTAATGTATTGGTGCAACGTCGCACTCTTCCGCCCAAGTTTCAGCCCTCCAAGGAGCTAACTGGAACGTGGCGTGGCAGCATCGAGACCTATGAAGGCAATCGCCGCTTGTTTTTGTGGATT
>Ga0302132_10000548_pt1 | contig 21181 bp, 44 predicted proteins | sample CB9_321_MG_FD_203113 | JGI IMG/M metagenome (GOLD analysis project Ga0302132, IMG submission 203113) | Marine microbial communities from Western Arctic Ocean, Canada - CB9_32.1 | ecosystem: Environmental > Aquatic > Marine > Oceanic | place: Canada: Western Arctic Ocean | collected 2017-09-19
TCAAATGGAAGTATGAAGCGGTTGAGTATTGGTGGCGCAAGAAACGCGAGACTTGGCGAACGGGTTTTCCGCACGAACAAGCGTGGAATTTTCAAAGCTGGAACGCTGAGATGGTTGTGCCTCGCTTGAAGTACCTCCGAAATAATCTTAACGGTTGTCCCACCGAGATGTTTGGAGAGGATTACGATCACAACGCCGACTCCGAATTATCCAAGCAGGAGAGAGAATTAGCTATGGACAGGGCTATGCGTAGCTGGGAGAAGACTTTGGATAAGATGATCTGGTCGTTTGAGCATTGGCAAGATTTGACTAGCCCAATTAAGCCTAAAGACTACGACCCAAGACACAAGAAGACTACCTACAGTGATGGGAGCGTTGGGTACGAGGGCTTGGATGAGAGAAAATGGGACTGGACACCGTGCGAGAAGCACAGCGAGAGAGTCCAAGAAGGGCTGGACTTGTTTGGTAAATATTATTTGAATTTGTGGGATTAGCAACTAACAAGGATTCCTTTACGGTTGGGACAAAATGAATAACGAACAAAACTACAACCCGAACTCTGCCAAGCACAACGACCCTTGGGAAAGCAATTTGGACAACGAAGAGTGGGATAAGCGTCAGTGGGAAAACAAAAACGTACCCCGCCATCGAGAGGGATACTTTTGGGGCGATAAAGAAATATTTAATGAAACCTGTAATTTTTTGCATAAATTGGATGAATTGCCAAAAGACGCCAGTGTGCCGCCAGAAATGATCAAAGACGCCTTAAACGGCATTGTGGGACGCCTGAACAGGCTCTCAGATGAGCGAAACTCTCTCGAAGAGTATGAATTCAACAAAATAAAAGCCCGACAAAAGCAAGAACAAGAACGGCTAAAGAAAAAGTGAATTATGGGAATGTTTGATTATATAAGCTGCGAAATGCCGCTACCGCGAGGAGGCGCGAATACTATACCTACTTTTAGGTACGACCACCAATTCCAGACCAAGGACTTGGCTAACGCTCTTATAGAGTACAAGATTGGTAAAGACAAAGCCTTATACGAGAGAAAGGTAGAGTACGAGGAAAGAGAGCTAACCGAAGAGGAAAAGAAGGATAGAGACAGCGGTGGGTTTTGGAGTCCCATGTGGGTTATGGAAGAAAAGAGCCATGAGTGGGTAAAGGGCAATTTTACAGGCTATATTAGGTTCTACGACCTTCTTGACGATGTAGACAGTACGCATGATGCTTGGGTAGACTACCGCGTTCACGTAAAGAATGGAGAAGTGCAAGGGGATGTGGAACTGGAAACATACAGGTTTGAAGACAACACAGAACACAAAGCCAACACTAAGAAGTGGGGAGAAAAAGCAAAAGCCCGAAAAGAATACAGGGAAAAATGGAGATACAAATATTGCTTTAAGTATTGGAACAACCTAGTAGGTTGGATATTTCGTGGAGGCAGAAGATGTCACGAGTGGACAGGCAAACTCGTCTCGTGGAAGGTTGAGCGTTGGTTAAAGTTTTAATATGAAGTTCAAAATATTATCAGAAAAACCGCAAAAAGATGGAGGCTTACTCCTTGAATGTGAATTTGATGAAGAGTGGAAAGAGGCGTACAAGAAAGCAACAGGCAAAAAGAGAGCTACGAAAAAAGGCATGGAGAAATGGGTTATTGAAAAGATAACAGAAGGATGCAAAGAAGATAATTTAAATAAACTACCGCCAGAAGGATGCTCAGGGGGACACTATTAACTACGAAGAATGGCTGAAATGGAGAGAGAAATACTTTAAGGAGAACTCTTACATGACCAACAAAAAAGAACCAACTGAAGAGCGGCAAATGGAAGCTTGGGAAAAATATCTTAACGAGACAGACTCAGGCCACAGACCGTGTTAAAAAAATGAATATAGCATTACCAATTCTACTCCTGACTTTCGGCGGTCTGACTTTCTGGATACTCACTGAGTCTAAGCTCAAGTGGTACCTTAAGACGGCTTGTATCTCCGCCTTCTGTATTTTTACTATTATCTTTTGGTCGTCTATTCATTCGTTTTTGGGGTGGCCAGCGCTAGAAAAAAGCTTACCCGAAAAAGTATTAATTCATTGGGTCATCATCAAGGAGCCGAACAAGTATACAAAATTTAATGGCAGAATTTACTTTTTGGCCGAATCAGTAGGAGAGTCTGATTCCAGCTGGCTTGCTAGATTTTTTGGGTACCGCAAGGCTGGGGTCGAGCCTAGGCTTTACGGCGTTACATACAGTAGGGGCCTCCATGAGCGAATAGAGCAAGACATGAGGTCTAAGCTTAGGAGCGGGCAACCCGTTGTTGGGAGGTTGACCAAAGGGGCGAAGCGGCTTGGCCGAGGCCCCGACGGAAAGGGTAAGTCAACGAATAAAGGCGCGGGAAGTGAGTCTCAAGAACAGGAATGGCAATTTCATGAGTTGTTGCCATCAGAAACGCACAGCAAACCAGAAAGATAAAACGATGGACAGTACAGGATTAGCAGCGGCTATTTTTATAGGTAATTTTGTAGTTGCTATTGGGGTGTTGGTTTGGTGCGACCATAAGATTAGGGAACTAACCGACAAGGACAATTGGAAATGAACAGAAGACAATTCATCAAAGCGTCAATCCCCGTAGCGGTCATACCCGCTATCGCTATCACCTGTAAATACGAGGACGATGAGAAGGGGCCGAAGAAAGAGTCCGCAAATTGGAACTATAGAGTCTACTGCTACGAGAGACAGCAGGGGGAATGGACGTTTAGCCAGAACATTAAAGGAAGCTTCGCTTATCAGAGAGAGTATATGACCTTCGATGAGGAGAACGATCTCTCTTGGAATCCGCATTATGCGGGTGGCTGGATGGATGGCGGCAAGTTACATTTCTCTGCTTTTGACGATGCAACTGATTTTGTTGATATGCACGCTAGAACCAAGGACGATGTCAATCTCGTAGATTCTATTTATGATGTCTATTTTGTAAACGACGAGGGCACAGAGATTAAAGTAGCTCACTACTGGTTCAACGGAGACACAGGCAGAACCATCGTGTGGGAACAAGACGGCTTCAACCGCTCGACAGGGCAAGGACTAACAGATCGGGGTAGAGCGGAATATGCCTAAAAGCTTTGGGCATCCACCCAGTTACCGCGTGGAGAGATACGAGCCTCAAGTTATAGAGGTTCTGAACCTGTTGGGACACCCCGACGCTTTTGTAAGGGATGACACGGCCTTTTTCGAGCTAGTGGAGGGAAGCGAGGGCTGCTCTGATTGCGAATGGAAAGCTTTCCGAAAAGTGTTGTACAGCATGTATGGACTCAAAGCAGACAAGGAAGACTTCGTGTGGGAGGTCGCGGCTCAAATGGCGGAAAGACAATGAAAAACGGATTCACATTTAAAAACGCCAAAGACGTTAGGTACGAGGTAATTTTTCGAAAGCCAAACAAGCACCAGTTTGGCCCCAATTGTGATGGGTTGTGCGCGAGCCCTAGCAGAAGTAACCCCAGAATAACAATTAACCCGCACCGAACTGACCAAACACTTCTTAATACTTCTATTCATGAATTTGCTCACGCATTTTTTTGGGACAAGAACGAATATGAGGTTAAAAGATTTGCAGACGCCTTAAGCCGTTTCCTTTACAACCATTGCAAATGGAGAAAGAACACCAACGATTAAAAAAGAAAAACTATGGGTTACATAAGTCAATGGCCAGTCAAAGAGCTTAAAAAAGAATACGGTTTAGAAATTGCTATTGAGACAGGGACTTATATAGGCCACGGCGCTGCCCTCTTAGCTTCTCACGGTTTCAAAAAAGTTTATACCATAGAGCTATTAGAGCACCACTTTAAGCTCCTTGATTTTTCTTACATCCCGAGCGTACACGCCCTCTTAGGAAGCTCTACAGATGTTTTGCCAGGTATTCTAAAAGGAAACCGCAACATTCCTACTTTTTTTTGGTTAGATGCTCATTTACCTAGTCATTATGGAGATCGCATCCGAAGTAAAGAAATCGAATTTCCGTTGAAAAGGGAACTTGAACTTATCGTTGAAAACAAAGACGTCTCAAGAGATGTCTTCGTTATAGATGATATAAGAATTTACGAGGACGGCCCCTTTACTTCAGGCCCCGCGCGAGGAATCGCGCGATCCCCCGAGCGTGGAATAAGTTTTATATGTGATTTATTTAAAAAAACCCATCTCATTACAAAGGATTACCGTGGTGAAGGTTTTTTAATCTTGGAGCCCCTTATACCCCAAGGGACAGCTCAAGCACGCTCCGCTAATCTTACCGATTGGCAAGAACTGGTAGAATAAAAATGAACAACATCCAAGGAAAAGTGTGGGGAGAAACACAACCCCTGTTTTGCAAGAACAACGTAGAAATACACAGGATTGAGGTGAACGCTGGCGGGTTCTGCTCCAAGCACAAGCACGAGCATAAGTATAATGCTTTTTACGTCGAGTCTGGATGCTTGAAGATTACTGCGTGGAAAAACGACTACGATCTCGTGGACGAAACAATGGTGCGAGCGGGACGGCTAACCACTTGTCCCCCCAAGGAGTACCACAGCTTTCATGCCTTAGAAGACACCGTGGCTTACGAAATTTACTGGATTGAGTTAGACGAAAAGGATATAGTCAGGGAGAATTGCGGCGGAAGCGTGTAATTTTAAAAAAGCCCGTTAAACAGGCTGTAAACCAGAAATAATAGCTATGAAAGAAATCGAAATAGACTTCACCGAACAAATCAAGCGACTGCAAGCCGAAAAAGAGGCTGGCTATCCACCCAACTGTAACGAGGGTTACGAAGTAAAAGACGGGAAGTGCGTCAAAATTACGGAGGATAACGCGAAAAAGAAGGAGAACCCCTTCAAGAAGAAAGAAGACAAGAAAGAAGACAAGAAGGGAGGCAAGAAAGAAGATAAGAAGGGAGGCAAGAAGGGAGACAAGAAGGAAGAAGAGAAGGAGAGTGGGAAAAACCTTCCACCGTGGATGAAGAAAAAGAAGTAATAGCCTACAAACATAACCTACAAACAGTGGGAACCTTCATAGTCATTTTGTTGGGAGCCTTGTGCGTCTGCGCGGTGGCGTCCCTCGCGGTATTTATTTTTAGAGGTATTGACGATTTAGATTGACAATTGCCCGATAAACCCTATCTTTCATTATGAGGCTGGATCACATAGCTTACCGAGTGAGGGATCGCTATAGGTCTACTGAATTCTTCAGGGAGGCTTTCGGGTACAAAATTGGTACCGAGTTTCAAATAGAGTTCGATGATGGTTCCAAGGCGGATTGCCTAGCTCTAGTTCCCCCAGAAAACAGAGTGAAAGAAACCTCTCTCTGGGTTCAAGAAGAGGACTATTGTCACCCTAGGTACAAAGAAGGAATCACCGATCACCTTGGCGTCGAGGCGAGCGTTATCTTCCATGCTCCTCCTGAGATTTTTGTTAGTGATGGGTCTGAAGGCTCAATCGTCGGTGACTGGGTTAGTGAGCGGGGCGGAGTAGGAGGCATACACCACATCGCTTATCAAGCTGATGATGTGAAAGCCGTGATGCGTGAGTGGGAAGAGAAGGGCTACGCAGAATTCTACACGGAGGAGCCCATCGTTTGTAAAGACCCCGACCTAACGCAGGTATTTACCAAACCATCAGAACTAACAGGAGTAATATATGAGTTCATTACTAGGGAAGATGCAGGATTCTGCAAAGACAGTGTTAAGTCGCTTATGGAAAGCACTAAATAACAATATGGTTTTCGAAGGGCGAAACTACATCAACGGTCAGTGGGTATCGACCTCTGAGACATATACGAAGACAGACCCTTGCACTAAAAAAGAGCAAGGAGAGTTCCCAGCCAGTGATGAAGATACGGTCAACAGGGCCGTTCTCTCAGCGAGACAAGCCTTCAAGAGCTGGAGGAAGGTCAGCAGGTTTGTTCGCTCCGATTACCTAAATAAAGTAGCTCAAATAATAGAAAGGAGACGAGAAGAACTAGCTACGGTAATTTCCCTAGAGACGGGCAAGAACTATAACGAGAGCATAGCCGAAGTAAACGAAGCTCTACACATGGCTCAATTTGCCTTTGGCTCTGGGCGGAGTTCCCACGGGGAGGCGGTGTCGTCTGAAATCGCCGACAAAGACGCTTATATGTTACGCAAGCCAAAGGGCGTAATAGCCATTATATCGCCGTTCAACTTCCCCTTGGCTATTGGCGCGTACTGGTGTGCAGCGCCAGCTATTGTCGAAGGGAATACGGTAGTAATTAAACCCAGTGAAGATGCTCCAATGTCCACGCAATTGGCTGTCGAGATTTACGAGGAAGCTGGCCTGCCTCCTGGGGTCGTTAATTTGGTTCACGGTCACGGCGACACTGGGGATTGCTTGGCTCGCGGCGACGTGGATCATATTTGTTTCACAGGTTCTGCCGAGGTTGGCCAGCATATTCGCAGAGTAGCGGCAGAAAGTTGGCACAAGACCACTTCATGCGAAATGGGCAGCAAGTCTGCTTGCGTTATCTTTGACGATGCTGATTTGGATTTAGCCCTAGAAGCTACCATTGCAAGCGCGTTTAAGCTTTCTGGTCAGCGTTGTGTTTCGTCAGGCAGGATGATTGTCCAGCGCGGTGTTTATGACGAATTCGCCAAACGATTTGCGGAGAAAGCGTCGGAACTTAAGACGGGCAGTCCGTTTAAAAGAGTAACAAAATCCACGGGTATGCCAGAAGCGGTAGGGTGGGATGAGCAGGTTCCCGACGGGGAAAACTACTATGGCCCAATTATAAACGAGCAAGGCCTCCATAAGGTTCATAAACACAACGAGATGGTAGAGGCTGATAAGGATACCGAAGTATTACTTCACCCCAGAAAGGTAGGCTCCAGCGGTTATTTTATTACCCCGATGGTTTACAAGACTGAGTGGCGGGGGGTAGAGGATGCTCCATACCTTAGGAGTGAAGTTTTTGGCCCTCACGTGGCCATTATACCGTTCGACACTATTGAAGACGCTATTCATATCTACAACGATACTGAGTATGGGCTTGCGCTCGGGGTCTTGACTAATGACTTTAGAAAAGCGAGAATCATGCGGGACGAGTGCGAAGCTGGCATGATATACTGGAACGGTGGGTCTATCGCTGCTGAATCACACCTAGCCTTTGGCGGCGTCAAGAAGTCTGGGAACGGCTTCCCAAGTGCGGCGAGGACGTTCAGGGCGGTCACACACGAAATAAGCTGGACAGTCAACCACGCGGAGAGCCTGGAGTTCCCGCAAGGAATGAAATAATGAACAACAAAACAGAGATTGCATTTAGCAACCATATCAGGCGACTTGAAAAAGACATTGCAGAAGCACAGGCAAGAATCAAACAGTGGCATCTGTCCAATGACGGCATGGAGGCTACGAGCAATAGGGACGACGCAAAGAAGATTGCGCTACTCCGCGAAGGCATTGTGCCGAAGTATTCGGACTTGCCAGACGGTAAGTATGGCAAGAACAATATGCCAGCGATTGAGATGTTCGAGTTCGCAGACATCATAGATGAGACTGCTGCTGCAACGCACGACCTTTACCTAATTGACTACGGCAAGAGTCTCAACAAAGGAAAATAACTATTTATGGCAAGGGGAGCATACGGGGGGTACAGCAAGCTAAGAGGCAAAAAAACCCGACAGGGTTGCAGCAATCGAAGCAAAGGCATGAAAAGATACCGAGGGCAAGGAGGCCCACGCAAAAGAAGCAAGCGACCCAAGAAATAAATTATGGATTTCCATGGCTTAAATGGAGAAGATTACTATGATCGACAGCACAAAAACGTGAGTCCTTTAGAGTTCCATGAGTCCGAAAGGCTTGCTCCAGCAGGAGGCCAGAAGGTGGCCTTGGTTGACATAGACGAAACGATTTGCTTTTACCCAAGTAAACGGCGCTATGACCTAGCTGAACCCAGCTTGGAGAACATAGCCAAAATAAATAAGCTATACGACGAGGGGTGGCGCATTATCTACTGGACGGCTAGGGGAGGCTCGGAGAAGTCCAAGGCGGTGGGTAAATGTTATTACGACTTTACTTGGAAACAACTAGAATCATGGGGGTGCAAATTCGATGACCTATCTACGGGAACGAGGGGCAAGTACATAAAGCCACCCTACAATTTGGTTGTGGACGACAAGGCGAAAAGGATTGAAGAGTTATGAGCGATAAAGAAACAGCGAATAACTATCGCGAGTACTGGAACGACCTTAAGGGCAAGGATATTGGTAACCCAGCAGGTTACTACTTACGTAATGCCCCAATCTGGGATAAGGCCCCCGTGTCTAACGACATAAAGTATATATTGAGCTTCTTGAAGGGTCACCCAGACATCTCTACGATATTAGATGCAGCTTGTGGCACTGGGCGGCTTTTCCCGCATATTAAAAAGTGGAATTGTACAGGGGTTGAGTGGAGCGACTCCCTGCACCCCGCCGTTGCAAATAATAAATATGGCATTAAGGTTCACAAAAAAGACCTGAGACACGAAAAGTTGGACACCACTTTCGATTTAGTATTGAACACGCAAGTGATGCTCCACGTCCCCCCGCAGTACGCAAAGGGCACGATTCGCAACTTGTTGGACATGACCGAGAAGTACCTAATGATAATTACATGGGACGCTGGCTGCGGAGCCCCCAGCGCGGACACAGCCGCTCTTAAAGCTGGAAAATCTCCCGTGGGTGATTGTCACGCAGGGGGCAACTCTTTTGCTCATGACTATGACAAAATCTTTGGTGAGCTTGGCGTGGGTTTTACCAAAGAGATACTAACCTTTGAAGCTCACGTAATGCACAAGACAGAATCAAAAAACTCAATATACCTAGTAAGGAAATAATATTATGAGCGAAGCAGAAACAGACCCCAGATCGAAAGCTGAAATTAAGGCGACTATTGAAAAAATAAAGGCTGAAACAGCTAAAACCATTTCTGAAACCCGCAAGACGGACGCTGAAGGACTCATGGCTGAAATTGAAGCAAGGGCAGCTTATAGAGCTAGGATGCGCGAGAAGTCTAATGACGAAGAAAACCATCTATACCGATTCGCTGGCGAAGTTTCCAAAAGTGCTGTTACGAACTGCATGAAAAAGCTAACCCAATGGTCAAGGCTAGACCCAAAGTGCGGCATCGAAATAATCTTTTCGTCTCCAGGCGGGAGTATCATTGACGGGTTTGAGCTGTTCGACTTTATCCAAGACCTAAGAAATAACGGGCACACAATAACCACTGGTTCGCTCGGCATGGCTGCTTCTATGGCTGGTATCCTTTTGCAAGCTGGTGATATTAGGTGGGTAGGCGGACAGGCTTGGATTATGATTCACCGCGCCGCTTTCGGAGCGTTCGGCAAGACCTACGAAGTGGAAGACGAGGTTGAGTTTGTCAAACGAATAGAAGAGAGAATCCTTGACATTTTTACCAGCCGCTCCATGCTTTCAAAACTGAAAATCAAAAAAAACTGGGACAGAAAAGACTGGTGGATAAGCGCAGACGAAGCTATAGAGCTTGGGTTGGTAGACGAGGTGCGCGCAAACCTACGCGAATTAGTGCCCACGCCTTCAAAGACAGGCAAAGGGAAGCTGAAAAAGAAAAAGATCGCCAAGGTCGCCAAGAGCGGTGGTCGTAAGAAACGCAAATGAAAATGCCCATTTCAGAAATTGCCGACCGCTACACGATAACCAAGCTAAAGTCTGAGCGCACAGAAGAGGACGTTAGCGAGGAGCTTGAGTGTTACAGGAAAGAACTGAAGCCCTATGGTGAAGCTCTAAATAATTATATAGAGAGACTGTATGATGTCAATGGCAGACTTTGGGACACAGAAGTTCAGGCGGCTCGTGGAGCGTCCAGCGAACGCCCTCCCCTAGAAGAAATCGGGAGGCTGGCTTTAAAAGTCAGAGAAATAAACTGCGAACGTAACGGGATAAAAGCTGAGGTCGTGGAACAATTTAGTGAGGGTTTTAAGGAGATAAAAATCAACTACAAGAAAGTAGACTACGGAACAAAATGAAAAAAATAACACTATTATCACTCTTGGTCGCCTCGACCCTCATCACGGGGTGCGTAACTAGCACAGGAAACGGAGCTTTGCTCGGCGGAGCCTTGGGCGCACTCACTGGTCAAGCCATTGGCAAAGACACGAAAGGTACGCTTATCGGTGCGGGAGTTGGTGCTGCCATAGGAGGAGCCATCGGGAGCCAAGAGGACGCAAAGGACGCAAATAAAAAAGAGTGAGAGCTGTTATTCTAGGCATAGGGAGGATGGGCACAGCCATTGCGTACGCAATGGACAAGCTTGGCTTTGACCTAGTAGGGGTAGACACCAACCGTGACGCCGCAAATAATATACCGCAAAAGGCAAATAACATTTCCTTTGTGGTTGACGACACGGAAGATTTGATCGAGGGGTTAAGTCACAACAAGGCTCTAGCCGATGTCGTAATAAGCAGCCTCCCATATCACCAAACAGAGAGAGTGGGTCTTTGGTGCGTTGACAATGGAATCCGCTACTGTGACCTTGGCGGGAGAGTGGACGTATCTGAATCCATCAAGAGCGCGGCCATGTGGAAGGCATCTGCTCCTGTGTTTACAGACCTTGGGCTTGCGCCAGGCTGGGTTAATATATTAGCGGAAGAAGGATACAGAAAACTACACGGAGAGGGCCAAATAACAAAAGTAGAAATGATGGTCGGAGGTTTACCAGACTACCTCGAAAGCAACAGCAACCCGTTGAGGTACGGCATCACATGGTCTGTTGATGGGCTAATCAACGAATACAGAGACGACTGCGTAATACTTGAAGACGGCCAAATAATAAAAGTAAAAGGGATGGACGGCCTAGAAGCGGTCAGTACAAAGAGCGCGGGGAAGATGGAAGCTTTCTATACGAGCGGTGGAGCGTCCCACTCTACCGACTCCATGAAAGAGCGTGGGGTTAAGGATTGCTGCTATAAGACATTAAGATATCCCGGCCATTGCTCCTTGGTTAAATTTTTGATAAGAGATTGTCAGCTTGATGACGAAACGCTAAATAAGATATTTACTACTGGCTGTGGATACGCAAATAAAGATGAAGTTATAGTGATCGCCAAGGTTCATAAGGACAGTCGAAGTTGGGAGGAAGAAAAGAGCGTCAGGGCCGATGACCAATTTAGTGCTATGCAAAAAGCCACAGCCTTCCCCATCTCTTGCGTTGCCTCTCTAATGGCCGAAGGCAAAATGGAGGGCAAGAAGCATCAACACGGAGGCTGCGGGACTCAATACCCCAAAGCCCTGACATACGCAGATGTTCCATTCGACGAGTTTAGCTCAAGGCTAGAAACGCTTGGGTTGTAATTAAACATAATTATGAAACGTAGAAAGATTTGACTTTTTAGTAACCCGACCTATCATTAAAGAGCACAAAAGACATTATGCAAGAAGAACAAAAAGCAGAGCAACAGGCCGAAGAAGGCCAAGAGCAGCCGAGTCCGCAGTTAACCCCAATGCAGCGACGATGGATTTACCACCTATACGCTGGCATCACATGGGGTGAGTCTGCCAGCATTACAGACGAAGAAGAACAGAAGTTTCTTTTAGCTAGGTGCTGGGAGATGAAACAGGCGCGGGACAAAGAACTCGAATCAGAGGCGGCGAAAGAGCAAGCGATGGAAGAACAGGTGCGGAATATGCACACGGGCTTGCAAGGTAAAATCGACGCCCTGCCTAGCGATAAGAACCAAGAGGGTTAAGCCTCCTGTGCTCCTGCTCGCAGGGAGCTTTCCCGCCTGTCTAACAGCTTGTAGGATTCACGAGCAAGGTTATTGATATATCTGCTGTTGTCCTCAATGATGCCGTCGTCGTGTCTACACGATTCATAGGATAGTTTTTTTATCATCTCTAGGCTTTTTTTGAGAACACCGATGACTTCTAGTTCAGGTTTCATGGCGTATGGGTTGGTTGGCTTCATACTTATTCAATTACACCCAAAGTCCCAAAAACTAACCTAAAACGGCCAAATAAGATTGACTAACCTTCAAGGTTGTGTTCTACTTAAACCATGAAAGCCAACAGAAATGGGTCAAATAATGAAAGAATACATAGTAGAAAGCGAAAGCTGGTACAAGAACGTAAAATTGCCAAATAAGAATGAAGAAACGCCAAATAAGAATGAAGAAACAAGGAGATTTGTGGACATCGGCGATGCTGGCGCAGCGGAGGCCGCAACCCGCGCCGTCGAATCTTTTTTCAATGGCGATATTAAATTAAAAAGTTGGGACAAGCCCATGTCGATCTCCTCCGCTATCCTAGTAAGAGAAAAAGAGCGCGGCGGCATCTGGATATATTACTCCCCGCGCATACTAGCGAACGCAGGACTCCACAATGAAGCTAGAATGCTGCATGAAAAGATAATTAACCGTAATTATGAACTGAAGACATAAAGTTTGGGCTTGACTTAAACTCAAGACTCATTTAGTATAGGGATACACTTAACAACGAAACCAGAACCTACTAAATGATAGCACAAGAAAAACCACGCACAGTAAAATCCGACGGAATCCAAAACACCGTTTCATTCGGCATTAAACAAGAGGGCATCGCCCACATCTTTAATGTCTTACGCAACCAACTCTATACCGATAAGGTCACAGCAGTTATTAGAGAGTATTCTACTAACGCTGCTGACGCTCATATAGAAGCGGGATGCCCCGACAGACCCATCGAGGTCACACTCCCCTCTCGCTTCAACCTTCAGTTTAAGATTAGGGATTTCGGCCCCGCTCTCGCTGATTCAGAAATCCATGACGTTTACGCTTTCTACGGAGAGTCCACGAAGCGTAACACCAACGCCCAAACAGGTATGTTGGGCATTGGGTCAAAGTCTGCGTTCGCCTACGGAGACAACTTTGTAATCAACTCTTACATCGGGGGCAAGAAGCACACGCATAATGCCTTCATTGACGATACTCAAGTCGGTCAAATTGCAAAACTCAGCGAAGAAGATACCAACGAAGAAGATGGGCTGGAGATTGTCATTCCAGTTGCGCAGCGCGATGTCGATGAGTTCTCGGAAAAAGCAAAAATCCTTTTTCGCTATTTCAAAGTTAAGCCTATTGTAAATGGGGAGCAGTATGAATATGAACAGGAGGCTCTTTACAGCGGCAACGGTTGGCGTTGGTTAGATCAAGAGGCTAGTCGGTACTCTCGCGGCGAAGCCGTTGTGGTGATGGGTAACATCGGGTATCCGATTGATGCCGACCAGTTAAAATTTGAAAGTGATTCACCTTTGCCAAATTTCGCTTGCGCGAATTTGGTGCTTGAATGCCCGATTGGAGACTTGGAGATTTCCGCGAGCCGCGAAGGGTTGCAATACACCGACCTTACGATTAAAAGCATCCTTGAAAAACTCAACGATGCGGCAGACGAAATCACAGAGCAAATCGCCATTGAATTTGATGGTTGCGAAAGTCTTTGGCAAGCCAAGGTTCTTGCGGCTGAACTGTTTCGCTATGATGGAAAACTCTATAGCGTACAGAGTCTCGCCAAAAAGAAAGTCCACCACAAGGGCAAGCCTATCGGCGAGCAAAACGTAGACATTGATACCGATGCACAAGAAGCTGGACTTCAAGTGCATCAATACAACAAGTCTCACCGTGGACATCGCAAGGTTACTGGCAGCGATGCGTACCGCATCCAAGCAGGGGCTACCGCTAAACTTGTATGGAACGAGGAGCATCATCGCAGGGGCATCTTAAAGAAGATGGTGAAACAGGTCGAAGAAGAAAACCTTACCCCATACGTTTTCACATTCCACAAAACCGTTTCCGAGTCAAAGAAAAAAGCAATCATTAAGAAGCTCGGATTCATCGAGGATGATTTCACGATGCTCGATACCCTGCCAGAGATACAGTTAGATTCACAGTATGCGTATGCTGCGAGTGGTAGCGGCAACAAGAAACACGCCCAAAAGGTATTCTCCTACAAGGGTGCTGATGGTCTAGCTCGTTGGGGCAACCCTCAATCTGCTTACTGGTCACACGCGACAGTTGACTTGTCAACAGATAAGATTCTCTACGTTGTGTTGGAGAGGTTCCAGTACGAAAGTAGTGGGGGATTTGCCCGTGACTCTCGCTACTTGCAGGGCGATTTGGATTCAATCAAAGACAACAGATTGCTCCGAAGCTACAGGAAGCAAGGCAAGGTTGCTGTGCATGGCATCAAGGCCAAAGAGAAAGGTAAGTTTGAGAAAAACGACAACGCTATCCTGTTGTGGGACGCGCTCAAGACGGAAGTAGCAAAGAAGATTGAAAGTCTGGATGTTGCTGACGAGCTCGCCAACGTGGAAGCGTTAAAGAATGTGAATTGCGCATGGGAAAGGCTCGCGGAGTACCGCATGAAGTTCAACAAGGAGGACTCGGTACTCGTTAACTTCTTGGAACAGGTTGCTATTGCCAAAGAGCAAAAGCTAGATTGGGAGTCAACAGACAACAAAAAGGTCAAAGGCAAACTGCGTCAGTTCGCAATCGACTTGGGGATTGAGTTGAAGATTGGCAAGGCGACTCTTAACTCTAAATTAACAGAGGTCTTGGACAAGACTTACCCCATGCTCCCGTTGATTGAAAATCACTTGGGCCATTGGGGCTGGAGTCACGACAAAGACGACAAAGAAGCGAATGTTATAGCACCAATCGTTTCATACGTTGACATGATTGACAAAACACATTCTCTTGCGGGTTAGTAGGTTTCCCTGCAAGAGTTCCCCAAGAGGGGGTGGCGGTTTAGTAGGTTTACCGTCACCTTCTCTTTTTTTTATTCTTTCATTTCGTAATTATTCTTAATTATGAATTACTTCAACAGCCCCGAAACCAGCACTACGATAGTCGCAACCGATATACCAAGGCATCCCGCCATCGCGAGGATGAGCGTGTGCAGTCTTTTGTTCTCTCCGTGTAGGCTGCTTACTCCCCTCACCGCTTGGATTGGTAGCGGCTTGCTGGGGGTTTTATCCCCCAAGCTAATTTTGGGTATGTATTTGGCGTTTGTGGTAATTGATACCATCCACCATTCTTTTTTGTGATGGTCATAGAACCATTCGGTTTCCTTCATAGGTTTTTAGGTAGGTTGTGTGTTACTTCCACATCACTTTGCCAGCGATGTTTTGCAGTTGCACAATCCCCCAAGTAGATTCATCTCTATCGTCGCCGATGTAGAAGTAGGCATTCGACTTGAGTTTGTGCGGCCCGAAGTTGAACTGCCAATCGTGTTCGGCGTTCTCCATTGGGTCATTTTGAATTGGTTTTCCGTTTATTGAAATCCTTCCATCGCGAATCTCTACGGTATCGTTTGGTAGCCCGACGATGCGTTTGATGAGGCTTTCTTTTTCGTTAACGTCCCACAGGGCAACAACGTCGAATCTGCTTACGGGGGCATAGTCATAGTAAATTTTATTGATGAGCAAAAATTGACCATCACGCACGGTCGGAGCCATGCTGCCGCCGCTATTCCAGTAAGTCTTATAGCCGTATCGGAATACCGCAGACAGAGCGACAGCCAAGAACAGTAGACAAAAAAGTTTGTGCATCGTCTTGTTGCATCTATTGCTTCTTATTTCCATCTTACTGTTTGTCGTGTCCACTTGAGTCCACTATCTCGTATTTAGTTCGACGGTCTTGGATGTACCCCTCGTCGTAAAGATACTGTAAAGTTGCGTTGATTTCGCGCTTTGAGATCATTCTTTTTCTGTTAGTGTTATAGATGAACACCGTATCGTGCTTCCAGTTTCCGTCATCACAGGGGAAAACCTCCACTGGAAACCCTATATGTTTTAGCTGGTACACGGCATAAGTAATTACACCCAAAAAAAGTGCTTGACTCTTATTCAAGGACATGAGATAATGGTAATAGACATACAGAAACAAACAAAACGCAAAACACAAAAAAAAATGGTTCCTTACATACTAACTGACAATAGCCTGACCGTGGTGCTGAATGGCAATCCGCATACCATGTCCTGCGATAGTCCGAACTTCCCACAAGCGAAGAAAGCTCTTGCTGAAGAACGCTGGGAAGATTTGGATGACTTGTTTGACATGGCGAAAGCGATTCAGAATTACGCCGATGGCAACATCCGAGTGGAGAATAACAAAATTCTCTACAAAGAAAATGAAGTTCACAATCATGTGGTTGACCGCATCTTGGACTTTATGACAAACGACCTACCCTTTAAGCCCGTTGTGCGCTTCTTGGACAAGTTGATGGACAACCCCTCACGCCGCGCCGTGAAGGAGTTGTATAACTTTTTGGAGCATAAGAATATGCCCCTTACCCCTGACGGGAACTTCCTCGCCTACAAAGGCGTGAAGGAAGATTTCACCGACTGTTACAGCGGGAAGTTTGATAACTCCGTTGGACAGGTCTTGGAGATGCAACGTAACAATGTTTGCGACGATGCGGGGGTTGGTTGCTCGTATGGTTTCCATGCTGGTAGCCATGAGTACGCGAAAGGCTACGCAAGCGGGGGCGGGAATCTAATGATTGTTGAAATCAATCCCGCCGATGTGGTAAGCGTTCCCAATGATTGTAGCTGCCAAAAACTCCGCACCGCGAAGTATAGGGTCGTTGCTCACCACTCCACCATTGAGCGTCCGTTAGAAGAATCATTGATAGATAATTACTACGATGAGGAATCGGATGATTACTCTAGTGATTGGAACGATGGGTACGCCGCTGGTTATAGCGAAGCCGAGGACGACATATCCAGAAACTAAAGTGAGGAACCGCTTGGGGGTCTATATGACCCCCTTGCATCCTCGCTCATTAAATTATGACTGAACACGAAAAACTGGAATACATACACAGCACCTTGCAAGATGTAGCAAACTGCATTGAGTGGGGAAAAGTTACAAGCCAACGCGCGGGAGCGGCGTTTGACTTGGACGAGGATATGGTTAAGCAGTCTATGACAATGGTGGAAGACATCAGAGAAAAGCACTTTGATGAAGATGGAGAACTAATTATTACCCAAGGCGATAAAAAACTAAAAGAGTATTTGGAGGGAAAACAAAATGACTGACCAGCAAGAACTTGAAGCGCAAGAACTAGCCTTCCGCTTAATCAAGGACAGCCCATACAAAGCGATGGACTACCTAGATCAAGACGAAGACTCACTAACCGAACTATTCAAATCACTTAACAAAGAACTAAACGGAGAATCAGCAAATGAGTATGAACGAGTCAACTGGTAAAATGTCAACAGAAGAAGCGGGAGATAGGGGCGAACTTATCTTGAAGCACCTACAAGCGATTTACAAACTCGTAGAGTGGGACGATGATGAGCTTGGCTACATCCGCACAACATTTTACAAGAGCGGAAAAATTGAACTAGCAACCCACATTGATGACAAAGATGGCGTCCAGCCAACCGTGTTTGAAATGAACGAATACGAAGAAGCAGAAGCAGAAGCACAAAAAAACAGACAGTAAATGAAAGACTTATTTAACATACTATTAGACACAGCATTAGCCTTGCTCGTCGCGGGCATGGTTCTCTACGCGCTCTTATGTGTCGGAGCGTACACCCTTTCCGCTGATGAAGTATTGACGGAAGAAGAACGTGTCGTTGCTCTCACCATCTTGGGTGAGGCGCGGGGCGAAGGTAAAATCGGTATGTTTGCCGTGGGATGTATAATCCAGAAACGGGCGTCAGAACGCAACCTCACGCCAGCAAAGGTATGTTTAGAGCCTTGGCAGTTTAGCGTGTGGAACGCTGGACAAGGTAAGGTCAAGAAGGAAAGCGACCTGTATCACCTTTGGGAATCTAAATCCATGATGTATGCCCGAAAGCTCGCTCGCAGCGTATGCGATCCGAAGCAGACTCTTACCGATGTAACTGGCGGGGCAAACCACTACTGCGCGGTGAGTTGCAAGCCCTCTTGGGCCAGAGGCAAGAAGCCCGTTAAGATTATCGGCAATCACAAATTCTATAAACTTTAACCCTTAACGTATTTAAGCATAATTATGAAAAAGAAAAACCTAAAAATCAAAGTCCCCGTGAGTTGGCAGATGCAAGGACTCATCGAGGTGGACGCAAAGACCCTAGTCGAAGCAGCAGAGATAGCTAGGTCAGACATAGCGAAAGAAGGACTAGGACTACCAGAAGGCACGTTCGTCAAAGACTCATACGAAGTAGACGACGAAGCAATGGATGTATTTCAATCGGACGCAGTAAACCAGAAAGCGTTTGAGCAGGAGGATTTATTGAATCAAGAACCGTCAGTAGGATGTGATTACGGAATCGGAGGATAAATTATGAAAGAATATATATTAACATTCTTATTTAAGGAAGGCGACTCTATTGTCCACGGGCCATATAAGTCAGAAGAAGAAGCCGAAGATGAGGTTTCACGGTTTACGGCACGTTACCTTGTCGAAGGAAGGAATATAAATGAAATCAAAATTAGACTAGGAGAATAAAATTATGAAATTAAAAGAATACATCGAAGCCCTAACCGACATAGAAAAAGACCATCCAGACGCGAAGCTAGTCTATGCGTGTGATGAAGAAGGCAACCGATTCAGCGAAGTCTTTTACCAACCAGCAGCGGGGTGTTACAACGGTTGCGATTGGCTGACAGAAGGCGACCTTGAGCATGAAGATGGCGAAGTAAATGCCGTGTTATTAAACTAGGAGGACTTATGAAAGTAAATTGGGTAACTAACAGCAGAGTAAAAGATATGGCAGCACAAGGCATCATCAATGATGAGGATATTGTCCCTCGCGGGAGTACCGCTAACTATCTAGCGGATACAGCAACCGTAAACATGAAGGACGTAGCCGCTCCTAAACCTTGGGTCACGATTCACATTAGAGGCGCAGAACACAAACAGCCGCGCTTGACGAGGTGGATCGCAGCAACAACCATGCGTGTGACCTTTGGTCAAGAATACCGAAACAAGTCTTTAAGCGGCGAACTATCCCAAGAGTTAGACTTTGGAGTAGTCGATAGAGTAGTTAAACAAGTAGAAACAGCAATGGAGGGTTAAATTATGAAACCACTAGCACAACAATACAGGATGCTCGTTGAGTATCAGGGCGAAGGGGATGCGCGACCCCGTTGCGCGAACCCGCTTTGGGAATTTACGCAAGGTCGCTATCGTAGCGAAGCTGCCGTGCGTAAAGCGTACAAGGCGCGAGCAAAATCGCTCGACTTCAAAATACTCGCAGTCGAACCTTGGGAGAATTAAGATTATGACAGGCAAACAAAAAACAGAACTCAAGAAACTTTTCGGGGTCTACTCGATGTCCGTCCTTGAATGGATGGCGGTGACTCCCGCCCTCGACAACAATGAGGTGTGGGACTGTTACGAAGAATGGCAAGACGAAGATGAGGAAAATTAGACTATGAAAGCAAAAATAGAAATTGAATTAGGAAACGACTCCTTTGGCAACTGCGCCACCGAGAGGTTATTTGAAATGCGAAACGTAGTTGAAAGGCTAATGGATAACGCCGAGCGCATTATGGTGGAAGGCGTTGGAGATTTCACCACCGCGCAAGACACCTACGGGAACACGGTCGCAAGGATGGACATCGTGGAGAATTAAATTATGATTATTGGAGTACCGAAAGAAAGCGTTCCACACTCAAGGGAAGCATGGGGCGACGAACATAAGAAGCTGTATAAGGCTGAATTAGAAGCATGGGGCAAGACCCTTAACAGAGACAGGAGCTACGACAACATGATGACTAAACTCGCTGACGAGAAGCGCAAAAGGTACGGCACTACTTGCAGCTACAACGGATATTAAATTATGGGATACAAAATACTAGACGTTAAAACAGAAATCCACGAAGATGTGGAAAAATACATGGAAGCACTTAAACATGAAGCACCCTCAACATTTACCACCGAACAACTGCGTTTACAGTGCTACGAGGACATACTCGACATTGTAGACAAACACTTTGAAAAGATAGAAAGATAAATTATTAGCGTGATGAAAAAAAACCCCAACGGCTCATACAGCCAAAGAACCCCCATAAGCATAAACAACCCGCAGAGCAAGAACGATACCGATTGGTGGGATGAGATATGCAAAGCACACGGAGCAAAGAATCACTGGAAAAAGAAAGACAAAAAATGCAAACAAACGAAGCGTTAAGAACGGTATTGGAAATGGCTCATCGCTCTTACAGTAAGAGCTTTGGGCCAGCAGAACACGAACATGAGGCTCTTTGGGTGGTTGAAGACTACGTTGATGGTCTAGGCGGGGATACGGCTGATGTTGGCGAAATAGAGCGTCACCGTGGATTGGAAATCGGGCCTGACGGGACAGTAACGGCGGTAAAATGACCGACGAAGAAGGCGAAGCGGCAATAGCAGCAGTCAGAGAGAGTATGCCGTCGAAAACACAAACAAGATATAACCAAAGAGACATAAAGAAGCGCAGGGAAAACGAAAGGAAAAAGCGAGGGATAAAAATGACCGATAAACAAATACTTGAAGAACTGTATCGCCGATTACAAGCGACCGAGTTCTCCGCCCCAATCGAGCAATCCGCTTGTTCCAGCTTTAGGAGAGAGGGCCATCTTGGTGTTAACCGATATGATATTAAAGATTTTATCGAACAAGAATGGAGCAAGAGAGACGAAGTGGTATGTTCCAAAATGGAACTAACCTTGAAGAAGAAGGCGGCGATCATCAATGCAACGTGGCGTAAATTAGGAGAATAAAATTATGAAACAATACAGAGTTATAGTAACAGAGCTACATTCAGCAGAGTATCACGTTGACGCAAAGGACGCAGACAAAGCGCATGAGAAAGTCATGCTTGGCGAGGAGGATTGCGTTGAGAGCTTTTACAACGAAACAATGAAAGACCGTGACGATGCGTACATCGTAGAAATGAAGGAGACATATTAAATGGGATACAAAATACTAGACGCTAAAGCGGACATTCACGAAGATATTGAAGCATACTTTATGAGGACACACTTTGATGAGGTTAATGTCGAGGACATACTCGACATTGTAGACGAACACTTTGAAAAGATAGAGCGATGAGAAACTACGAATTACTAATGGCAGTCTACGACAGATGCCCCAACCCAGCCAATCGACAATACACTGTTGACCAATACCTTGACCGATGCCTAGACATTCGAGAGATGATTGAGCGTGAGCGACCAGAAT
>Ga0302132_10000555_pt1 | contig 21087 bp, 28 predicted proteins | sample CB9_321_MG_FD_203113 | JGI IMG/M metagenome (GOLD analysis project Ga0302132, IMG submission 203113) | Marine microbial communities from Western Arctic Ocean, Canada - CB9_32.1 | ecosystem: Environmental > Aquatic > Marine > Oceanic | place: Canada: Western Arctic Ocean | collected 2017-09-19
AATGGGTCTACTGTTCAAGAATGGGTTCATAGCAGTAGAGCAACTGTTAGTCCCTCTCACACCACGATGTATTCATGATATAAACTTGTTTCACCCGGAGGATATTCTAGTGCAGGAACCCCCGGAGTTTGGGATATTCATTGTCATATAGCTGGAGGTCATGCCTCATCTGCCATACTTCAAAAGTTTACTCTTGTGCAATCGAATAATCACGCACACATTGCCGATCATGGGGGTGCAAACCACTCACTCTGCTATAGATTTTGTAATATAGATCCAGGTGGCGGGGCATATGGTGTTTCATTAACTGTAAATTGCTATTATCTTAGCACCGATGCTGGCAACAATGGTGCCACATTTTTCTTTAAATGTGCTCATGCCGCCAGGGAACCTCATTTTACTTTTTATGCAAAATATATTGGTGGTACTGGAGCAGGAATTGGGAACTATGAACAGTCTTTATCGTTCTTAGGAACACAATCCAATAATAATCATCAACCGGAGCATAAAACGGAAATTCCAATTACCGTTACACATTAAGGGCATTCTAATGGAAATTTATATGGAATACAAAAAATCAGATATGTCCATTACTGGATTTGTGTTTGAAGATAATACACATTATGAAGAAACAGCTACACACAATATTTCAACTAACAAGATTGAATGGTTAGAAGAAAAAATAGTAGTTTATTATAACATTCAATCATCTGATGATATGACCATGATAAAAACTTATGAGGATGTTATGGATACAATAAATAATACACATCAAGTAAGTGAATTAGGAATAGCAAGTTTAATAGAAGATAGCACATGAGATTTGTAAATTTACAGACAACTAGTGAAAGGGTAGGTAAGGGTCAAGTACGACAACTGCTACTTCGAAGACCTATTGCTTCGCAGTCTGCCACCTTACCTGTTTTAGCTTTTGGTGATGCAGATACTGGTTTGTTTCAAAGTGCCGATGATGTTTTAGAATTTTCAACCGGTGGCGTGTCAAGATTTAAAATAATAGCAGATGGAACAGTTGCTGTTGCAGGAAATTTAGTTGTTAGTGGTACCACAACCACAGTGGACACTACTACTCTTACAGTTGATGATAAAAATATTGAATTGGGCAATGTTGCAACACCAACTGATACAACCGCTGATGGTGGAGGTATTACACTCAAAGGTGCAACTGACAAGACCTTTAACTGGGTAGACTCAACTGATGCTTGGACTTCGTCTGAACACATTAATCTTGCTTCTGGCAAAACCTTTCAGTTGAATGGTGCGGCAATAACTTCATCTGCAGCAGAACTCAATCTTTTAGATAATGTTTCTGGTCTTGTTCAAGCAGACTTAACGAAATTAGCTGCGGTTAATTCATCTGCAGCAGAACTTAATTTATTAAATGCGGTTTCAGGACTTGTACAAGCAGATTTTACAAAGTTGGCAGCAATAACTTCAGATGCAACTGAACTCAATCTTTTAGATGGTGTAACTGCAACAACTGCAGAACTTAATATACTGGACGGTGTAACTTCAGATGCTACAGAACTTAATATACTGGACGGTGTAACTGCAACAACTGCAGAACTTAATTATACTGATGGTGTAACTTCTGCTATTCAGACTCAGCTTGCAGCAAGGCTTCCTCTTACAGGTGGAGCAATGACAGGTGCTATCACAACCAACAGTACATTTGATGGAGTAGACATAGCTACGAGAGATGCCGTCCTGACTAGCACGACAACCACAGCAGGAGCAGCTCTGCCTAAAGCTGGTGGCCCAATGACAGGTGCTATTACTAACTTCACCTCAACAGGCATAGACGATAATGCAGATGCATTAGCAATTACTATTGATTCTAGTGAGAGAGTGGGAATCGGAGAAACCTCACCGACTGCTAAATTACACGTTGTTGGGCATAGTACATTGAAGGGATTTATTAAATTTGAAGCCTCAAGTGATGGCGCTCATACCGGATATATTGGTGATGGTGTAAATATGGGAGGTGGTGGTGGTACTAATGATTTAACACTCCGATCAGCAGATGCAATGTATTTTTTGCATTCCAATGGCACTTTAGGAGCATGGATGGATACATCCGGAAATTATTCAGTCGTAGGAGATGTTACATCAAGTGCATCAGATGAAAGATTAAAAGAGAATAAAGTACCTATAACAAGTGCTATTAAAAAAATCACACAACTTAAAGGCATAACATATGATTGGGTGGATAATATTAACGAAGTAGTTGGTGCTGAATGGAATCCTGATAAAAAACGAGCCGGCCTTATTGCACAAGATGTTCAAAAAGTTTTTCCTGAAGTTATTTCATTAGCACCATTTGATAGAGGTCCAGAAGGAAAATCACGATCAGGTAAAGATTATTTAACCGTAGATTATGCATTAATGGTCCCATTATTAGTAGAAGCCATTAAAGAACAACAAAAACAAATTGATAAATTAAAATCAGAATTGAAAGGACATGACCATGGCATTTAGAATTGGTTCTCATGCAAATAACATAGTAATTCCTAATATGACTGCAAATACTTTTGGTTCTGAATTACATGCAGGTGATGGATCTACTCGAACTGGTTATTGGTCCTATCCAGGAGGACCAGAAGCAACAGTAGCTTCAGGATGGCGTTACAGATCCATATATACACACGGGTATTTAGCCGCAGGATATAAAGGAAGTAATGCGTGGAGATGTACAAATAAATCTTGGCACCAAACGGATACTACCCTATATTGTGGAGAACAGTTAGATAGAGAAGGGTCGTATTTAGATGGTAATTTTAGCGATCATAATGGATATTTACAAAATAATGGTCACACCCTTTCTGGTACTAATTTATCGAGTTATAGCCTAGCAAATGGACAAACAAGAAAAATAACGGTCACAGGAGGATTTGCTTCTTCTGGAGTTAGTTATGGATATGTTGGTAATGATCCTAAAAATGAAGGACTTGATTATGGTACTGCAGGATATGCCGGCGATGTAGGTGGGTGGAATTTTCAAACATCATGTGGTGATTCTGCTGGCGTTTCTTCAATAACAAATCAAGCCGGCTATTTTTCAGGCGGGGGCACAACGGAAACAGCTAAATTACATCATCCAACAGAAATTATGTATACGACAACTGCCTGCCCTTCAAGTGGAAAACCAGCAACAGGAGCTCACGGTCAAAATGTCGGGTGGTGTGAATATTCAAATAATGTCCGTTATGGTTTAACATTTTCAAACGATTCTTGGGGTTCAAGTGGATGGGGAGCTGGATGTGGTGACTGCCAGCCTAAATGTCTAAGTACAAAATATGGACATCATTATTGCGGAACAGGAAATAATGTAACAATTGGGCAACAAAAATTTTCAGATTCTAATGGTGCTAATATTTCTACTTTTAATAAAGTTAGATCAAACGGCGAAGAAAACCCTGAAATGGGTCAAGATTGGGGATATCAAATGGGCCACTATGATGGACAACAAAATAATCATACAGTAAAATATACTTATACTAATGATGCTCAAGCGACAATGGGAGCCCAAATGCAACCTAAAGGACATTATGGTCAATCCTCAGGTTGTTGTTCAGCCGCGGCCGCTTCCATAACAAATATTGGGGTTAGCTGATGGCTTTTAAAGTTGGATCGCATGTAGTAGTACCTGCGGCTTCAGCAAATACTTATGGTTCTCCTTTACATTCAGGTAAGGGATCTGCCACTGGTGGCTCTGATCCAAGTACTGCAGGGGCTGCATATTGGGCCTATCCAGGAGGACCAGCAGCAACAGTATCTTCCGGATGGAGATATAGGTCTTTATATACACATGGTTATTTGGCTGCAGGTTATAAGGGATCAAATGCATGGAGGTGTACTAACAAGACTTGGCATAATACTGACACTACCGTGTATTGTGGAGAACAGTTAGATAGAGAAGGATCATATCTGGATGGTAATTTTAGTGATCATAATGGATATCTACAAAATAATGGTATGTCTGGAACAGGTACAAACTTATCGAGTTATAGCCTGTCAAATGGTCAAACACGAAAAATAACAACCACCGGTGGATTTTCATCATCGGGGGTTACTTACGGATATGTTGGTAATGATCCTAAAAATGAAGGACTTGATTACGGCGGCACAGGATATAGTGGAGACGTAGGAGGATGGAATTTTAATTCAGGTATAGGTGACTCAGCAGGAATGGCAGGAATTAAAACACAACGTGGTGTATTTGCAGGTGGTGGTACTACAGAAGTTAATAATCTACACTATCCAACAGAAATAATGTATACGGTAACAGCATGCCCGTCTTCCGGCAGACCAGCAACAGGTGCCCATGGAGAAACTAGCGGTTGGGCAATGTTTTCATCTAATACTAAACATGCAGTAACGTTTGCAACTCATGCGTGGCATTCAAGTGGATGGGGTGGTAGTTACGGAGATGGACATTGTAAATGTCTAAGCACAAAGCACGGTCATCATTATTTGGGTAGTGGTAATAATGTTACCACGCATCAGCATAAATTTTCAGATTCTAATGGATCTACTGTTTCAACATTTGCTAAAGTAAGGTCATGTGGAGAAGAAAATCCTGAAATGGGACAAGACCACGGATATCAAATGGGTCACTATGATGGTCAACAGAATAACCACACTGTTAAATATGTATATACTAATGACGCGCAAACAACTATGGGAGCAACCTGTATGCCAAAAGGACATTATGGTCAGTCCTCAGGTTGTGCTGCTACTGGCGCCGCGCAGATAACAAATATTGGAGTTAGCTGATGCCTTATACCGGTGTAGAATCAGATTTTGATTTAAAATATATTATAATCAGTGAAGATGTTATAAGACCTTATTATGAAGATGGTCTTTCGGGCGACTGGAACATGTTTTGTAGAGCAGAATATACATTACTAGGCTTAGTGTGTGTTAAAATATCAGCGCCTTTATTGGAAAGTTTAAGGCCTAATTTGGGTAGATCATTTGAAGAAGTACCGGTACTAGAAGCAACTCAAGGAATACAATTTTTTAGTGAAATTAGAGACGAAGTAAGTATTTTTGAGTCGTCTGAAGTTCATTGGACATGGGCAATGGAAGACGAGTCAAGCAGTCTTGGTGTGTCTACTTCACCTGCTCCGGAGGGTACCAAAATCAAAAGAGCAATGACGGCAGAAGAAAAATCAAATACAGTTTCTTTTATGTTTAGATTTGCTAAAGAAATTATAGAAAATGAATATAGTAAAAAATTAAGATATATTACAAAAGTGTCTGAATTAGAATCCGCCACTTGGGAAATACAAAAACATGAGGCAAGGGAATGGTTAACATATGGAGATGATGCATCCCACGTAACTCCGTTTTTAGATTATATCGCAACAGAAAGAGGTTTTGATAAAACTACATTATCAAATAAGATATTAGAAAAATCAGAAGAGTATCAAGATAGACTTTCTACTATGTTAGTTAACTCACAAAAAATATTAAAGAAATTTGAATCATGCGCTACTGTTAAAGAGTTAAATGTTTTATTTGAAGATTATTTTGGTATTATGATGCCCACAGATCAAGCAGTAGAAGAAGGCAGAGCTCATGATGGAATTGAAGCGGATGGAACAGTAAATCCTCATAAAGCCGGCTTGCGGATGGGTTGGTTTGATAATGACCGTAACCCCTCAAAAGAAGGCGAAACTGGTGCAGAATGGGTTCCTGATGTGATTAATCCTTTCCTAGGAAATAAACTAAATTTTTAGTGTTACCTTTTAACTTATCAAAATTCTTAAGATCAGACGCTAATACATTTTGCTCTCAACCCTGTGAAAAATGTATTAAGAGTCCATGTTGTAGATCACCTGGTTATGCAACCTATGAAAATACGTTAGAGATCTACGAATTATATAAAGAAAATAAATTAATACGTGAAGATGGCATTTCCTTTAAACCGGGCTTGACTTATAAGCAATTTGTATTACAATATTTTATACCGTGGACGCATCCTCTTGATAATTCATTTATTTTATTTCACCCTAAAGTTATTAAAAATAATAAAAAGAATTATGGTTGTATATTTTGTAAGCGAAAAATTAAAGATGATCCCGGTGATGTTTATAAAAATTGCATGCTATGGTCAGAAGAGAGATTCAATAAAATAACATCTCTTCCTATAGGATGTATAAACAATGGATGTACAAAAGAATTTTCAGAAACAAGAGAAACTTTAGTGCATCATTATTATCCAAACAGTAATGATAAATTCACCGAAACTAACTGAAAACGGTTATTCACGATTAGCCGCATTTCTTCATACGTTTGAAGATGTATTTACGAAAGATTTTTGTAATACAATAATCAACGAATATAAAGAAGTAGATTATGTGACAGCAGTAGATCATGGTGCGGATTACAGAAAATGTATGGGCGCTAAAATACTGAATAATGTAGACGATAAAAGAAATAAAATAGATAAAACTTTATTTGACGGCCTACAAAAAATATTAGAAGAATTGAAAATCATGCATCCCACATTATTATCTATTGAAGATGATACAGGATATGATTTATTACGTTATAAAAAGGGGGATTATTATAATCCTCACATAGACGCTGGAACAAATGATCATAGAGTTTTATCGGTTATAATTAGTCTAAATGAAGATTATCTAGGTGGAGAAATTGATTTGTGGGAAGGTGCCAGTATAACTAAATTAAATACAGGTTCTGTAATGACTTTTCCATCTAATTTTATGTTCCCACATGGAATCCGTCCAGTGACCCTAGGTGAACGATATTCAATAGTAACATGGTTTAATTATGGAAATACAGATAGTACATGATTTTTATGAGGCTCCGTATACGTTATATAATTGTATAAACAGTGACCTTTCTATATTTCATGAATCAGAGCCCGATGCAGTTTTACCTGGTCAACAATATCCAGGTCTTAGATCTGAGTCTGCTGGGTTGTCAAATGATTATGGCGAATTTATGCTTGAAGGTCATATGCGATCTTTTATTAGTGAATACGCTGACGCAACGCTAAAAAAATTATACAAAATATTCAGTATAAAGAAGTTACGAAGGTATACGTTTAATCTTCAAATGATCACAAAAGAACATTTAAAAGATTGGAATGGTAATTTGCCACATGGTAGGCCACATCCTGATGTGTTTAGTTATGAGACAGATACAGAATTAAAAGGGAAAACATGTTTAATTTATTTAAGCCCTTTTTATGATAATACAGATAATGGTACTGTATTTTGGAAATATAAACCTAGGAATTTTTCAGGTGCAAATAACCCCATAAGTTTTGATCAATCGAACAATGAATTTTTTGAAGTAATGAGAAACGTCGTTACATCAGGGGATTTACATAAATGGAATGAATTCTTTGATATAAGAGAAAAGGTAAGAAATGATTTTAATAAAGCGCTCATTTTTGACAAACCTCTTCTACACTCAGAATATTTTGGAGAAATGTTAAGTGATCATCCTAGGTTAACAGCAATAGTTTTTTTAAATTATTATTAAATGGCAATCGATAGTATAGTAATAGTGGGTGGAGGATCGTCGGGTTGGTTAACTGCAGCTCATTTATCACACAACTTACCCGAACATGTAAAAATAACTTTAATAGAGTCTACACGTATTTCGTCATTAGGAAAACAAGGCATAGGCGAAGGTACACAACCCTTTACCACACCTTTTTTATTTGAATGCGGATTACAATTTGAAGATTGGATGTTAAAGGCCGATTGTATTCATAAGTATGGTGTAGAATTTATAGATTGGGCTCCAGATAATATATTTGTAGATAATGACACACAAGAAATGGGTGTATTAGGTCCAGGTGTAATGTTTCATGATTATTGGAGAGGACTTAAACCAACAGTAAAGGAATATTTTGATTGTATGCCTTCTTACACATTAGCAAAAAATAATAAAGCACCTAAAGCAGGATTACAATCATTAGATTATACACCAGGTTTTTTAGAACCACCGTGGGATGCTTTTCATTTTGATTCAGATAAATTAGCAGAGGTTTTAAAAGAGCATTGTAAAAATAAAGTAACCCATATTAATGATGTTATTGTAGAAGTTAAAATTAATGATGAGGGCGTGGATAAATTAATAACACAGTCCAATCAAGAAATACTTGGTGATTTGTTTATAGATTGTTCAGGGTTTAAGTCTATATTATTAGAAGGTGCTTTAAGGGAACCCTTTAATTCATTAGAAGATATTTTGTTTAATAATAATGCAGTCGTTATTCATACAGAATATAAGGATAAGTATAAAGAAATGCATCCATATACAAAAGCATTTGCTATGGATGCCGGTTGGAGATGGAGCATACCAACATATTCACGTATAGGAAACGGTTATGTCTATTCAGATAAATTTATTGATAAAGATGAAGCAGAAAATGTATTAAGAAAAACAATAAATGAATATGAGGCTCCGGCATATCATATAAAAATGAAAACAGGAACGCATAATAGAATAGCAGTTAAAAATGTATATGCAGTAGGATTAGCTGCAGGGTTTGTGGAACCGTTAGAAGCTACAGGAATATCATTTGCAACTTTTGCAATACGTAATTTAGTAGATAATATAATTAAGAATAATGGAGATATTGACAGAGATCATTTAAATAAAGAATATAATATTTCTTTAAATGAAATTATCAATTTTATTTTCTTACATTATGCGAAAGCACCAAAAAATGACACTTCTTATTGGAAAGCTATTAAACAAATAGAATATCCAGATAGTGTTAAAAAGATATTAGATAAGTTTATACCAAATCCCCCTGAAACAATTCGAGAAAAAGGGTATTTTGGAATGTTTCATGTGGGGCAATGGTTTTCATTACTATATGGATATGGTTTATATGACCAATATAAATATAATATAGACAAGCGCGTTATGGATTATGGCCAGTGGGTTAACACGATGTATGTAAATAGAACCAAGCATGCCTTAAACATTTTTCCTAATCAGTATGATTATTTACAAACATTTTATAAAGGAATATTATGAGCATTGAAGCAATTAAAGACTTTGAACATCTAGACGTTGGAGATTTAGATGGTCTTCAAGCAGAATTAGATAAGGTTGTATCAGTTGGAATCAAAGATGTAGTATTAGATAAGAAATTTAAAGAAGAAATAGTTGATGATGAGTATACTCATTCTATTGTTGATTATGCATTAAATTATGATAATGGTCAATCTTGGTATTCTAATAGAAATTTTGTCGCTGGAACTGGACTTACACCATATAAACGAGTACAACAGTGTTTTATGGAAATTGATGTACGATATGGTAATTTTAAAGAGTCATATCGTAAATTAAAGCGATGGGCAATTAAAGCTCAAATGACTGTTGAAGATATGAAGAGAACAGAGGATAAATTAGAAAAAGCCATGCTTAGACAAGATTATGATGATCTAATGTATGATATGATATATGTAAAACGTAAATTGCTCCAATGTAAAAGGGAAATTACGGACTTTATTCAAATTGTTAAAGATAATTGTCCTAATCCAGAAGACGTAAAAAAATATATTACACACGATGAAGTTGAAGAACGCAAATATTGGATAGCGCGTCTGGCGAAGCAAGCGGCAATGGATATTATCGCGTCTGGTCGTGTTGGGTCGGGTAATTTAGATTCTATTTTACTGATGGATGAACGAGATCAACTAGACTGTCTCAGAGGTGCATTGGAATTTGCTGGAAAGCTCAATGGTACAATAGACCTAGCTAATAAACAATTGGAAGAAAAACATCAGAATCTTAAAACTGATCCAGGTAAAATGCCTTCATTAATTGACACACAAGAAAATTATGACCGAAAAAATATTCAGCATACCTCTGAATCCAAAACTGACGGAATTTCAATTTAACGATTATTTAGAATTTTTAAGAGAACATAAAGAATATATTTACGACATATATTTTACATGTCGTATGCCTCCATTCATACAAGATGCAATGGGTGACGTTTTTCTGACTGAAGAAGATCATTTTGGGGCATTAGATAATGCCATAGGATTATCTAAATCAACAGGTATTCCGCTATCTGCCACATTTAACAATACCTTAGTAAGACCTACACAACAAAACCTAGATTTGTTTATTAAAAACTTTAAACAGGTTTATAGTTCTGGGGTAATTCAGAGCGCAACGATACCTCATACGCATTGGGTAGCAACAGGTTTAATACAAGATGAGTTTCCCGATTTAGAAATTAAAAATACTATATTAAGAAACGTAACAGAGCCACGAGAAGTTGTTGCTTTAGGGGAAGCGGGGTTTCATTATGTTAACTTAGACCGTGATTTAATGCGGGATTATGATAAGTTAAAAGAAATAAAACGAGCTAAAGAACACGCTGGAGTGAAATTGTCTTTACTTGCAAATGAGGGATGTTTAGGTAATTGTCCTATGATGGATGAACATTATGAATTTAACAATTCCAGAGTAACATCTAATCCACAATATTTTGCTGATCCAATATCTAGGGTTTCATGTGATAAATGGGATTATGAAGACCCATCAACACCGTTAAAGACAGCAAGTTTTCCTCCATGGAGAGAAGATTGGGATGAGTTATTAGAATATGTTGATGTTATTAAAATGCATGGTAGAGAATCACCTGCTAGGTTAAATGAATCCATGCACATAATTAAAAATTATGCAGCAGATAAAGAAATATTATTTGACACATTTAATGAATATATTGAAGATACAAATCTAAAAGATGCACCTATTAATATTTGGCGTGATAAAATAAAAACGTGTAGATTTGAATGTTGGGACTGTCATTATTGCGATAAGGTTTATCATGCAAAAGCAGGAATGAACTATGATCCTAAGATAACATTAATAACAAAAGAGCTTGTAGATTCTGTTAAGAATAATGTGGAGATAGATATTCCAGGCTTAACTTCACAACGTGTAATTAATTTTATAAATGCATTGTCGAAAGAGTCAAACCATTATTTGGAAGTTGGATCATTTCATGGAGCTACTGCGACGGCTGCACTATTAAATAATAACATAAAAGCAACATGTGTAGATAATTGGCAAAGTAATGTACAACCTCATCGAGATGATTTAGAGTTACCTGAAAATTCTAAGGATGAGTTTGTTAAAAATATTAAAGCAGTAAAAGGTGATAATCTGGTTACTGTATTTGATTGTGATATGTTTAATGCAAATGTAGATGATATAAATGATATTGATATATTCTTTTATGATGGAGACCATGAAAGAGAGATCACACGAGATGCAGTAGTATATTTTAGTAAGGCATTTGCTGATACATGCATTTGTATTTTTGATGATGCCAATTTTGATGGTGTTGTTCAAGGGGCAGACGAAGGTATATCACAAGCCGGTTTAAAATTAATATATGAGAAAAAACTTCTTAATGACATAGAAGATCCTAGCCAATGGTGGAATGGATTATACATTACAGTCGTCAGTAGATAAATATAATAGGAGAACGAATGGCAATTACATGGACAATTAATAGAGAAATGACAATGGCGAGTCCTCTTCCGGCAGCCGAGGGTGGTGCAGATGATTATGTTGTTAATGCAACTTTTATAGATGCAGCTCAAGGTGTTAATCATACAAGAAATTTTGCATTACATCATAAAGCTGATTCTGCTGAAGGTATAGCAGAAATTGAGGCTCTCATAAATGAACAAATACAACCACAACAGGATGCTACCACATTGCCTAATGATGGTCATGGTCCTGAAAAGTTTAGAGACCCTGCTTCTAATAATGCTGTTATAGTAGATGGAGATCCAACAATTCCGAGACCGACTATAGCATCTTTCAAAAAATAACAATGACACCCTTAAAAAAAGATGGATGGGAGGGACCGTTAACACCGGAGTCTTCCTTGAAACAAGATGAATATGCGTTTGAGTATGACAATCCATTTGGTCCTACTATTAAACGTCTTAAAATGAGTGAGGATCTATTAGAGAGATGGATTAAATGTACTGATGAGGCCATCACTAATAAAGCACCTGCAAATGATACATTAGTTGGTGAAATAGAGTATGAGTATAAGATTTCCCACGACCTACTTAAAAAATATGATGTGCAAAACTTTCTTCTGGGAGCAGTAAAAGATTATGTTGTTTATTGTTTAGAAAGAACACAGTATGGTGATTCAAAAGTAATTCCTGATACAAAAATTCATATGGGAGCGTTTTGGGTAAATTCTATGTATGAAGGAGAATATAATCCTTTACATATGCATCCAGGATGTACTGTGTCAGCTACATTATTTGTAAAAGTGCCTGAATATAATGAAAGAAAATCTACAGGCCTGAAATCTAGAATCGGAACAGGGACTACAGATGGTAGATTAGAAATGATACATAATTGTGCGAATTCATTGACATTAGAGTCTGGTACATTTAGAGTACATCCTAAACCTGGTGAGGTGTATATTTGGCCATCGACTTTATTACACACTGTATATCCATTTATAGGAAAAGGTGAACGCAGGTCAGTAGCATTTAATGCGACTCATCTATTACCAACTGAAACATTATACGACCAACCTCATATTGCATCGTATAACAAACGTTATGATAAGGGTGTCCAAGTTGTCGGAGAAGCATTATAAAATTGAATCCAACGTTTATAATGAATGTTTTATTATGGCCTTTGAAGATGTTTTTTCAAAAGAATATTGCCAACAGCTAATAAAACTTCATTGTGACTTAGGCCATTCTGAGAACTCAGGTTTTGATGCAGAAAATAGTATAATTCCACTATGGAGAAATAAAAATAAACATACTTGGTTTTCTAATGATGATGTGGTTTTTGAAAACAATGCTGGAGTTAGAAAGGTTGCCAGAGAGTATTTTGATAAAATGTTAGAATGTTTAGATTTATATCATGAAGAATATGGTACTGCTTTAGATGGAAAAAGATTAGAAATTCATGAAATGAAAGTGCAAGAAGTTAAACCTGGAGGCGGATACCATATATGGCATAGCGAACATGGATTATCATTTCCCAATCGACTATTAGCTACAATGACATATTTAAATACGTTTCCTGAAGGGGAAGCGGAAACAGAGTTCTTACAACAAGGAATAAAAATTGTTCCCAAGCAAGGAATGACTTTAATTTGGCCCGCGCAATTTACACATACTCATAGAGGGAACCCACCTTACTCTCAAAATAAGTATACAATAACCAGTTGGTTTAACCAATTTGCATATGATCAAATTCAATTTAAACCTATAAGATGATTATGGAATGGAATGAAATATTGAGCCTATTGATTAAGAATCAATGGTACCTATTTTATCTAGCTGGTATTATGGTAGTTGCTGGATATGCAAAACACTACAATTGGTTTTTCCCTGTCTATCAATATGTAGTGAATAGGGTTAAATCAAAGAGAGCAGTGGTTGCATTAGTTAGTGCATTAACAGGAGTGTTGCCGATTCCGGGTAGAGTCTCAGTTTCTGCCGGCGTTTTAGATACAATTTCTACCAAAGGTAAGGGCCGGGAAAAATTAGGTATGATAGATTATTTGTCCACACATCATTATTATTTGTGGAGTCCTATAGAAAAAACTATCATCTTACCTATGGCAGCATTTGGATTATCGTATTGGGCACTGATGTCTTATATGTGGCCTCTATTAGTAGGATGTTTTACAGTTGTTTTATTTTACTTATTTGTTGTTCTCAAGGAAGATGATATCAGTATTGAGCCAGCCGAATTAAAACCAGATCGTCAAGATGGGATTCCTGATCCTACAAAATTGGTTGATTGGCAATTGATAATTTTGTTAGCAGTTATCATCGTGTTTGGTAACTTCGCTCAAGAATATACATTAGAGATACAACAATTTGCGACCGATTCTGGACTGACAATCATTCAAATGTCAGTGATCAGCTTTATTGGGAGTTTCTTTTTAGGGAGTAGTAGTAGATTTTCAGCTCTTACGGTTATAGCAACTTCAATTTTTGGGATTGAATATCTAGCGTGGTTCTTCGCTTTAGATTATGCTGGCTATATATTAAGCCCAGTTCATAAATGTTGCTTTATAGGATGGAGATATTTTAAGACACCAATCTTCATGTATTATAAAGCTCTGGTTATTATGTGCGCAGTTGTAGTACTATCATCATTAACAACCTTCCTGTATTAAAATGTGTGGTTTTTTTGGTATAAGTGATCGTTCGTTAGTTAAAACAGATTTTCAAGACATAAATGAAAGAGGTGAAGTTAATTTCACTTTCATTGAAAATGATGTTTTAATACATCAAAGTGTTTTATCTGTTACTGGCCATTTCCCGGGTCCACATGTATTTGATACAGGACATTTTCGTTTTACCTTTACTGGGGAGATTTATAATGCTCCTACAATAGGTTATTCAAATGATACAGAGTGGTTAGCAGATAAGATTGCCAGAGAAGATTATAATTTTGATGATGTTAATGGCCAGTATGCTATTTCAGTATATGATAAGAAAAAACAAACAATAACCTTGATTAGAGATCCAGTTGGCCAAGTTCCTTTATTTTATTATAATCATAATTGTCTTATCTATAGTAATACTATAAAGTCAATTGCTACTACTATTGGTGCTAAATTAGATAAAACTTTTATTAAAAAATGGCATCAGCTAAGACATTATACATTAGACAATACACATTATAAGAAAATTAAATTATTTCCTAAGGGTTTGATAATAACTTATAATATGCGTGGTAAGGCCCTTAAATCGCGCGTTATTAGGCCTAAAAGAATAAACGAAGACAATGTATACAATTTATTAAAGAATATGCAACCCGCATATTCGAGTCATCGAGCTAATTGTGGAATAGTTTCAGGTGGAGTAGATAGTTCTGTTGTATCAGCTCTTTTTAAAGATAACTTAGATTGTTATGTAACGACTATTAATGAAGATAAGTGTTGGGCTTCAGCAGATATTAAAAAATATGGATTTCCAACTTCCTTAGTAGAAGTTAAAAATGATGAAAAACAATGGTGTGAAGCGGCTATAGAATATATTCAAAAATCCTATATGATTCCATATACCTGGAGTTATGTTGGTTATTATATAATGGGTAAATCAATGAGTCCACGTGTAAAAGTAATGATGACCGGTGAAGGAGCAGATGAAATTTTCGGTGGATATGATGTATATAATACTAATAAACTTTCAAAGTATTCACTAAGAAAAGATGGAAATGGTTTGAATGATAAATACAAACAGCAGGTATCAAAACAAGTCTCAAAATTTAATAATGTAGCACAAGCAAATAAGTATTTGGATCAACGATCCTTTCTCCCCTGTGCAGCAATTGGCGCTAATTTAGCATTAGGAATGAGTTGCATAGAGTCACGGAACCCCTTTTTAGATCATTCTATATTCTATAACGATGCTTTTGTACGAGATATAGGAAAACAACGATTAATAAAAATATTCAAAGATGTCTTTCTCTTCGACCCACCAAAGAAACAAGGTTTTTCAGGGTATATGAATGAATTGTATAATTATGTCAATAATACTGAAATAACAAATGATCCTAAAGATATAAGTCTTTGGAAAAATGCTTGTTATCAAATTATGAAAACAATATGATAGATTTTTGGGTTGGCTATACGCCGGGCAGAGAGATTGCTAATAGAAAATGTAGACAATCTTTATCACAGTTTGGGGTAGTCACACACGATGTGCCACATTATTGGACACCTAAAACAAATAATCCTTTTGCGAGAACCAGATATTTAGTTCCGTTAATAGACTATAAATCAGAACACAAATGGGTTGCTTTTGTAGATGACGATTTCTTATTTTTTAAGAATCCATTGTCTTTATATGATATATTAGATGATAGTAAAATGTTATATGTAGCAAAACACCCTGAATATGTATCTGTGACTACAGTGAAAATGGCAGGTAAAGAAAAACAAAAAGGTTGGCGAAATATTAATTATCCTAGAAAGAATTGGTCTAGTTTAATGATTTTCAATAAAGAAAAGTTTCCTTTAACTATTAAGGAAATTTTTTATTCTCCGATGAGCTTTTTACATCAATTAGAATGGGCTGAACCGGAAGAAAATAATATAGGTTCCATTCCTTTAGAATGGAATTGGTTGGTTGGGGAATTACATTGCCCCGATCGTGAAAATATTAATGCTGCTCATTATACCTTAGGAGGTCCGTGGTATGAAAAGTGGCCAAAATCAGTTTATGATAAATCATGGATAGAAATGGAAGAATATGATTACAGTAAAGATTGGGCATAAAGATAATCGCGATAATCAAGGGAAAGTAATTAAAGCTTTACAAAAGTTAAAACAAATTGTTTCTCGTGAAGGCACTCTTAATGAGGTAAAAAAACGAAGATATTTTGTAAAACCATCAATGCAAAAAAGGTTAAAACGTGAAGAGGCAGCAAGGCAGCGAATAAAAGATATCCGTAAGGATCTCAAACAAATAGAACGCTTAGAACAACAAATGTGGGGATAATCATTTGAATTATACAGAAAAATTAGAACAAAATCCTAGATGTAGAAGAAGATATAGAGATAGTCTTATGAATTACATCATGTCCATGCTCCCTATGGATCATGAAAAAACTATTGCTTTATTCGCAGAGAGAGCACTACTTGAAGCTTTTCAAAATGGCAAACAAGATAGTTTTAAGGGGCCAACTGGTGAATCTGAAATTAAGAAAAGACATGATAAACCAAATAGTTTTCAACGTCTACCAGGCGCGCAAGCCGGGCAAACTGAAATTAATAAAATTAAAAAAAGACGTTGATTTTTATTTTAAAATATATTATAATTTAATAATGATAATAAAATCTATAATAAATGAAAATGAAAATGGATGAAGAAATTAAAGTTTTAAAATTAATAACCGGTGAGGAAGTGATTGCTAAGATCAACGAACAAGATGATATATATGAAATGATAGAGCCTGTTTCATTTCGATGGGGAATTGAATACGATTCTGAATTAGCACGCAACGTTGAGAGATTACAACCAGGCGCTTTTCCAGTTAATTCGATGTTGGGCCGATATGAAATTGATAAAGAACATGTAATGGTGATAGCTCCTCCTCGTCCAGAAGCTCTTTCTGTATATCACGGATTCGTGGCTAGTGTTTTAAATTATAATTCAAATCAACCTAAAGCCAATTCTTGATAAATAATTTAAATATTAAAAAAGGATTTCAATGACATTAAGATATAGAAGTGTGGGTACAGCTCATTTAACGGAAGTCGGCGGCCCCAAACAGCCAGGATCTCACGAAGTTCTGCCTAAAATGTGGTCTAAAATTAACTGGGTTCCAATTCTACAGTTAGCCAGAATGAATCCTAGAATGACTAAACAGAAATGGAAAGATTGGGTTAAAGGTGCTGAAGTAGGAAAAGCTAGTTTAGAAATGGCAATTATTAAAATGTGGGATGATCCAAAATATGATGATTTAGACGACGCAGGTTGGGAACAACAGATCAAAGGTATTAACACATCAAGAATGAAATGGGAAGATGTTGAAGGACAAGAATTCCATACGAGTCTTGATGGACGTGAAAAATGGTTAATCAGAGAAAGCGAATAGAGGTTTTATGGCATATTCAGATAAGGTAATAGATCATTTTGAAAAACCTAGAAATATTGGTAGCATGGATAAAAGTGATATTCATGTAGGTACCGGTCTTGTGGGGGCCCCTGAATGCGGTGATGTAATGAAATTACAAATTAAGGTAGATGATAATGATAAAATTGTTGACGCAAAATTTAAAACATTTGGATGTGGTTCTGCAATTGCAAGTTCTTCATTGGCAACTGAATGGGTTAAGGGTAGATCGTTGGATGAAGCATATGAGCTAGATAATACAGTTATCGTGAAAGAACTATCATTGCCTCCAGTAAAAATTCATTGTTCCGTTCTTGCAGAAGATGCAATAAAAGCAGCGATTGCGGACTATAAACAGAAGCAGGGTGTTGAAACATGAAAAAATTTAAAGATACTATAGAAAAACAAGTCCGACATGATGCCATAGAGAGATATGTAAATCCACAAAATTGGAAAGATGTTCATATCAGCCTTAAAGAAGATAATTCACCTATAGTTGAAATACTTCCTGCGTTAGCAGGTGCCGCCGCTGGTTTTGTTGCAAGACAAGCAGCAAAAAAAGTGATAGGCAAAGCCGCGACGTCTCTTGCACCTGCAGTTGTTGGAGGAGTTACTTCTGGAGTTACTCGTGCTGTCACCGCAAAAGCTTTAGACAAGAAAAAAGAAAAAAAGGTTGATGAAGGGTTGTATAGTATTAAAAATACAAAAACTGGTCAAAGATATTCCGTAAGTAAATATCAGGATGATAACAAATTAGATAAGATTCGCAAAGGAGGCGGTGATCATAAACATGCCGCTCATTACAAAGATGGAAAAGTGCTAGATGAAGGAAATGAATTACAGGCAAAAATGGCATTAGATGATGAAGGAATATCATGGACAATGAAGAAAAATAGAATAACCGTCAAGAAAAAAGATAAAAAGAAAGCTCAATTAGCGTGGGAAAAATCTTTCAAAAAGGGTGGCTGGCCAAGTCTTAATATAGAAGAAGTTGAGATTGATGAATCCACTGCAAAGACTTTTGTTGGTGTTATTCAACAAGGTGATAGATCAAGAAAACCATATATCACTGAATTATACATAGACCATCCATTAAGCTCTAAGAAAAACAACCCACATGTTTTTATGGATTATGTTGCAGATGAGACAGATCTAGATCTTACAGCAAATAATGATAAAGATACTCGTAAAATGGTGGATTCTATTTTAAAGAGAGTGTTATTTGTAGAGATGAATGCCGACGGCGATGGTACTGTTGGTACAGGTCCTGACAAGAGCGGATTAAAAAAAGCATTGAGTAAATTCAAAGTGACAGAAGAAATGAAAGAAGCGTTTTTCAAAGTTAGGATTCCAGATATAGCACCTACGTTTGTGGAAGCAGGAAGCGCATCACAAGTTAAAATGAATTTGAGAAAGATTCTGAGACCAGATAGTATGAAAGAACTAGAAGTTGAAAAGGTTACTCCTACTACAATGAAGAAAATGTATCGTGATATGGCAAAGGGAGAAGGCGAGACGAATGAGAAGCTTTCATCTAAATTAAATGTATGATATGTTTTACAGAGACTGCCGCAAAAGTTGTATTAGATATAATGAACGAGCAAAATGTTAATAGGGAAACGTTTTGTAGAGTAGGTGTAAGAGGCGGTGGATGTTCGGGTTTTACTTATACCGTAGATTTTGATAGTAGAAAAACTAAATTCGATTTAGAATTTGAAAGCCACGGTCTCACTTGCGTGGTGGATAAAAAAAGCCATCTATACATAAAAGGAACAGAAATAGATTGGTCTAACGATTTAAATGATCGAGGTCTCAAATTTAATAATCCATCAGCCAAAGGTGCTTGTGGTTGTCGAACATCGTTCATGCATGATCATAAGGAAACAAATGACGGAAACAAACCAAGCTGGATGTGAACTCAAAATATCTGAAAAAGCAGCCACAGAATTTTTAAATATGTGTATACAAGAAGATAGAGATTTAGAAATATCCTATCTTAGAGTTGGTGCAAAATCCGGTGGATGTTCTGGTTGGAAGTATAGTTTAGATTATGAAGATAATGTAGATTCAACTGACCTGGTTTTTGAACAGCATGGAGTAAATTTAGTTGTTGATAATGAATTACTAAATAATATAATGGGTGATGTTGAAGTTGATTATAAAATAGGAAATTTAGTCGAGCAAGGTTTTGTATTTAATCGTCTCAAATTCGGACATGTCTGTGGATGTGGGGAAAGTTTCACTCCACTCAAAGATATTAAAGATGGCAGAGAACAATTAGGCTGGCAATGAAAGTAATAAACAAAGGATACCCACAACGGGACATTGGAATTTATCGGTCTCCTAATATTGAAAATCCAGCTGTTGTTAAACAAGACCATGAATTTAAAGTTGGTAATACTGAAGTAAGACACTTCGTATGTAATACATGTAGTTTACCTTTTACTATGTACTTGCCTCCAGGATCTACTGAAAATAAAACAATGGCAAAGTGTCCTAATTGTTATACTGAGCAAGTATCATAATGTATTATGTTTTTTCTCCATGTAATTGAAGATAATGAAATCTCTCAGCAATATGCTAGTGAAGGACTCAAACACTTTAAAGATGTGTTTGATGTTGAATTAACCCTTTTTCCTGCCTATACCCCCGATTATCTTTCTCCTGAACTGCGTTTCGCAGATTTTAAAGTGTCCACAAATAAAAGAAAATTAAAACATCCCTTACATGGAACAGAAAAAGCTTGTTTTAGCACACATTTTGAATTATGGAAACGATGTGTAAAATTAAATAGAAGCATTTTTTGTTTTGAACACGACGCTCGGTTAAATCCTGAAATAACCGAACCATATGACATAAAACAAAAGTTATCTCAATTTACACAAAAAGGAAATGATTATAAGAGAGATGGTGGAATAGCTTTTATGGGCCGACCGATGGCTACTGCTTATATGATATCTCCTGAGTATGCTAGAAATATAATTAAATGGGTGTATAAACACCAAAAACAAAGAAGAAATATTAATGATCCAAATTCAAAGGGCATTAATATGCAGGTAGATACATTTTTAAATGAATATCATAATAGTTATATGTTTTTAAAAGAGCCTTTAGATGTTGATGTTGTGCGAATAAAAAGGAAACGATTATGGAGGAAGAGAGAAGTATTCATTCAAGATAAATCACATGGGGCAATTGTATTTCATGGCCCGGTTGAGGACAGATAAATATAATAAGGAGAATATCTTCCAAACGAAATAATTCAATAAACAACATTGTAGGGAGGAGCCATGAGAAGCAAAGGGCTCAATATTTTTATCATAATAGTAGTTGCTATACTTACAGGATGTACTGTGAATTTTGGGCAAACAGTGCCAGAAAAGGAAATCAAAACTGAAGTAACAGAAACTAAAAAAATCAAAC
>Ga0302132_10000559_pt1 | contig 21037 bp, 13 predicted proteins | sample CB9_321_MG_FD_203113 | JGI IMG/M metagenome (GOLD analysis project Ga0302132, IMG submission 203113) | Marine microbial communities from Western Arctic Ocean, Canada - CB9_32.1 | ecosystem: Environmental > Aquatic > Marine > Oceanic | place: Canada: Western Arctic Ocean | collected 2017-09-19
CAGACTCAAGATATAAAGAGAACATGCAGCCCAACGACCTAGGCTTAGACTTCGTTAGGTTGCTGGAACCGATATCCTTTACTTGGAAAGACTCTCGATCCGATAACCCCAGAAGAAGCTTTGGTATTAGGGTTGAGGACGTAGAAAACGCCATCGAAACCCTTGGCATAGAAAACAGCGGTATTGTCTGTATCCCAGATTACGAAAAACTATCCGAAGAGGAGAGGGAAGAAGCTCCGAAACACGTAGAAGAAACCTCTATGATAGCTATGCTGATATCTGCGATCAAGCAGCTTGACGCGAAAGTCGCAGACCTAGAAGAAAAATTAGAAGCAAAAGAATAAAAAAAACTTGCGCTTTTTTCCAGCCAACGCTATAATTAGCAATGAGTGAAAACCCCGAAAACACAGAGGCCGCAGAAGCCCCTCAGCAGCCAGAAATCCCCCAAGACCTGAACCCAGAGCAAGCGTTTAATTTGCTCGTAAATCTAGCCAGACAGACCAAGCTCACGTATGAAGAGCACGGCGTGGTAGATAAGGCGGTTAAGATGCTGGCCGAGAGATTGAAATTGGGCGAATAAGCTCAATAAAAAGTAAACGGGCGCTTTAGGCGCTCTTTTTTTTGTTTTCGTGTAACTCATTATGCATGAAAAGTATGGAGAACGCGCTCAAATGGTGTAGTGACAGAATTCACTGGCTTGCCTATGGCATGGCGGTCCTCACTTTCAGTTTTCTTGTTTATGTCGCGTCGTCTCTTACCGTAGAAAACCGTAAGCTCGCTCAGAAGAACATTTCCCTCCAGCTCTTAGTCCTTGAGCAAAAATCAGCTTTAAATCAGTCTCGTTCAGTCTTAAATGAAAGTTCTCTTTATATTTATAAAGCCAACGATCTCATCGAAAGACAAACCATTTTCATCAAGACGCAGAGCGAGGTTATAAATGAGCTTCAAAAGAGAATTGAAGAATTTTGGAGCGGAAGGTCTATCGCTGGGGTCTCGAGATAGACTTTTTTGCTCAAACAGATTTATGGACGACTCAGGGTACGAGCTTCGTCGTTCCCCCAATAGAGGGAAAGACGAAATAGAAATTATAATGCACGCCACCTCCCGCAGAGAGGAGGGCGTCGCTATAGACTTTTCTATAAAAATAGCAGACCTTCTCGCGGAAAAAGCCAAAAAGTTTAACAGTAACAATAAAAGAAGGATTACTGTCCACCAGTTAAAAGAGGTTTTTTGTTCAGGCGTCGATGATTACAGCCCAAACGAAGCCAACTACTCCAATACAGAATGGGCGATAGCTCGCGTAAACATGTATCTTAGGATAGTCTCTGGGGAATTAAAAAAGCTTGCTGAAAATTTAGATAATACTCAGCGGGTTTCCTATAATAAGTTTGTGGAGATTACCGCAAACTGGATACCTTCAAAAGAAGATTTTTCGGCAGCTAAAGATGCCGTGAAGCAGCACGACCTTCACTTCGCGTTCAGCAGCGTCGAAGAGCTGTACCTGAACTACCAGCCAGCAAACCTCCCTTATTAAAAAGTAAAACCCCAAAAACGGGGAAATAAAATTATGAAAAATGTTATTCTATTATCATTATTGGGCTTTGCCCTGCTTACGTCCAGCGCTAACGCAGCTGAGAAGAAGCAAAGCACGGCAGAGCATCTTCAGAATGTATCTGTCACAATCAGAGCGGAAGGCGAGTGGAGCGCCGGGGAAGGCTCTGGGGTCATATTTACCAGAAAAGACAAAGAGGGAAATTTGGTAAATCTAGTCTGGACAGCTGCTCACGTCATCGACAATCTTCGCTCAGAAAGAAAAGTACTTGTCGATGGTGCTCCAAGAACTCTGGTGGAGTTTAAGGACCCAATTATCATTAAAGAGATTAGACAGAACGGAAGAACTGTTGGTCGTCTGCAAATGGACGCAGAGGTGCTAAAGTATTCAGAGAGCGAAAAGGGGCACGATCTCGCCCTGCTTAGGGTCCGCAAGTTTAATTTCGTTACAGATAGTGTGACGTTCTATCTTGATGACTCAATCCCAGCGCTTGGAACAGATTTGCTGCACGTCGGAAGTCTGCTTGGTCAGATGGGGGCGAACAGCATGACAGACGGAATCTATTCTCAGCACGGTAGGGTTATCAAGAGCTTGAATAAGCATATTTTTGATCAGACAACGTGCACGGCTTTTCCAGGCTCTAGCGGCGGTGGGGTATTCCTAAAACACGACGGTAACGCCAGATACGTGGGGATGCTCGTTCGGGGCGCGGGAGAAGGGTTCAACCTTATCGTTCCTGTCCGCCGCATGACTGACTACTGCAAAAAGCATAAGATTATGTGGGCGCTAGACGCCAAAGTAGCAATGCCTACAGAGGACGAGCTTAAAAAAATATCCATTGAAAACATGCCTAAAGACAAGGAAGAAACTAGAGACACAGAAAGAGAAGCTGCGAAAAAGATGTTTCCCTTCATGCTGAGAGTAATCCCTAAGTCTATAATCATTCTCAGCCCAAAGCAGGTAAAATAAGATATAGCCAAAAAATCACCTTCTCTAGCCTTAGGGGGGGTTTTTTCGTGTAATTCAAAGTGCGTGCTGATCAAGCAACGACACAATATGGAAAAAAATTATGAGTGATGACAAAAAACTTTGGGAAGAGGAGCTTGACCCAGTTGAGGATATCGTAGAGTCTAATGACTCAGTAGATGACATCGACGAGCTGGACGAGCTGGAAGAAGATAATCATGAAGAGGCTGATTCGGTTCACAGCGGTGAATGGGTCAGAGGTCCCGGTGGAAGATGGATGCAAGCATAAAGGAATAAAGCACTATGAATAATCCATCATACAGAGACACGGGATGGCCGGGCGTATGCAATGTAGTTAACTCTACCGCAGGAGACGGAACGCTAATCACTACGGTCGCTGGACACAGTATCGTTATCGTCGGCGCTTCCATTAAGGGCGAAATACTCAGCGGCCAAGAAGTCACCTTAAAAGCTACGGACGCAAGCGGTACGATTCTTGTTCATTTAAATGAAAATTCAGGCTTATTCCCAGGCAGGGTCAGGGTTCCTGTCGGAGAGCCTGTCTATTTAGACGGAAACGTTTCATGCACGCTTTGGTATTATATCGAAACACCGTAAACCATGAAGTACACAACCATTTTTAGCTCGGTGATCAAGCCTTTGGTTTCCGAAGAAAAAGACAAGTATCTTGCGATGGCAAGCTTGATCGATATTGGTGACTTTGTCCCAGACGTGGACACGAAAAACAATATTGACCTTCTTCCTATCGCCTTTAATTCTTGCGTTGTTAATAGAGTTAACAAGAATGGCGACGTTATCGATACCAAAACCGCCATGGCGGTTTATGAAAATTTTATAAACAAGCCCATCAATGTCGAGCATAATAGAGATAGAGTGGTCGGCGTTATCTTAACCGCTGGGTTCAGCGAGTTTGGAACAGACAAGCAACTCACCAAGGAGCAGGCGGAGAATACCTCCGCGCCGTTTAATATCACCCTAGGGGGAGTTGTGTGGAAGGTAGTAAACTCTGAGTTGGCGGACATCATAGAGGAATCTAATGATCCGACGAGCGAATACTACCAAACAGTTTCGGCTAGTTGGGAGCTGGGTTTCTCTGATTTCGATTTGGTTGCTGTAGAAGGCGACGAAAAAAACATCGAAAACGGAGAAGTTATTAGCGACCCAAGCAAAGTCGAAAAACTTAAAGATACTTTAAGATCATTTGGCGGCACAGGCGAGCTCGAAGACGGTAGAAAAATCTACCGTAGAGTATTCGAGGGAGTTGTACCGCTGGGGGTCGGATTGACCGAAACGCCCGCTGCCGACGTAATAGGGGTAGCCATCAAACACGAGGAAGAGGAAGAAACCGCCGCTGATGAAAAAGCTGGCTATCCTCCCAATTGCAATGAGGGCCACGAAGTAAAAGACGGCAAGTGCGTCAAGGTGAAAGACAAACAATCAAGCGCTGGGCAGGAGGAGAAAATTAAGGCAGAAACCTTAGAAAGAACTTCTCTTTCCAGCTATAACAATGTAAATAACACAAAAGAAGTAGTTATGAAAATCGAAAGCTTAAAAGACATCAATGACGAGTCGTTGAAATCGTTAGAAGCCGGGGTCGTCCATGAATTTATTCAAGATGAGATCAAAAGGGCTTCTGAAAAATTTGCGACTGAGAAACAAGAGCAAGAGGAATCCCTCAAGCGAGCTCAAGAACAAAACGAAACCATCTCCAAAGACCACGATACCCTCAAGGACGAACTTGACAAAGTCAATGAATCCCTGAAGGAACTCGAGACCGAAAAGGCCGAGCGTGAGAATCAGGAGCGGTTTAATGAAAGAATGGCTTCGTTCGACGAGGAATATGAACTGACCGAGGGTGACCGCAAGGTGATCGCTAGCGACGTTAAAAGCCTTGACGACGAACAATTCGGCAATTACCAAGAGAAAATGAAGGTTCTGCTTAACAGCAAGAACAAAGAAGTTCTCGCGGGAGTTGCTAACGAACAAGCTTCTGAGGAAGCCCCTGAGGAAGCGAAAGCTTCTAAAGAGGAAGCCAAAGAAGAAGAAACAAAAGAAATCGTAGACGAAGTGATCGACAACGCGGAAGTAGACGGCAACACTGTTGCTACTACAACCGACGCGGAGGCCCCAACGGTTTACGACAAATACAAGGATGCTTTTAGTATTGAGCAATTCGAAATTAACTAACTTTTAAAAAAAAAATAAATAGGACATAATTATGGCTACATATCTACATCAGTTCAGACAATACGACGAAAACGACGTTATTAACTTGTTTACGTTCGACGGTACGACAGTTGATGCTGGTAAGCTCGTAAAACTCGACAGCGGTAAAGCGTTTGTAGGGGTTGGCGAAGAAGACCACGTTGAATTAGGTGCCGCCGCTGGCGCTACCTTTGCCAACACGGTTTCTACCAGCTTCTCAGTTAAAGCTAAGGTTGACTTAGCAGACGCAACCGATCTCCCCATTGGCATGACTTTAGTGGCAATGGCAGAGACTGACGAGAACGGCGAGAAACTACTCTATAACCCCCGTAAAGCGGCGGAAATGGGTGTGGTAATACCAGGTCAAGCTGTTCCAATTTTAACACGCGGCATCGTTCTCTATCGGAGTTCGGCGGTCGGATGGACAGGCGGCACTGTAACTGCTGGCGTGGCCCTCTACTGCCAAGCGGGCGGCGAGCTAGACCCATCTAATGCGAATAGCGCATTGCGGGTCGGAACTGCTCTTGGCAACAAGAGCGCAACTTCTGGTGCCGAGTGGTGCTTGGTAAAACTCGAACTCTAAACTTAGAAGGACAATAATATTATGAAATTAAAGCTAAAAGAAACTCCCGAACAAGTCGAACTTGTTAAAGCAATGGGATCAAGAGATAGCGTTGTTGCCGCTGAGGCATCACAAGCTTTCGCCGCTTTCATCGGTCCTGTAATTCAGAAAGTTCTAAATCAAGCGGGTCACGCCCAATTGATTTTTTCTGATATGGTATACGATGAAGACGACAATCCGAGTCTCCCGTTGGACCTTTGGTACGACGAGGACGCAGGATTCATTACCGTATGGTCACAAGCCATCGGCGGTGGTCTTCCCACATCAGAAGTCACAGGCACGAAAGAGCTCAAAATCTCGACCTATCGCCTCGACAGCGCTGTAAGCTGGTTGAAGAGATACGCGAGACGCGCTCGTCTTGACATCGTTGGCAAAGCCCTTGAGCGTATGTCTCAAGAGGTTCTCCTAAAGCAGGAAAGAAATGCTTGGGCAGTTATCATGAAGGCTCTCGCTGAGGCGTCAACGAATTCGTTGTCCCACACGATGAGCACCACAACTGCTGGCTCATTCATTCCGAATGACCTTAACAGACTTATGACTCGCATCAAGAGAATTAACACCTCTTGGACTGGCGGCACACCCGAAATGCTTGACGCAAAGGGTTTGACCGATCTGTTTATGAGTCCTGAGATCATGGAGCAAATCAGAGGATTCGCTTATAACCCAGTTAACAGCGTTGGTGCGCAAACCACTGGCCCTGTTGCTCTTCCCGATGGCGCTCGCGAGCGTGTTTGGAACGCTGGCGGAATGAGCGAAATGTATGGTGTGCTTCTGCACGAGCTCCTTGAGCTTGGTCTAGGCAAAAAATACAACGTTCTGCTTGACGCGATGAGCGTGGCTGCTGGTAACACCGTCATTGGCGGTGGCAACTCTGGCAACTTCAGTTCTAGCGCTACCGCAGGTACAGGCGACGACCTAATCGTCGGTTTTGACTTCTCCAGAGATAGCTTCGTGCGTCCTGTGGCTCGTCAACACGAAAGCAACGGTACATTTACCGTGCTGCCTGATGACCAATTCGTCGCTCGCGCGGAGAAGATGGGCTTCTACGGCTTCCTCGAGGAAGGTAGAATCTGCATCGACGCAAGAGCCGTTGTAGGTCTCGTGGTGTAGTAAACTCGCACCATTTGTGAAAATTCAACCCCCACGAAAGTGGGGGTTTTTTTGTGCGTTTTATGTGTAAATAGATATGATCTATGTAGGAACAAGGACCCATGGCTGAATCAAAAAACCCGTATCTAAGAAATTGGAATAGCTACGACTATATCAAAAGTCGATATTTAAAAGTCGGAGACGGAAAGCCCCTGCCTCTAAGTACGGACGAAGCAACGCTTGAAAATACCGTATGGATCACTAGCGATGGTAAGGTCGTAGCTAACGGCTTCGTCGATCAGTCTGCCGCGTTAGAATTCTACCTAAAGGACGCAGACACCGTGCGCTTCTCTCTGTATGAGAGCGCAAATTCAGATAAGGTATATGATATACTAACAGAAGACTCCTATACTTTCAGCGGGTTTGTAAACGACTTTATACAGGAGGGCTTCAAGGTTATTGACAACCCAGTAACAGAATATGACGTAACTGAACGCGGGTCGTTTACGCAGCTAAACAAAAAAACAAAGCAATCTGTTCTGGGCACGATAGGGGGAACGTCAAGATTTAATTATCATTTTACTGGCGTTGACGGAGCTTATCACGCTATGCCCCACATAGAGGGCTCTTGGTTTCAAGCATTTAATATGAACGTAGGCATAAAGCCCAGGGGGGTTGTCGATAATGTTCGGGGTGTAATAGTAATTAAAACAGGAGAGTATTATTATTTGCCAAAATCCCCCGCAGAAAGTCTATTGGCCGCGTTTAGCTATTCGACGGGGACTTCTGGAAACATGCACCTTTATACGCTTTCCCTTCCTGACACTCTCCTTGTGCTGGGTGACGACGACGTAAAAGAAGCTAAAATACCACGGCAAACAAACACTGGGGTAGATGACCAATGGACAGGCCAAGCTACCCCCTCAATTCCTACTCCATTCGGGACTATAGGCGTCGCCAAGAACGGCGTTTTCTTTACAAGCTACAGAACAGACCCGACCGTGTCTTATTCGGATCAAGGATATTATCATGACAACTGGTACGGAGCGCGGAAAGCTTACCTTAACGCGTACAACGCGGACCTATCTGAAGCCTTGGTCGATTCGGGAAACTTCCCACTAAACACTTATCATTACAAAGCAGCTCCTACCGACCTGTACGACACGGAGAATTCGACCGATCATTCACCGCTGCTAGGTTTCGCGTTTGACGGAAGTCCAATTTATGGTCCATATGGTTATTCTGGCAGCACTGGTCAAAGTAATACAATCAAAAGAATGGAACCAAGCTACAGGTTCAAGCCTTTGACAAACAGGCCGAATGGGGGTCCAGACTATGACGGCTTATATCCTTCTGGTTATTTTGTCGAGGATTTTGAATATGTTATTGGGCTGGGTGACCTCGATGATCATAACGGTAGATTTTGTAGGACCCCGCATCACCCAACTGGAGTTTTTGCTTACTTTACAACCGTTGACGAAGCCCACCATCCCATGTTCCCTTACGTTATTGGAGACAATTTCTACGGGAATGTCGAGATGAGTAATTACGGGGTAATAGTTGAAACAGAGTCTCAGCTCCTAAAAACAGAAGAAACAATCGGAGAAGTCGATTTGGATTTATGGGAGATATTTGGTATAAAATACACAACACCCGCTGGGCTTAAAAAAGAACATATCGCATTCGTTTCTCCTCACGAATCCAGAACTCAGCTAGGCGTTTTTCTTACGACAGGCGAACTAACAGGTTATACCAACTTGGGGGTTCCCGTGACTCATAGCGGAGCGATATTCAAAGCAACAGGGGATCACAAGATGCTTGGGGAGGCAAAGGACTATTCGATTCAAACCTCTCACCTAAATACGTTCGGGCCAGCTAGATTTTCAGGAGGCATGAGATACAGCAGGACGGACCCCGACACGCAAACCACGCAAACGCTCTACGCGCCGCAAAGCATAACTGGAACAGACTTTTATAAAGCCCATACAGGCTACAAGACATACAAGGATGGCGACAAATTTGAGGATAGGGTTTACAAGGGGCATTGGGACGGCGTAATTCCATCAGGCGTACCGTTCAAGGTTGAGGTGTGGTCTTTCGACGGAACCAGAAACGGTTATGATGGTCAATGTCTTATTTTCCCAATAGACGGCCACCCAGCGGTTGACGGGAAGGGCCTGTATCTGAACAAGCTTTTCATAGGAGAAGGAGACTCACCAAGGTTGGCTTATGAAGATATGGTAGACCAAGCCCAAGTTGAATTCAGAAAAGACGTAGACACATTTTTGGTTAATAGTGGTATTATTCCACCGTCCAAAAAGCTCAAAAAATTCAAAAACATAATACTAAAAGAATCGCTGAAAACCTAACAATCATGCTCGTATCAAAAACAAATAAGTTCAACAGGTTGTACATCTTCTCGGCGAAGATTATTTACATACCCATCTCTTTCAACAGGAGAAATGTTGACCCCTTGCCTCGTTTTCACGTGCAGCCATTAGAGCTTCAGCAATACCTTCGCTATTCCGAAAACCCACAGTCGTTGCAATGGGGATACCAACTGGACAAACGAACAGGATTTTATGTCCAAAATATAGAGAAAGTTGATGAAAGTGAAGTAATTAGCCAACTTGACTGGATTAAGCTCAACCCCCCTTTCTGGTTCTTTAACGAGGGGTCTTATGAGTCGTTTCTCGAGCATAACTTTAACCCAGAAAGAAGTCAGGTATTGGAGGGCAAATACAAAGCTTTGGCCCCAGGCACCAACGTGGGCTCTAGCGCGCCAGGCTCCGAGGAGCTACCCCAGCATTTTTACGTTAATACGACAGAGTGGATCGGCAGAGATTTTAAAGAAACAGAGATGGTCGATTGGCCGAAAGAAAAGAACTCAAGACAGATATCTCTGTCTGGCGGGAACTTGGCTCAATACGTGGAAGAAGACCCGACGCTGTGACCATATCAGTAAACAAAAAAGTGTAATAAACAATAATGCCAGGAAGATGTTATTTTAGAATCCAAGACGGCTCTGATCCCGATGTAGAATCAGCAGCCGTGAAGTGGTATGACCTGATGATCTGGGAAGATGGTGTACGAAAAAACAGAAGCAACTCAGACCCATTAGAGTACGACGTGTCGCCCACCACGGTCGGCGGTCTTGAGTCGGTCAGTTTCGGCGCGGGGTCGAAAATGATAAAATACGTTAACGGAGCGCCCGAATCCCAGTTCAACGATTTCAATGCGGCTGGCGGACTTGGCGCTTCATTGAGGAAGTCCTCCAACTCCTCGAAAAATTTTGATAATATTAAGCACTTATCTCCATTCAACACCTACAACAAGCGCATAGACCACGGTGATCTTGAGGGCTTTGCGGGGGTTGTAGGAAGAACATACGGCGCTTACAAGATGTACAGTCAACTCCATGACGTTAGAGCGCAAGCTCTGGTATACAACAGGTCGATAGAGGAGGCGCATTCTGAAGATAAAAGGCTTTTTGAAGCGTGGCACGCGAACCCTGCGAATAGTGAAGCGACCTTGACGTCGAATGCAAAAACGGACTGGGGGAACCGACTCACGGCTTGGCAAGAAAATGAATACACGAGAGACATCGCGTTTTTCAGCAACGAGGGCGCACTAGATGATCCATTTCCCGACCCAACGACGAGGCAAATGCGCGGCTTAACCTCGGTAGAGATGATTTTTTCGGAGCTCATGAGGCAGATTTCTCCAGATGTTGTTAACTTCTGGGACCCCGACGTAGCAAACATGACGTTTTGGAATTTCAACCCAGAGGCGCTTTTGGGTTTCCCGACGGAAGCAGAGGGTGGCCCTGGTCCGTGGGAAATGTACAAGCCGCCAACTTTTAAACCGCCAACGAAACCAGTGAAGGGGACAACGGTAAAAGTTCCCAGCGATACTTGGGAAAAGCTAGCAAAGGGCTACTTTATTGCGGAAATTTGTCTTATGGGAGTAGTGGCTCTGCTTCACCTTTACGATTCTGTAAAGGGCGATTCTGATGCGACAATTCGAAGTACAGGCTGGCAGGTTCCCTATGGCCCCTCCTTGATACAAAACCACGATGGAGATGGTGTTTTTGGCAGATACATGAAGCAAACACTCCGAGCTCGAGATGTTCTTGGGAACGTCAGAAGCATGGTAACCGCTGTATTTAGCGGATTAGCAAAGGCTTTCGGGTGGGTGGCCTCAGCGTTTGGTGACAACGGTTGCAAAGGGAACACACAATGCGAACGAGCGCAAGCCGACGCCCATAAAATAGGTATGGCAGCTATCGCGGAGACCATAAAGGGATGGCGGAAATCACTGAGAGGCCTATTAGACGCTGCCGATGGCATAGCCAATGGAGCCGACAGTCGCCCGATACAGTGGTACGAAAAGGATATGCTGCAACATTACGCAGCGCTAGAAAAGCAAATTTCCACAAACATGCAGGTCCTAGCCCAGCTTGAAAATATAGGAGCACAGCATTGGCCGAAAACCCAAAATGGAACGTTCCCCTATAGCGCTCAACCCCTTACGACCGCTGGGCAAGGCATGATGAGATGGCCCTGTATACTTAGGGTAAACATTATGAATCCAGGAGTTTGGGGATACATACAGTCGGTTGAAATTCTAGATCCGGGGATGGGCGCGCAGGTTGGTTCTGGACAATTAAGCATAGGTAATGGCTTGACAATGAGTGGCGTTGGTCGGAGTTGGGGGCCATCAGAGGCTCCTAAAATTTTTGTAAAATTTGAAGGTGGGAAGGCGGTTGCAGTTCGTTTCGAAAGCGTTGAAACGGCAAGCGGCGAGCTCTCCGATAAAGCTGGAAAAGGTTTTTATAGCCCCCCCGCTCTAGTGGTGGACCCCAGTCAATACGGAGGCTTCAAAGACGCCTCGCGCGGCGGGATGCCCGTAGAACTCGGCTGGCAAATCGCCGTCGAAGAAGAAAAGGGCGAGGCCGCAAACGATAGAATCAAGACCATCAAGCCTGAAGAAGGGAAGCTTTTCAATCATCCAGCTCAAAAAAACCAGATGATGATGCCGAACTCCTCCGCCGCCCAAATGGCTCACAAATACGAAGTTCTATACAAGTTTGCAAAAGACACGCTAAAATCCGCAAGGAGAGGGATAGAATGTCGCTTCCTATCTAGGAAGGACGAAAGCGGCGCGTTGGATAACGTGTTCAAGGATGGCAACGATGCCGATATCCACGAAGCAAGACAGCATTCGAGAACTCCTGGGCCGCAGACTAAGTTCGAGCAGCTTGAGATGAATTGGCACGACAGAGACACCAATTACTACGCAAAAGATCGTTATGGGAATTTCGAAAACGCGCTCCAAGCAAACAGATCGTCAAGCGATGCGAACCAACCGTGGACAGTCACATTTAAGAACCCTGATAAGAAGACGACCAACCCCTGGGAAGCGTCATGTGTAGAGGGATATTACGCGCTGCAATGCGGCACGGTGGGGAATACGTCTACGGCAGACCCAGTTTGGAGATCACGCGATTACACTACTAGGGTTTGCTTTTCGAGAGGTTGGGGAGAAGAAAAACGGGCTGAAACCTGGAGAGATTTTGAGAATTTGACTCCAGCTGCCGATATGAATGGAACCGTTTGGTCAAGAACCCACCAAGTAAATGCCCTCAGCGTAGCCAACGAAACTGATTTTTATCCCTATACATTAGCATCCCAAAACGTCCACAGGAATGATTTTTCTAGTTGGGGGATAACCTGCTACGGGATAAGAGGGCAAATCCTTTACGGCTCTTGGACGGAGTATCAAAGTAGGGGAAGAACTATCAAGCACCAGCCAATACCAGGGTACGATAAAAAACTGAGAACGGTATTCGGAAACAAAGGAGGAACATCCAATGGGAGCCTGCTCGCGAAGAGGGTCGCTGAGGGCATTGACGAGATTTACGTACTTTCTTGGAAACCAGGATATTGCTCTGAGAATGAAATTAAAAATTTCAGTAAAAACTTAAGCGAAATGTTCTTCGATGATGTCGCCGCTTATAACGTGTCCATGAGGGAGCAGAGGCATAAAGAAGCTGTTTGCGATCAAAGAGCGTGTGGCGCGATGCACGCTTACTCCAACGTGCCCAGCCTTGGCGAGAGCCTCAAAGAAAATGCTTGCGGTAATGTCGAGATCATGGTGAACTTTCATCCCGATACAAGCAGGAAGGTTTTGGATAAACTGTCTAACAGTTTTTGGAAAACGTTCATAACGGGCATTAACCTACCAATTAAAGCAGTTTGCTTTCCTAATTACGTGCCGTCCACTTATTGGCCGGGGAAGGACATTATTTTTGGAACAACGGCGGATTTGACGCTTCCGCCTATTTTCGCGAACTGGACAGTTATTAAAACTCCCACAGGGACACATGCCGATGATAGGGCAGGTACGTGGAAGCGATTATTGAGGGGTCTCGGCGAGGTCCTTACTGTCGGCATGAGTTCTCGTGTGTTTGGAGACCACTATAAAACTACGAACCCAATAATCGACCACAGATTCCCCCCAAACGGATACGCAAGGCAATTGGTGAGTGAATATCACAGCCTCAGAATGTACAAGAACGATTACAATGGGGTGAAGTCCACCATGCGAAAGCTATTGGACGACGGAGACTCGCGAGCAGCCATGGGCGACCAAGGGGGTGGAGACTTCACGCTGACCGAAGCGGGCAAGATGATTACAACACATGTTGATTTTCTTGGCGATTATTACAAGGCATGGGCTGAAGAAACTGGCGTTGGGCACAGCATCGAGCCCGTTAACCATGAATCTAGAAGATTTAGCGGGGTTTGTAATCCAATAATTAAAAACACAGGCATTCATTTTGCTCCGTTTTTGTTCGGGATTAGCGGGAAAATGCCTAGCATTGGCGGTAAAGAATACGAATGGATGGGCGCACCTGGCTTAGGGAAAAGATATCAAGAAATCGGGTTGACTGACCCAGAGACTTTTAAGGGGACGCACGGCGTGGACAAAACTTCGAAGCATTTTAGAAATATAAACCCAGACCTCGACGGGGATGATTCGAACGGCTCGTTAGCTGGGTCAACTGGACCTGCGAATCTAAACGAAAAAAGTGAAAAACAGGCTAACGGGTGGAAGGAATATATCTCAGAAACATTTCCAAGTCAAGGCGAATGGAGAGACGCGGTCAATAACGTTGATTTACAACTTGGGGCGTTTTCGGCAATGCTCCCTCAGTGCATCGTTAAAGATTTGTCTTACCACACTTGGCACAGGCCGTATGATAACTCCCCCATCACTACTGAAGGTTGGAGCGAGGGAGAAGCGTATAAGGCTAGAGACAGCGTGATCTGGGATGGGTCCAGTAATGGAAATAATTTCGCGAACATCACGAGCACGGATTTTACCTGTTTGGTGGATCATACCCCCGAAACGTTGATAAGTAACTTCGCCAAGGGCGACGCCAACGACGGCCAAGGCGGGAATGAGCTAGGGTACGCTCACGAACAGGGCGGAAGGCCTTGGTTGGGCGCGACCCTACCCAATAATGGAACAAACGAGTATTGGGAGATTTGCACGGCCTGTGGTGAATCAAAAGATATCGCTTCAGGGGTCATGATTGATGAAAAAGCCAGCTTCGATTTGGGCATGGATTATTCTGGATATAAGCTAGCACTCTTGGCGGGAGGCCTCGAGGCGGGAACTCTTACGGAGGAAAAGATTTTAGCTGCTCTCTATGAATACGGTATCAAAACAGCAGCGAGCTGGACGGCTCCCTACGCCAATCATTATATAACTGGAGAGCAAACCCGCAACCCGCACGACACATACGAACAAGCCACTGGCTTGTTCGCGGACTATGGAAAATACGTAAACCAATATCACTATCGAGGAATAGGTAAGGGTATTTTTACAGACACCCCTCGGTGGGACGTAAAACCCGACGGATCACCGCTGGTATACAGCGGGTCAGGGTACGATTGCGACATGGTCAAGGCTAAAGAGAATGCGTACGTAGACCTGAGCGGAAGCTCCGACTTTGTCCCAAATGTAACACCAATCCCATTTACCATAATTCATGGCAGGGTTTTGAAAACAGGAGCAACTGACGCTGAGTCTGGAATTTTAGGAGACGGAGGTTACGTCTCAACAGAGATCAAGCTGGCGGACCAGCCGTGTGGGTCGAGATGGAACGAAGCCGCTGGAACAGGCCGCTGGGACCCAGCGCCTCCTTGCCTATCTCCGTTGAAACATACCTTCAACCTGACGGGCATAGGAACAGACTGCGCCGCAGCCGAAGCGGCGGTGGTGACCGCGCGGTTAACCCACGAGGGTCAGAGCCCCTTGGGCTTGTACCAGAACTCGGGTTGCGGGTTTACATGGCAAGACCAGAAAGAGCTTAGCGCTGATTGGCCCACTTCGTGGGTAGGAACAGGCGTAGACGTGGAGACGGCACGGAATGAAATCATGCACGGTGATTCAACTGCGACTCCGGGGACACCACCCAATTCAGGGTACTTAAATTGGCAGAACTATATTCAATATCATCATTTTGTCCCTGAAACCCCAGATAACATAGGCTTTTATGACCTGCTCGGTGTCCCAGCGTGCGTGCCGGGGGTGGACAAGGGCGCTTGGCAAGGATACATAGAAGCCTTGCCGTCGGGCGGGCCGCAGCTAACATGCACGGCTTACCCACCGACATCGGAATCATGGGATGGAACTTACTCAGCCTCCCTTAGTATGTACGCAACAATCCAAGGGTTCGGCGCGTTTTGGCCCAACTGGAACGCGAGCAGTCTGACCTACGAGCAGCTTAGGATGGTAAGCGGTACATACAAAAGCGTCGCGTACGAGACTATTAATCGGGAATTACAATTAGGACAAGACCATGCTGGCGATCCAGGTAAATACGACGTAACCACGGCAAACGGCATTACAACCTCCACTCGATCCACGGAAACGCTCACTAACGGGTATCCGAACGGAACCTTCGTAGATGTTCCCGTTTGTCTCTACCCCACGCGCCTCCCAGTTACGGAGTGGGGGGGAGAGCACCCGACATTAATGTACTACACTGGCGAAGGCGGAGGCTGGAAGAATCTTATAGTTGGTAACTTAAAGGATCACAGTGAAGTGGCATACGAAAATGCGGCAATAGGCCCCGCTCAATCTGGTAACGCTACTGGTCATAGCTTTGCAGCGGCTGAGGCTATGGAATACGGCGACAACGGTGATGGAACTTACTATTGGGCTGGAGCAGCGTGGTTTACCTCAATATGTGGTTTCCCCCAAAGGGATGCGGGAGTGGAATGTGTTTTAGATACAGATTGCGCTTGCGTCAAGTCATTAGAAGGAGAAGCTGAACAGGCTTATGAGGTTGACGGCGAGACCGTTACATGGAAGGAAACCGCAACGGGACAGAACTATCGGAATAACTGGCGGTATTATCTTCCCGTGTACAAAAATGTATACAGCGGCATGTTCGTCGTGTCTGGGGAGTACCCAGTTGTAACTGGCACCTGTGATTGGTCAGCCACAAAGAGGCAAGCTTGGAAAGAAGAAAAATATCCGCCGAAAAATGCAGCTGGGTTCGAGCACTCCATGGCTGGGCAAACGATGTGGTCAATAGACGAAACGAAAGGCGACAACGGCCTTGTGAACACGCCAGAAATGTACATGGGCGTTTATGAGGACGCTCAGGCAGTCGTACACACTGGTATCAGCGGTTTGAGCGCAAGCCAGCTCAGGTCTAGGCATCCGAAAGGGTTTTCACCCAACGCAGCACCGCTCTCCAAGCCTTCTAAGAAAGATGATCAAATCGCGGATTACGGACCCATGAACACGGGCGTTAGGGACGTCATGTTTGTTTACGCACAAGGGACCAATGGCGGAAGCTACGGTGAGGCTGGTGGTGACGCCGCGTTCATGATGGGCCGACCCCTCATTAACCAAGAATTTTCAGAGACCGCCCACCTAGCCACAAAGCCAGAATATGACGTAAAAACACCATTTGGTTATGTCGTGATCCTTTTGGACGATAAGACGACTTGGCACAAGTCCCAGAATTCAATCTCGCCGGGATCCTACAATGACGCTGTATTGGCCAACCCTGAACCACCGAAAGCGGCCACCACATTAGAGAAAGTCGTAAGAGAAGGAATGGGTATCGCCGATGGGCGCAATCAGATACAGTGGCGGGTTACGGAATCAATATCTGAATTTGATACAAACGTGAGCCAAGCATCAGTTCTTCAGAACATCAAAAAAAGCAAGTCCTTTATTAGAACAATTAATTGCCCGCAAGTCGAAGGCAGAAAAAGGCTTGTTATGATGTTCGCTTACCAAAACGCTGCGGCTGCTTGCGATTCATGCGTAAGCCATAAGATCGGTGCGGAAGGCTTTCCGGGGGGCGAGGCCACAGCTGGGCAAGAAATGTTCATATTTAATGAAAACCAAAAGATGGGCATGGGGGCCACTTGGGAATTACGCTCTGGAGACTGGAACTTCTCCGTTCCTTACACGGTAGACAGACAGACATTGAAGGACCCGCGAGGATATAAGCTGAGAGATTTAGCTAGCGAGAATTTAGCTGGCGAGAGCTCTCATAACAATATGACGATAGATATCCTGCCATGGATAGAGACAATTAAGTACGCTTTCCCACACGCAGACGGTCTGTACACGGGGCAAGAAAGCTTCTGGGCCCTCCCAGGGAGCAAGCTGAATTTCGAGATCGGGTGCAATCTTGACAATCACAAAAGTAAGCTTGATAAAATTATAGACTACCAACACGAATTCAAAGCAGGGGGAAGTTACGAGGTCATGAAAAACAAAGTAAAGAACCCAGACGGTACCCTAAAAACAGATGGAACTCGAGAATGGAGCGCCTTGCCGCCGGGCGGAGCCACAGCATAAATAAACTTGGAGAGAAAGGGAAAAAAGCATATAATATAGTATAAAAATTGGCCAAATTGGGTGAATTCGGTGAAACTCTTAGAGATAAGACAATACCGAGCCAAGCTAGAGACGGGTTTAAACTCTCTAGAAGGTGTAGAGACTAGGCAGTGAGACCACAACAATAACCTGCCCACGAGCGCCCAACACCGAAAGGTGAAGATATAGTCCGAACTGCATGGTGACATGCAGAAGTTGTAATTAAAAAATCAATGATAACACAATTGGAGCACTGAGAAACCGCCACGTCCAAGCGTGGGCTCTAGGCGGAGCCTGACTCGGTTAGGTTGTCTCGGTATCGGCTAACCATAACAAAGGAAAAAATATGCCAAGGAAAAAGGTAACAAAAGCAAGTAAAAAAGGAAAAAAGGTACAAGAGCTATCCCAAACACATGGGAAGGTGGAAGGCAAAGTGCTCACTACTCTGGATCAAATCTGGGGCGATACGGGCATAAGCAAGTATAAGACCTTAGAACTGGAAGAGTACGAAGAACAGCTCAGCGAGTATAACAAAACCGATCTTCAGGCTCACGCTACAAAGATTGGGCTAATCCCCGTAGACAGTACTGGGGAGCTCAAGAAGAGACTCGTTAGGGAGTTCAAGAAGCATGTATCGAAATACAACGCCACAGCGAAGCAGATTAAAGCTACTCCTCTAGACGCAAAGGTAATGAAAATCCTTGCCGAGGGTAAATAATTCTAGTCTCTTGGGCTGTCGTGGTGTAATTTTTGGTATATACTATGTCGGCTCACTATGACTTAAATATAACGCAAGGGTCGTCTTTTAGCGTCAGACTTGTGGCGGTAGACGACAACGGCTCAGCCATAGACCTTACCCTCTGGAATCTCAGGGGGTTAGCAAAGCTTCGTTATTCTTCAGGTAGTCAGCTCATCGACTTAAACCCGCAAAAAGTAGCAAATCACCACGCGGATGGATTTATAGATATAAATTTAACAGCGGCGCAAACAGCAGCGCTTCCCGTCGTCGAAGGGGTGTTCGATATAGAAATGTTTGATGGAAACGGGTTTGTAAAAAAACTCATGATAGGATATGCGAGGGTATATCCAGAGGTAACCGTTTAAAATGGCGCATACAGTAAATGTTATCACCACGGGATACGGAGCAGCAGCCGTCCCTATTGCTCCTGGTACGGATATTCCCCAAATTATTTCAGGAAGTCTTGGCCCAACGGGTCCCGCTGGCATCGGGTTAGCTGGGCCAACTGGACCTGCTGGTGGTGGTGGCAGCGTTGGTTCCACGGGACCAGCAGGTCCCGCTGGCGTCGGGTCATCAGGACCAACTGGACCTGCTGGCGGTGGTGGCAGCGTCGGTTCCACGGGACCAGCAGGGTCATCAGGGCCAACTGGACCTGCTGGCGGCGGCGGAGGCGGCGCTGGTTCTACGGGACCAACGGGACCAACGGGACCAGTAGGGTCAGCTGGGTCAGCTGGGTCAGCAGGATCAGCAGGGTCAACGGGACCAGCGGGTGGCGGAGGCAGCGCGGGTTCTACGGGGCCTCAAGGAGAGTTCGGCGGAGATAGTCAATCGTTTACGTTTTGGACTGGGGTTACTGGGCAAGTTCCTGTCGCAAATGGGTTAATTTCATATTGGAACCCATACGGGCAAACTAACCCAGAGAGAGTTTTATTTGATTTTAAGAATTCTCATTCGGTGAATGTTTCTGGTTGGGGGAATTCAGTAGCGCAGCCGGGCAGAATACGTCTCTTTCAGGAGAGCAATTCGAACAATTTTGCAGTATACGAACTAGACCCGCCTACCTATTCAGTTGGCCATGCGTGGCCCCAGCTTGAGACTGCATGTAAAAACGGCGGGACAGTGACCATGAAGTACAGCTTCATGCTCGCGGGCAATACCGCTGAAACATCCCAGTCAGCAACCACAGTCGCTCTCGAAGACCACGTAGATACGCAAGGTAATGCGGGACACGTTACTCATGCTCAATTCACGGGGGAAATTGGCGAGGCCTTAAGCGAATGGAAAGAGCTATTCGAAGACGTATTCCCAGGACTAACCCTTAATTTCCAAAATCTTGGAGACGAAGTGGGGACAAGCGTTCCAAGCGATCCGAATGCAGCAAACTATAATCTTCCACATGGCGATAATATTGGTGATTTGCGTTTCGGTATGCACAATATTGACGGAGCCAATAACGTATTAGGTCACGCTTGGTATCCTTATGGCACGATAGGAAGCATTGGAAATGTTGGTGGAGACACTCATTTCGATTCCTCTGAAGATTGGCGTCTAGACTCAGTCAGCGACGCTAATGCGTTTAGTATTAAGTATGTTACGGTTCATGAACTTGGTCATGTTTTCGGGATCAGCCATGACTCTAGCACTGATTCGGTAATGTATGCGTTTGCTTCGTCGAGTTTAGTCTATGATACTTTATATCCCAACGGGCTAAAGGGCTCGCTTAAAGAGAGGGAAGCCGTCGAAGCGCTATATGGCCCCCCCACGAATAACTGGGGATACCAAAAAAGAACCGCAACCCTAATTGACAAAGGGGGCGTTTTTTCTGATGGTGATTCTGTGGTCCTGTCCTATGCCTCGCAAGGAGCAGTGGGGTTGCAAGGCGCAACTGGACCAGCAGCGGGAAGCTCTGCAATTTCCGCCAACCTAATACCATCTATAAGTGGTCAATTTAATATAGGGTCAGCCGATATGCCGTTTAGTGGGGTGTGGCTTGAAAGCGATAGCTTGCATCTTGGGGGAACAAAGATATCATCAACCGCAGCAGGGGGAATCACCGTTACTCCACAGGGCTCAGCAGCCGTGGCTGTTGTAACAGCGGGGGCAGAAGCTGTCTTCAGAGCTACTCATGGGTCTACCTTTTATGATTTTTCTGATGCAAGCCAGAATTATTTGTGGCATAAGGCTGACTTCGATCAAGAAACATTTGATACCGCTTCTAATTACGACGCTAGCACTAATAGGTTTACTCCAACTACAGCAGGTAAATATAAACTTCATGCCAACGTAGGTACAAGTGTAATATGGGATCAAAGTTGGGGGGCAGGAAAAGAGACTGTAGTTAGGATTATTAAAAACGCGACAGGAACAAGCGGAACATCGACGGCTCCCTCGGGTACGGTTGTCGGCCAGTATATATTTACTGAAGCGGGAAATAACATCGGTGCTCAATCTGTGGAAGTCGATTGTATTGCTGACGCAAATGGTTCATCAGATTATTTTGAAGTTTGGTTTCTGGTTAGTTACATAGACTTTTCTGACGCTGAAGATCAGCAACTTCTTTCATCATCATGCTTTGACGGATTTTTAATTTCAGCTGGTCAACAGGGGTCTGCTGGAAGCGATGGCTCAACTGGGCCTACTGGGCCTAGCGGTGGAGGAAGCGGTTCGACAGGACCGACGGGAGCCGCTGGAAATAATGGTTCTGATGGAGCCGCTGGTGCAGCGGGCGAAACAGGACCGACAGGTACCGCTGGAAGTAATGGTTCCGATGGTGCCGCTGGTGCAGCGGGCGAAACAGGACCGACAGGTACCGCTGGAAGTAACGGCACGAATGGTTCTGATGGTTCCGATGGTGCCGCTGGTGCAGCGGGCGAAACAGGACCGACAGGTACCGCTGGAAGTAACGGCACGAATGGTTCCGATGGTT
>Ga0302132_10000563_pt1 | contig 20978 bp, 18 predicted proteins | sample CB9_321_MG_FD_203113 | JGI IMG/M metagenome (GOLD analysis project Ga0302132, IMG submission 203113) | Marine microbial communities from Western Arctic Ocean, Canada - CB9_32.1 | ecosystem: Environmental > Aquatic > Marine > Oceanic | place: Canada: Western Arctic Ocean | collected 2017-09-19
GGCACTTGCCACCACTAGGGATCTAGCGCGCTCAGGATAGGTCATTCCAAAATGTAGCGCAGAAAATCCGCCCATGGATAACCCAACTATATGGGCACAAGGTATCTTGAGATAATCCATGACATCATGGATATCATCAACGGCACGGCTCTGCGAGTACTGCGATACGTCTTCGGGCACATCCGAAGGCGGATAACCGCGCGCATTGAACGTCACACAGCGGTACCGTCGAGAGAAGTGTCTTACCTGTGGTTCCCAACTTCGCTGATCACCACCGAACTCATGCACAAAAATAATCGGCACTCCCTCCGATGTATCTTCTATGTGCAGACGCACATCGTCGTCTGTAACAGCGAACTGACTCATGATTGGTACGTCATATAATGGATCTTCGTGAAGAAATTCCTCCATCAACCGTGTAAATAGCCCCAGATGAATATCCGGCGCGATACGAAGCGAGAAAGACTATTAAGTCAGTAACCTCATGCATATGCGCCGGGCGCTTTAGGGGGTATGTTTTTAACAATTCTGTATATCGACCTTCGTCCCCTAATACGTCTGCGGACCGCTTCTTCAACATATTATAAATTCGATCCGTATCAACCGGACCTGGGTTAACACCCATTACCCGAATATTGTCATTAAGGCTGTGACCACCAAGTGCGCGCGTGAATGCCATCAGTCCCGCATTACCAGTTGTCCCAGCAATATACTTGGGGTCGAAAACTTCACCACTGTTACCGATATTGTTGATGATGACGCCAGAACCATTACGCTTCATGCGTTCATAGTAGATCCGGCAAAGATTTATATACCCCATCACTTTGAGCTCCCAACCATCACGCCAGGCTTTTTCATGAATTTCGGACAACAGTCCGCTTGGAATAACGCCAGCGTTATTAACTAGAATATCAATATCGCCAACCGCTGCTGACAGTCGCTCACAGGCACCTTTTTCCGTTAGATCGAGGGGATGAATATGTACTTGAATATCATTGCTAGACCGCAGCTCCTCCTTAATACGCTCTAACGACTCTGCATTTCTTGCGGTCAAATGTAGATGAACGCCTTCTGAAGCAAAAGACCTTGCTAACGATTCTCCTATACCCTGGGATGCCCCTGTGACAAGTGCTGTTCGTCCGCCTAACTTTAAATCCATAGACGTGCTCTCACAAAAATCATTTGAATTACCCTAAAAGAATTCGCCATCGTCGACCATATCTTTAGCCTGATCAACCGATGTAGGTAATAGTTCACAAAACTCCTCCACCCATTCACGAGGAGTGCTGGTAGAGACTTTTACAAATCTGTCACCAAAGTGTTCTGTATGGTAGGCGCCATGACGAACCATAATGTTGTGTTTGCTAAGGGCTGCGCAAATAGCCTTTGGAGTAACACCGGCTTCCAGACACTCGATGATAAGAAAGTTTCCATTAGAGGGTGCTACAGGCACTCTGAGCCCCGGAATAGATCCAACTGTTTGAAGAATCAGGTCCTGATTTTTGCGCGTAATCGGAAGCACTTTGCTAAGCCATTCTGATTTAATCTTAAGACCTGCAATGGCCCCCCGTTGAGCCACAATATTTGAACCGAGATTGTTCGGGGGCGCCTTCGACAATTTCTCAATAATCTCTGGAATAGCTACCAACGTACCAATTCTAAGTCCCGCAAAACCAAGCCATTTCGAAAAGCTCCAAACAGTGATTGTACGCTCGGGATAATACGTGGCGGCCAAATGATGATCGTATGCAAAGTCTCGGTACGTACAATCATGTATTAGATAGGCATCAATAGCGCGAGCAATGTCAGCTATCTCCTGGATCTCTTTCTGTGTACAGCAAGTTCCTAAAGGATTATTCGGATCCACCAGATAGATAACCTTAGTTTTTTCACTAATAGATTCCTTGAGACGCTCTGGGCTTAACCTATATCCATATTCATCACCGTAGATGGGTATTTGCTTCACAGTAGATCCAAACGAACTTGCAAAATTCATTGGCCATGGCCAAGTCGGATCTGTTGTAATAAATTCATCCCCAGAACCACAAAGCGTATGGCATAAGTGGTAGAGCCCCGAAATAGCTCCGTCAGTAATTAATGCTGACGCATTAGGCAAACCAAGATCCTCAATCACGAGGGATCGTAATTCTTCCAGGCCAACTGGTGGAGCATAAACGTGAAAAGCCTCGTCTCGAATACATTCGATCATAGCTTCTCGAACACTAGGATGCGTTTCTATGTGATTAGTATTCTGTCCCAACCAACGTAAGTCGGATTGATTTACTAATCGATCAAAATGTTGATTGCGTCGTTCAAATTCTCTCATTTGTTACTGTCTCTCACTATTTTCTGCATATAGAATACTTGGTTTAGCACCGTGAACCATGCGGTCCTAATTGCATGCTTGTCTTACATATCATATATTTTTTTGTTTCTAGCCATGGCTTTAACTGTGCCATCATCAGATCCATGGACATTTCGCACGTCCAGAAAATCCCTGGCTCCACAATGTAGTTTAATACAAGCATTAATCAATTATTTAGAATGGGAACGCTAACACGATGAACTTTGCCATTAACTGCCGACGTTTAGTCATCGCTGTTGCGATTATCACTTTATCGTTAGCTGCGTGTGATAACGAAACTGAGGCGCCTTTTCCAAACAACCCAATTACGTTTGTCGTAAATTGGCCTGCAGGAGGTGGCCAGGACAGAGCGGGTCGATTAGTAGCTGAATATGCTCGGAAACGATTGAATGTACCGATAGCCGTTATCAATATATCCGGTGCAGGAGGTGCAACCGGCGTACGGCATGTGGCCGAATCTGATCCTGATGGCTATACAGTAGGAATTCTGGGTGCAAGCCTGATAGCAGGCCAATATATTAATCCAAATGCAAACAGTATTGATGATGTAGACATCATTTCATTCATTGGTCCAGACCCTGCAGCACTACAGGTACGATCTGACTCTGGAATCAATTCTCTAGCAGACTTCGTGCAAAGAGCACAATCTGACCCAACGCTAATTAAAAACGGCAATGACGCCCCGGGTGGGGTTTCATATATAGCAGCCACCTTACTTCAAAGGTTAACAGACATCGAGCTTACCCTTGTGCCCTACAGAGGCTACGCTCCCACTGTGGCTGCGATTGTTTCGGGAGAAGTGCAATCCTCAACCCTACCGGTTCACCAATTGATAGATCAGCATGAGGCTGGAGATATAAAAATACTTGGAGTTATGTCTGAAGAGCGTCACTTTATGGCGCCAGATGTGCTTACCTTCAAAGAGCAAGGCATTGATCTTGTGACAGGAGATTGGCGCGCTATTTACCTGCCAAATAATATCCCCGAAGATCGCTATGCTTTTTTGGAAACGCTTTTTTTTGAAACAATTAGTGATCCCGAGTTTCAGAAAGCTGCAAGGCAGCTTAGTTTTTTTATCACGCCTATGAAGGCTCAAGAAACAAAACAGTTTGTTGCGGATTTTGACAAATCTCTATATCCAGTTCTGCTCGAAAACGGCCTAGTAAAGGCCCGTCACAAATAATTCTAATGTCAGAGAATCTTGCAAAACGCGATCCAAGAAATCAATTAGCCGCTGGCCTGTTTCTTATGATATGGAGCGTTATAGGGTGGTTATCTGTAATTAATTCACCAGCTCTTTGGATTGATGAATACGGCACAGATCCTGGACCAGGCCTGTTGCCCATCATTAGCTTAACGATTTTATCGTTAGGAGCTCTGACTCTGATCACTGTTGGAGCATTCCAGACTGTGGCACAGCAAGCCGCCACCGAGCCTGGGTACTGGCCCAGGCTATTACAGGGTTCTCTCTTGCCTGCATTCTTTGTTATTTCATTAATTGTTTACATATCGTTGATTGATGTCATTGGGTTTATCCCTACGAGCACTATTTTTTCTTTGACCTGGATGCTTATTCTGGGAGCTAAGAATAGAAATGAAACACCTGCCACTCTCTTGCCACCGGTAGCTATAGGTACGTCTATCGGTGTTGGGCTTATATATTTCGTTTTCCTGTACCTAATAGGCGTCCCCATAGGGTAATTTAGGAGCAAACAAAGTTTGATTGCAGAATTTTTCTCTATAGCCTCTACAGTTGCAACTAATCCTTATCTGCTAGGACTAAGTGCGCTTGGTACGGTGCTTGGCATTCTTATGGGGTGTTTGCCCGGAATAAGTTCCACGATGGCCCTAGCAATACTGCTTCCTGTCACTTATGCAATGAGCCCATTGACAGCCATGGTGTTTCTCATGGCGGTGTTTTCGGCGAGTGTATTTGGCGGGTCAATCTCTGCAATACTAATTAATATACCTGGGACACCTGGGGCAATCGTCACACAGCTCGAAGGTTATGCGATGACAAAAAAGGGAAGAGCTGGTGAGGCTCTTGCTTACTCCTTGTTCTCGTCAACAATAGGCGGAATTGTTGGTCTGGTTATTCTTATGCTTGTAGCTCCCATTGTAGCCGGAGCTGCAATGCAATTTCGCAGTCCCGAGTTTGCAATGACTACGATTTTTGGTTTAACCATGCTTGCCTACTCAACTCCAGGCTCTACCTTTCGAGGCATATTAAGTGGGGTGATGGGGCTTCTCTGCGGGATGGTAGGCTTTGATCTGGTAACCGATATTCCCCGATTTGATTTTGGCACTTCGGCACTACAATCCGGCATTGAACTTGTACCTCTCACTGTTGGGCTATTCGGCCTAGCCGAGGTGTTCCGAGGCATTGAAGAAGGCGGGAAGCGTACTAGAAAAAACCCGAAATTAGGAATACTAATGCCTTCGTTTAAGAAGCTGCAGCGCCTCTGGAAAACGATTCTTCGGGGATCTGCACTAGGGGCTATCATTGGAGCCATACCTGCCGCGGGTTCGGCTATTGCTGTGGCAGTATCCTATGCACAAGAACAAAGACTTTCTAAACGTAGAGATGAATTTGGCACGGGGGTTCCGGAAGGCCTTGCTGGCCCAGAAGCAGCGAACAACGCATGTGTTGGCGGCGCACTTGTTCCCTTAATGACCTTAGGAATTCCTGGTGACACGATGACCGCAGTGCTCATGGGAGCATTACTAATTCATGGTCTTCGACCTGGCCCTATGTTGTTCGTAGAACGACCGGATTTCGTAGCTAGTGTCTATGTGGCGCTCTTTCTTGCGTTAATATTTACAGCTGTATTTGGCTTCCTATTGGTACGCCAATTCGTCAAGCTTATGCGAACACCCAATTATATTTTATTGGTGGTTATAGCAATGCTTTGCGTAGTTGGCTCTTTTGCAATACGTAACAATGTTATCGACGTTTACATCATGATCGCATTTGGCGTAATTGGCTACGTCATGAGCAGACTCGATATACCAGTCGCACCACTTGCTTTTGGTCTAATACTCGGTCCTATTCTGGAGGAAAATCTCCGCCGTTCTCTAATCATCTCAGACGGGTCATGGTTTGTTTTTATCGAACGACCAATTGCACTCACCATGGTGGTTCTATCAGTTGGTACTCTTGTCTACCCACTGCTTCGAAGACTAAGAAGTTGATCTTAAACCACAATAAATAATAACCAACTGAAAAAGCCTCATACAAAATTACCTGACACATTCAGTTTTTCATTTACATCAAAAGCATGCAGACGAGAGATTTATGTAGTTTCTGGTTAAAATCAGCTAAACGTTAGTTGGAAAATAAAAAATAATATTCGACTCTTCAGCTAACGTATTTCCATAAAACTCATTATTTAAATATCAATAACGGAGATTGTGATGGAAAGAAACAGCTATCTCGCAGGCTTAATACTTGCCACATTTTTATTAAACCCTAGTTTTAGTCAAGACCCAGAAAACTCGACGTTTCGACTACTAACATTTGAAGTAGGCACCAGTGGGCCTCGATTAGGAATCACCATCGGCGATGGTGACCAAGATATTATTGATGTGCACAATGCTGTCACTTACCTATATCGATCGGGAGCGCCCGAAGCCCAAAACGTACCAGCAATTCCAATAGATATGCGCTCACTTATTGAAGCGGGGGAAATACCTCTTCAAGGTGTGCGGACCCTTCACGGCACAATGACCAAAATCAAAGCACTGGGAGACTTCATGGAGCCAGGTGGAGACCGCCGAGTCTTTTACCCGCCCAGCAGTATTGAATACCTGGCCCCAATTACTAACCCATCAAAGGTCATGTCTTTGGCAGGCGCCTACCAGCGCAAGCAACCAGACGGTACGCCAGGTAATTTTGACTTAGTCGAGTACCCAAGCTTTTTCTTCAAATCACCAGCCTCTTTAACTGGTCATGAAACAGATATAAACCTATGGGGCCTATTGACGACCGGTGTTTATGAACCAGAGTTTGCAATCGTAATAGGCAAGACGGCTCGCGCTGTAACCGCGTCTGAGGCCTTAGATTATGTTGTGGGTTACACAATAATGAACGATGTGAGCTCGCGTGATCTTCCGCAAGGACATCATGGAACCCAGGGTGGATCTATGAGCAAATCGCTTGATACTTTTACACCGCTCGGTCCGTATCTCACTCTAAAGGAAGATGTTCCAACTCCAAATCACCTAGATGTCATTGGTATTATTAACGGGGTAGCCCACGACTGGCCGGTACCTAATGGGAATACGTCGTTTTTAACCTTCACGGTGGAAGAAACAATCGCTTACTTGAGTGAACGGATGACACTACTACCTGGAGATATCATAGCAACAGGTGTACCTCAGCCAACCATGACATTTGCAGAGGGACAACTCGTAGAAATTATCGTAGGCAATCTGGGCGTTCTACGTAACAGAGTAGTTTCAATACCGATCCCTGGACACACACCTATATCCCCAAGGCAGGTTAGTATTAGCGACCGTTAATCTTAATTATTCAGCAAAGAACGATGTTTTTTACCTTGCCATAGTAAGGACAATCATGAATATCTTAATCACAGCAACTCTCTTGATATTTTCATTAGCCGCTTCCGCTCATCACTCGCGCTCCCACTACTCTTACGAAACACAGGAAATCGAGGGCGAACTCATGGCAGTGCACTGGGTAAATCCCCATGTCGGCATCACAGTAAGTGTAGTCAATGAAGAGGGCGAGGCAGAACTTTGGCGAGTTGAAGGCGTTTCAAATCTCCTCGGCATGCAGCGAGGCAATGTATCAAGTGACGTTTTTACGATAGGTGAACATGTTATTGCCCGCGGTAGCCCCTCCGTGCGGCGCCCTAGAGACCTACTGACGACGAACCTATTGCTTGAAAACGGCAGGGAAATATTATTGTCAGCAGAAGCAGAACCGTACTGGAATCAACAAGGCTTCGGTGCGCCTGGCGACTCAAATTACGAATTGATCGATGCCTTAGCTGAAAATCTCGGTATATTCCGTGTCTGGACTGCAGCACCTGGCGGCGTTGGCCAGAACACTCATTTTCTTTTTACTGAAACAGCAATTGCTGCTCGTGATAATTGGAATCCAGTAGATAATTTTGCTGAGCGATGCGAACCAGAGGGCATGCCCAGAATCATGCGTAACCCGCATGCATTTGAATTTGCAGATAACGGGGATGAGATTTCTCTCGTGTCTGAGCTCTATGATCTAGTACGAACAATCCACATTAACGATAACGCTCCGCCACTAGGTATGAGTGCCTCTCCCCTTGGCTATTCCACTGGATTTTGGGATGAAAGCACTCTGACGGTTACAACAAGCAATATTAACTGGCCCTATTTCGACAACATCGGAACACCCCAGAGCGAGTCCGTCACGATGCTCGAAACATTTACCGTTAGCAATGATCAAACACGTCTCAACTATCAGCTGACAGTCACAGATCCAACTACGTTTTCTGAACCCGCAGTTTACGAACGCTATTGGTTAGCGCTCGGCGAGCAGATTGAAGTCTATGACTGCCAGGTATATTAATTAATCAAGTAATATCAACTTCTATCTCACCAAGGCCATCAATTCCGGCACGAATAACGTCGCCTGGCTCGACAAGACCAATACCTTCGGGTGTTCCAGTCATAATGATATCACCCGCTGTAAGCTCATAGTGCCTCGATAAAATCGCGATACCTTCTGAGACAGACCAGATCTGGAATGACAGATCTGAGTCTTGCTTTACTTCACCATTAACGCTTAGCCAGATGCGCGCCGTCACGGCGTGGCCATTTGTTTCAACCGGGTAAAGCGGTCCGCAGGGAGCAGACTTATCAAAGGATTTGCTGATGGCCCATGGGCGAGATAACCTCTGCGCCTCTTGCTGCAGGTCCTGTCGCGTCATATCAAGCCCTACACCGTAAGCATATATATGACTTAATGCATCGGCTGGATCGATATCCGTACCACCACTTTTCAAAGCAACAACCAACTCACCCTCATAACGCAATGCCTCAGTCCCTGATGGATAGGGGTGGCCTTCCCTACTATCTACTATGGCGTCCCTAGGCTTTATAAAGAAAAAAGGAGGATTTACATCCGGATTATCACCGCTCTCTAAAGCATGAGCACGGTAATTTCTACCGAGACAAAAGACACGTCTTACAGGAAATCGCTCATCAGATTCGTGAATTTCCATCGAAATAACATTAGGCGGATCAATAACATAGTCTGTGCTTTGTGCAGAAGCCTCTTGCGATGCGCATGCTGCAGCAGCAACAGCAGCGCTGCCAGAAAGAAATTGGCGTCGATTCGTTTTATCTGTATTTTTCATTCTGGAATCCTCATTTTTTTATAAGTTACAGCTATTTTCAAGCAGGATATGGTGGTCAAGGGTGGGGTTGAACCATCGACACACGAATTTTCAGTATTCGGTTGTGTATGTCTACCGAGTTCTTGATTTGTCCATATGCATTGATATAAATCAGGTTCTGGTCCATGCCGCTTACGGAAATGGTCTGAATCTATCGTTCTGCATGTATGTTTTTTTCGGCTTATTTACACGGAAACTACACGCGAGAATACTAGATTCGTCTTTATATTGCAGCACTACCTTGAGACCAAGTTCAATGCGAAAGACCATCGAGAAACAACGTTTGCACTATCAACGATACGCCGCGTAACATGAAATTGATGAGCAAAATATTCGCACGGCACACGAGCAATCGTTGATGTCATGATGTAAGACCTGGAGTTCCTGCGGAACCGTTCGTTGGCACAACTGAAATGGTCTACGTGCCGCATCTCCAGTTTTATCGATACGATTGCCGAGTCGAATAGCAGAAACAGACACGGCCTTGCTACGGTTTTTAAGGAACTGAACCTATGAAAAGATTTCTGACTTCGATCTACCTACTGGTATGCGTAACGGCAGCGTCGGCCCAGTCGGTACCACCGGGTACCGGGTTTGCGGCGATACCCGGAGAGAAGGGCGGACAGGATATTTTTGGACCGTACGACATCGTTACCGGCTGGCCAAAAGATACAGCCACCATGCCCGGGCATGAGGCCTGGACGTTTGCGGCTGTCCGTGGCGTTTTTGCCGAGAGTGCGGACCGGGTGTTCGCCGTGCAGCTAGGCGAACTGCCAAATATCGAGCGCCCCGAACCGCGGTTACTGCCAGAGATCGGCCCTGGGATCGGCTACCCGATAGCGAGGGCGCCGTGGCGAAGTTTCCGGGCGGCGATGGGGGCTGATGGCGCGAATCTACTCAGCGGTACCGGCGCCCGTCAGGGCGTTGACTATCGTGGAGGACACGGGATTCTCGTGTTCAACGGCGATGGTGATCTCGTTGAAGAGTGGACGCAATGGGATGAGTTAATGGAAAGACCCCACTCAATTTATATCAGTCCTTACGATCTAGAGAGGCACGTTTGGGTCATCGATGACGGCAAACATGCCATCTTCAAGTTCACAAATGACGGTAAGGAATTAGTGCAGACTATCGGCGTTGCGGGAGAGGGAGGTATTGACCGAACACACCTCTTCTGGCCGAGTTATATGGACTGGGCTCCGGATGGCAGCTTCTACGTCTCTGATGGCGGGGATTTTTACCGTGAGGACCGGCCGCTAGGTGCCCGTGTTGTCAAATTCGACAAAGACGGTAACTACTTGCTGGAGTGGGGACAGGAGGGTCTGCCACCGAACGAGTCGCGGCCGGCCTATTTCAATAACGTGCACGGCATCGCAGTCGACCCGGCTTCGGAAAGGGTGTTTGTAAACGATCGGCAAAATCACCGTATTCAGGTGTTTACGAAGGACGGGAACTATCTTGACGAATGGAGCGTTGGCAAACCGCCCGCAGATCTGCATATGTTCATCATCTCTAGTGACAGTTATCTATGGGCCGCTGATCGCGGTACCAACAAAATCGTGAAGTACGATCTCGAGGGCAATCTACTATATTCCTGGGGCATCAGCGGTGACTTCCCAGGCGGAATGTGGGGAGTTCACGGGATGAACGTTGATAGCGAAGGCAATCTCTACGTCGCCGAAGTCGACAATGGCCGCGTACAGAAATTTCGGCCTCGACCGGGCGCTAACCCGGACTTTCTTATCGCACCCGCCGTCGGGTTACTTGCCCAATGAAAATCAGCGACACAAGACTCTCGCTGCCATAGGCGCCGACATCCGTATAGTCCATGGCGTCAGCGACGATCAGCAGAATTTTTGGGCGCTCCTGAGCGGAAGTCTGTATAGGCAGTATGGTCGCGACGACTAGTAGAGTAGCTTTAATCACGGGTTTCCCCCGAGCCGACTCCTCTTTCGAGGTGCCGATACGTTCTTGGATGCCACATTTTACCGGCTTCCTCGGTCAAGCGTAGCCCGGCGAGCACGACGCGAGACTACCAATGCGGGTAGAATCGGTCGAAATAAGGGCGCGCCCGGTGCCCGGCATCGATCTCAAAGGGAGCTTTTAATGAATCGCAGAAAATTTCTTCGCTCGTCCGCCGGCATGCTAGCCGCCACGGGCACTGGCCTTGGGCGATCCGCGTGGGCGCAGGGAAGGCGCGAGATCAGGATCGGCGGGCAGCGGGTGACAACCGTCGACGTGCACACGCATACGATCATCCCGGGCACGATGGAGCTCCTCGGCACGACGACGCCGAACAACAACGCCAACCTCATCATCGGCGATAGCCGCATCGCGCTGATGGACCAATGGGGTATCGACGTCGAGATTTTGAGCGTCAATCCATTCTGGTACAGCCTCGACGTTGACGATGCGCGTCGGGTTATCGACTATCAGAATCGCGGCCTCGCCGAGATCTGCTCGCGTTACCCTGACCGGCTCGTCGCGATGACGAGCGTCGCCTTGCAGCATCCCGAGCTCGCCGCCGAGCAGCTCGCGACGGGAATCAGGGAGTACGGCCTGAAGGGTGTTTCACTCGGCGGTCATGTCGCCGAGGAGGAGCTTGGTGCGGATCGCTTCGATCCATTTTGGGCAGCGGTCGAGGAGTTCGACGTGCCGATCTGGGTTCATCCGCTCGGCGTGCCGGAGCTGAATCGGCTGCAGGGCAACGGCTTCCTGAGCAACGTCATCGGCAATCCTCTCGACACGACACTCGCACTGTCGCATATGATTTTCGAAGGCGTGCTCGACCGGTTCCCGAATCTCAAGGTCGCATCAGCCCACGGTGGCGGTTATATCGCCTCGTATGCGGATCGCGCCGACTACGGCTGTGAGCGATCTCCGCAAAACTGCAATAAGACGCTCGAACGCCGGCCGACGGACTACCTCAGGGACATGTACTTCGACTCACTCGTCTTTACGAGCGAGAATTTGCAGCACCTGGTTGCGCAGTACGGCGCGGATCACGTCGTGGTCGGCTCGGATTATCCGTACACGTGGGCCGATCGGCCCATCGATCACGTGCTAGAAACGCCGGGATTGAGCGATGCGGAGAAGATTGCAATTGTCGGTGGCAACGCGTTGGAGCTTTGGGGAATATCTGTCTGACGTGAAGCTACGCCACGACGGCGCGTTGGCTGCTGGCAGAGCAGGGTACCTTGAGCATACTATCGTCAGGAGAATGAGCGCGACCGGACGTCGCCGAAGGAGAGCCACTATGAGAAGTGTCATCGTCGCTAGTGCTGCACTATGGGCCGTTTCCGCGCACGCGCAAGACGCGCCGACTATGTGCGCAAGCCTTGCTTCGTCGTTAAAGTTGAATGCCACGACCGTGACTTCGTCGATTCCCGTGACGTCCGGGCAGTTCATGCCGCCGGACGGCCACCCTTCGCAGGCGAACTTGCCGGCGTTTTGCCGTGTCGAGCTTACAATCGCACCGACAGGGGACTCCGACATCAAGACTGAGGTTTGGCTACCGATGTCTGGTTGGAACGGCAAATTTCTCGCCGTCGGCAACGGTGCCTGGGGCGGTTCGATACAGTACAACGCATTGGGTAACGGTATACGCCGCGGGTATGCAACCGCTTCGACCGACACCGGGCACACCGGGAGCGATGCGAGCTTCGCGATCGGTCATCCGGAGAAACTCATCGACTTCGGTTCTCGCGCGGTGCATCAGATGGCCGTTCAGGGTAAGGCAACGGTTGACGCGTTCTACAGTACAGCGCCGGATTATTCGTACTTCAACGGTTGCTCCGGTGGCGGGCGACAATCGTTCATGGAGGCTCAGCGCTATCCAGACGACTTCGATGCGATCATTGCCGGCGCGCCGGGTTACGATCGAACGGACGTAGCCTTCCAGACGCTCGGCATGATTCGGGCGACGCACGAGACACCGGAAAGTTATCTAGAGCGCGCGGACTTCACCCTAATTCACGAGGCGGCCATGCAAATGTGCGATGCGCGTGACGGCCTAGAAGACCAGCTCATCAGCGACCCAGTCGGCTGCGATTTCGATCCGGGTGCGCTCCAATGCAAGAGTGGCGAAACGAGCGCTTGCTTGAGCGAGTCGCAGGTTACGGCCGCGCGCGAGATTTACTCGACGATCACCGACCCTCGAACAGGCGAGATCCTGACGACGGGCATGGAGCCGGGCAGCGAGCTGCTCTGGGAACATGTTGCTGCCAGAGAGCCACACCCCATGTACATCAGCTTGTTCCAGCATGTCTTGTTCCCCGATGAGCGTTTCAATTTCCTCGACATCAGTGTTGTCGAGCATCTCGACTACGCACGCGAAGTTGACGGTGGGATTTACGCAGCAACGTCTGCCGATCTCGAACCATTCATTAACGGTGGCGGGCGCCTACTGATCTATCATGGCTGGGCGGATCAAAACATTCCGCCGGCAGGCTCGATCGACTACTACGAACAGGTTGTCGATACGCTCGGTAAGGAGCGCACCGAAGAAGGCGTGGCACTTTACATGGTGCCAGGCATGGGCCATTGCGGCGGCGGGCACGGGCCGAACGAGTTCGACATGCTCAGCGTGCTCGAGCAGTGGCGTGAAGATGGTAGAGCGCCATCGGCCGTGCTGGCGACTCAGCGCGAGAACGGAGAGGTCTTGCGCACACGCCCATTGTGCCCATACCCGCAGGTTCCGCGTTACGACGGCACCGGGAGCGTCAACGAGGCCGACAATTTTTCCTGTGCAGCGCCATAGAGCGTCCTCGAAAAAAACAATGACCGAGGGAGGGATCGTCATGACACGAGCCAATACAGAATATCTTCACAAAGTCATTCTCAAAGAAGCTTTCGGCCCCGCCCTATAAGCGACATCGTTACACCAAAATTACACACAAAAACTTACGGCAGCCGGATAGACTGCCGTAAGTTTTTGAATAAAATGGTGGCCAGGGGTGGAATTGAACCACCGACACGCGGATTTTCAGTCCGCTGCTCTACCAACTGAGCTACCTGGCCTTAAAAGGTGACCGTATTAGACCGGTACGACTTACGGCGAGTCAAGACCATCAGCCTAGTGTTTTTCCTCGCTATAATCATAGATACAGAATTCAAAAGCTCAGAAACACCTCAACTGAGGGTTAATAGAGGATAAAAAAAGCTATGAGTGAAGAAAAAATTTATCCGGTAGCAAATAGCGTTGCCGCCGAAGCTTGGACAGATAAATCAACATATCAAAACCTCTACAAATCATCCGTCGAAGATCCTGTTGTCTTCTGGGGAAAACAGGCGATGCGTTTAGATTGGATTAAGACATTCACAGAAATAAAAGATGTTTCTTATGACGCATCAGACTTACATATACGCTGGTTTGGGGATGGAGAACTCAACGTTGCGGCGAACTGTCTGGACCGACATTTAGAAGCACGCGGAGAACAAACAGCCATCATCTGGGAAGGTGATGACCCCAGCGAAGAAGCGCATATCACTTACAAAGAACTTCACGACCGCGTGTGTCGACTTGGCAGCGCATTGCGCGGTCTAGGAATCAAGAAAGGTGATCGGGTCACTATCTATATGCCAATGATTCCTGAAGCGGCGGTAGCCATGCTAGCTTGCGCTCGAATTGGTGCCGTTCATTCTGTCGTCTTTGGTGGGTTTTCTCCGGAAGCTCTTAGGGGAAGAATTGAAGATTGCGCCTCTAACGTGGTTATAACAGCTGACGAAGGGTTACGGGGAAGCAAAAAAATACCGCTCAAGGCAAACGTGGATGCGGCGTTAGAAGGTTTGCCAGAAAATCATGTGAATACAGTAGTCGTGGTAAGACGAACAGGCGGTAAAATAGGCTGGACAGATAACCGTGATCACTGGTACGACGAAATCACAGCTTCAGCAGACGCAAACTGCCCAGTCGAGGTAATGAATTCTGAAGATCCTCTCTTTATTTTGTATACCTCTGGCTCAACAGGAAAACCAAAGGGGGTGCTTCACACATCTGGTGGATACTTAATGTTTGCCGCTATGACTCACCAACATGTGTTCGATTACCATGATGGTGATATTTACTGGTGTACTGCAGATGTTGGTTGGGTAACCGGTCACTCCTACATCGTCTATGGACCATTAGCCAATGGTGCAACAACTCTGATGTTTGAGGGGGTCCCGAACTACCCTGATACCAGCCGCTTCTGGCAAGTTGTCGACAAACACAAAGTCAATATTTTCTATACTGCACCGACCGCCATTCGTGCACTGATGCGAGATGGCGAAGGTCCTGTAAAACGATGTTCTAGATCGACACTCCGGTTACTAGGAACGGTGGGTGAACCAATAAATCCTGAAGCCTGGGAATGGTATTACAGAGTAGTGGGTGAAGAGCGATGTCCAATCGTTGATACCTGGTGGCAAACTGAAACTGGCGGCATTATGTTGACCCCGCTACCTGGTGCTACAGCGCTTAAACCCGGGTCTGCCACTCTTCCATTCTTTGGCGTTAAGCCAGCCATTGTAGATCGCGAAGGTAACTTTCTCGATGGGGCCGCAGCGGGGAACCTGGTCATACTCGATAGTTGGCCTGGTCAGATGCGCAGTATCTATGGAGATCATCAGCGCTTTATTGATACCTATTTCAGTCAATTTCCTGGTACGTATTTTACTGGCGATGGCGCTCGAAGAGATTCGGATGGGTATTACTGGATTACCGGTCGTGTGGACGATGTTATCAACGTCTCAGGACACCGCATGGGTACAGCTGAAGTTGAAAGCGCTTTGGTAGCGCATCCAAAGGTTGCTGAAGCAGCCGTGGTCGGATTTTCTCATGCCATAAAAGGCCAGGGTATTTATGCATATGTCACTCTAAATACAGGAGAACTGCCTGATGAATCCCTAAGCAAGGAGCTTATTGCATGGGTCAGAAAGAAAATTGGTCCGATTGCGAGCCCAGACTATATCCAATGGGCACCGGGGCTTCCAAAAACTCGCTCGGGAAAAATCATGCGACGTATTCTCCGTAAGATTGCCGAGAATGCTTACGATGAACTTGGTGACACATCAACCTTAGCAGAGCCTGCGGTTGTAGATGAACTGATCGAGAACCGCATGAATCGATAGCGCAACAAAAAATGCTATCGATTGACTAAGAAGCTCATGATTTATCTTGTGATTCTGCGGAGAATCCCGATGGTTTCTCAGAGCCTTCGCCAAAGAAAAACTTTTCCATTTCCTGCTCAAGGAACTGACGCGCCTTAGGCTCAATTGGGGTTAATCGATTCTCATTTATCAGCATGGTCTGATGTCCGAGCCAACGTTGCCAGGCCAATTTAGATACATTATCAAATACTCTTTGACCAAGGTCTCCAGGGTAAGTGGGTCGATCTAACCCTTCTGATTCGATGCCCAGCAATACGCAGTTAACGGTTCGGCTCATTTCTTCTGTTCCTCTGTTGATAGGAGCGATCTCAATAAGATTGCAACGGGCGATGCTACACCGACCTGAATCTCTTCAGTCGGGTTATACCAGAGCCATCCCTCTTGAGCGAGAGTTTCACATGATATGTTAGAGACTCGGACCAATAGAGGATGGATGCTTAGATCAAAATGAGTGAATGAATGATCCAAGGTTTTCAGGACCGTTTGCGTATCAGCCTGCACACCAAGATTCCGATCACACCAAAGACTTGGATCTTCCCCCGCTGGAAGTTCAGGCAAGCTGTAAAGCCCTCCCCAAATCCCCTTCAGCGCCCGTTTTTCAAGAAGAATTCTCTGTTGAAAATCTTCGACAAGCAGCATTCTGATTTCCCGGCGTGGACGTTTTTTACGGGGCTTTCGTCCAGGAATAAACTCTTGTAGATCCCTTTTTCTAGCCACACAGCTCCCGTTCACGGGACATTCGTCACAGCGAGGCCGTGCACGCATACACACGGTCGCGCCAAGATCCATTACAGCTTGCGTGTAGTCAGCAACCCTATTCGTCGGTGTGCTTTTTTCAGACAACTCCCAAAGCTGTTTTTTGACTGCTGTCTGCTCGGGCCACCCTTCCACCGCATAATAACGAGCCAGCACCCGCTTTACATTGCCATCCAATATCGGTGCATGCTTGCCGTAAGCAATCGCTACTATTGCGCCTGCCGTTGAGCGACCGATTCCCGGTAAGGCCATAAGCCCCTCGATTGTTTTGGGAAAAGAATTATTTTTATTCGTTGTTATGAGATTGGCAGCCCTGTATAAATTGCGGGCCCTTGCGTAATAACCAAGTCCAGCCCAAAGCACGAGCACATCATCCAGTTCGGCGGCCGCCAGCACTTCAACTGACGGAAATTTTTCCATGAACCGATTGAAGTAGGGAATAACGGTAACGACCTGAGTCTGTTGCAACATGATTTCAGAAACCCACACCCGATAGGGAGTGATATCTGTTTGCCAAGGCAAATCGTGGCGACCGAATCGGTTGAACCAACTGATTAGTTGCGTTGCAAACTCATTCACTATGGCGCGATGCTTAATCTGGTCTTTTCCTGCGCTATCCTTTCGATTCTATCTAACGCAGGACGCGCATCTTGCTCTAAACGTTTCTTAATTACCCAGGGTCCAATGACGGGAGGTATCCAAAAATCAGGTTCCATTTCCAAAGAAAATATAACGAAAGTTCCTCCGTCTCTAGATTCCAGTTTCCACTCGGAAACCGAGTACCGAAAATCACTTTGCTCCGGCAAAACAATGGCACGAATAAAAACAGGTGGATTTAATTCAAGTCGTTCAATACGGCGAAAACTTTTACAAAAAAACAGAACACAACCTCTTATGATCGTATAAGCCAGTGTGTCTCCATCAGGACTTGAATCCATATATCCAGAATCCTCATAAATACTAGAAATTTTCTCAAACTGATCATAGTCAACCAACACATCGAATACGGCCTCTATAGGTGCGCTCAACTGACTCTCAGATACCAGTTGATAACGTTTTCCTTCATATTTAACTTCAACAGATTGCAAAATTGCCGCCGCAACTACAGCACTAACAAATACGCAACACAGTATTAATACTATTCGCACCATACCTTTACCTGATTTAAATTCGTAACTGGAGCGGGCGAAGGGAATCGAACCCTCGTCTCTAGCTTGGGAAGCTAGGGTAATACCATTATACGACGCCCGCACAGACTATTAATTGTCTTATCGCTCCGATGGGTGACCGTCACCTCTACCGACTGCTTGAGAAGCTCAGGTTCTACTATTGAACTACCCCCACTATAGGAAACCGCATTAATTCTACAGCACGAAGCAAGACTGTTTGCTTCCATGCGCCTAGAATCTCTGCTATGACCGAACAACCTTATCGAAAAGTGCGGAGCTTTGTTAATCGCTCTGGTCGACTGACAAACGCCCAACAGAAAGCACTAAACCAATTATTACCTCGTTGGGGGATACCCTTTGGAGGTCCAATTGATATGCCATATATATTTGAACGCGAAGCTCTCCGAGTACTGGATATTGGTTTTGGTGATGGTGAGGCGTTACTAACCTTAGCAGCTAATAATCCGACCATAGATTACCTTGGTATAGAAGTGCATGAACCCGGAATTGGACACTTACTGCTACTGCTCGAACGTGCAAATATTGCCAATGTGCGAATCATTCCACACGATGCTGTTGAGGTTCTTGACGAAATGCTGCTGGATTGTCAGTTCAATGCAGTTAACCTGTTTTTTCCCGATCCCTGGCCGAAGAAACGCCATCATAAGCGACGGCTTGTACAAGCTTCCTTTATTCAGAATGTAAGCCGTGTATTGAAGGCTGATGGAGTGCTGCACATCACAACTGATTGGGATGATTATGCTCTACACATAAAGGAGGTATTAAAAAACAATAAGCAATTCTCTCTTTCAACCGAAGACGAAAGTCTTCCGCTCCTTTATAGACCACCCACAAAATTTGAGAGACGCGGCAGAAAACTTGGTCATAATGTGACAGAGCTTTACTTTCGTTTGAAGTAAATTTAATTCCTAGACCCTTAATCAGCAGAGATAAACTCTTTCATTCTTTGGCCTAACAAATCATCCAATTCTTGCGCCTCAACCACAATCTGCTCTTCTTTAATACCGAGGGTTATCGTTTTAAGACCTAAGCCAATGCAAGGACCACTCACACACACGCCATCCACAATCCGAAAACGTGCCCCATGCGAATTGCATATAATCAAATCATGTTCTTGGGTTAGAAAACGATCTTTTTGCCAATTTAAAGCGTGGCCAGCATGGGGGCACCGATTTACGAACCCGGAAACGTCACCATTTTTTCTAACTACGAAAAACTCAAGTGACCACAAACCTTCACCCCAGGTGAACTGTCGGCTACCGGGATCTGCAATCTCCTCTAAGCCACATAAAACAGTGCTCATGGCTCATTCTCAACTTGACAGCCTAATTCTAGGTGGTTGGTTAACGTCATAATTTCAACTACATTGATACCAAGTTAAGCTTGATAGGATTCATAATGGCTAGTGTTGTTGCCTTAAATAGAGCGCATGCTATCTGTCGGTTACAACTTAGAACTACCTTATCTATGACAAGGCCGTATCTTGATTGCTCACTCTAAAGCAGAGCGTCGATCCTGGCAGCAGATTCTTCTGAATCGCCACATGCTCATCTGTGTGTTTCAGGGCTTTTCGTCTGGAATGCCTCTTTATGTGTTGGTGCAACTTATACCAGCATGGTTGCGTACTGAAGGCGTCAACCTCGCTACGATCGGCCTTTTTGCAATTGTTACGCTGCCTTATACATGGAAATTTCTGTGGGCACCATTTCTAGATCGCTTTAGCTTACCCTTCCTTGGTCGACGACGCGGTTGGGCGTTAGCTAGCCAATGTCTACTTCTATTATGCATAACTCAGTTCGGGGCCTTTAACCCGAATGAAAACCTGACCGCAGTAATCTGGCTAGTCTTTCTAACTTCTTTGTTTAGCGCCACACAGGACATAGTGCTTGATGCCTATCGTAGAGAACTACTTGCGGATGATGAACTGGGCACGGGAAACTCTATTTTTATCAATGCTTACCGTGGCTCATCACTGGTTCCAGGCTCACTTGGTTTCGTACTAGCAGATTTTCTACCATGGACAACCGTTTTCTGGCTGGTGGGAATATTTATGATTCTTGGAATCATCACTACATTGCTAATACCAGAAAGCTCTGATGATCGAATAGCTCCACGTACTGTCCGAGAAGCTATTGTTGAACCTTTCACAGAGTTTTTCCGCCGGGATGGGGTTAAATCAGCCCTGCTCATACTTTGCTTTATGTTTCTTTACAAGCTTGGCGACAACATGGCTGTCGCACTGCAAACCCCTTTTTTCATCGATCTTGGTTTTACTCTGACCGAAATAGGCGTAATAGCCAAATTCGTAATTCTTGGCTCTACCATTACTGGAGCTCTGCTTGGCGGACTACTGATGTTACGATTATCCATAAATCGCGCTCTATGGATTTTTGGGTTTATTCAAATAATTTCTATTTTTGGATATGCAGTACTTGCCAAAATCGGCAACAATCTTTATGTATTAATCGCAGCAGCGAGTGTCGAATATATTGGGGTTGGCTTAGGAACGGTTGCCCTTACAGCTTTCATGGCAAAACAAACTAGCCGTCGCTTTACCGCAACGCAATTCGCACTGCTAACGAGTCTTATGGCAGTACCACGGACCTTTGCTAATGCGACAACTGGGTTCATAGTAGAGACAATTGGTTATTTCAACTTTTTTCTCCTGTGCGCACTATTTGCAGTGCCTGGAATGCTGCTCTTACTGGCAGTTGCGCCATGGTCCGAACCAAACAATTCAATTCAAACCAGCAAATAGAACACAAACATATCTCTCTCCTTTTATTGAAGCCTTGTATGATATTGACATCAGTGCTTATTCATCATGAAAAATTATAAAACGCAATTCCTGAATTTAGCGCTAAAGTATGGTGCGCTACGGTTTGGAGAATTTGAATTAAAGTCAGGGCGTATAAGCCCCTATTTTTTCAATGCCGGTCTTTTCAATACTGGCCATGCAGCAGCCGGTTTAGGGCAATGCTATGCATCTGCACTGAGCAAAACTGATATTAAGTTCGATATGCTATTTGGCCCAGCCTATAAGGGAATCAGTCTGGTTACACTTGCCGCTGCCACACTGGCTGAAAACCATGGCATTGATTATCCCTTTGCTTTTAA